>ERZ772885.171-NODE-171-length-49719-cov-76.894249_pt1 | contig 49719 bp, 50 predicted proteins | sample MGYA00580580_ERZ772885 | MGnify/ENA primary metagenome ERZ772885 (study PRJEB29015, sample SAMEA2737673) | human gut metagenome | biome: human gut; feature: human-associated habitat; material: faeces | place: China | collected 2012 ...
CCTTGCCGGATTTGATGTCCTCCATCATCCGGCAGAAAGAAGCACGGCCTTCAATAGATTTTCCCGATTTGCCGGCATCCTCATATTCGCCGACGATCTGGTAGTCATTGAAGTCTGCATAGGCTTTCATGCGAGCTTTCTGTGCATCCAGCGAATAGCCATCGATCTGCATGGCCGTGGAAACACGGGTGTAAGTGTAAACCTTTGTCTTTTCCTGTGACATAAGAAAACCTCACAAAACGGTTATTTCTTGTCTGCTTTCTGCTCCAGAAACTTAATGGAATCCAGATAATCCTGCTCCACATCGCTGAGGGTTTTAGCCTTATATTTCCGATATTCGGTAGTAGCCTTGTCCGCTGCCTGCTTGTGGGTCACACTGCCATTGCCAACAAGCAGCTGCTCGCCGCTCATAGTCAGAATACGGTCAAGGTGGTTTGCCCAATCCTGCATTGTCATGGGCTGTTCACGTTCTGCCTGACGTTCTGCGAAATCCAGATAACCGGAAACCAACTGCCCCATAGTACGAAGCTCTTTTTCATTCAGATAGTTTTTGGCAATAGTAGCTTCTCGTAAAGTGGGCTGGTTCCCTGCAAAAGTGGTCAGACCCATAAATTCCTTTTCGGCATCTGCACGATTGTAAATGACCTCAGCGGCAGTCTGACCGTGGATGGCATAATGAATTTTATTCTGGACTTTTTTGAAGAACTGGACGGAGATTTCTGCTTTTGGGTCGTAGTCAATGCTGGTTGCATAGATTTCCAGAACCTGTCGATAAAACACTTTTTCGGAAGCACGGATGTCACGGATGCGTTCTAACAGCTCTTTGAAATATCCACCGCCGCCCAGATTTTTCAGGCGTTCGTCATCCAGCGCAAATCCCTTGCGCATATATTCCTTCAGGATGCCAGTTGCCCAGATACGGAACTGTGTGCCTCGTTTGGATTTGACACGATAACCAACAGAAATAATGACGTCAAGATTGTAGAATTCGACCTGATAGGTCTTTCCGTCTGCGGCAGTTGTTGCAAATTTTGCAACAACTGAATCTCGTTCAAGCTCACCCTCTGCAAAAATGTTTTTGATGTGACGGGAAATTGTGGATTTGTCACGTTGGAACAACTCAGCCATCTGGTCAATGGAAAGCCAGACGGTGTCACCGTCAAAGGTAGTATCAATTTTGGTCAGGCCATCTTCTGTGGTGTAAATGAGGATGGAATTTTTAGGAGAGGCATCTGGACGATTCATTTTAAGCACCTCGTTCCGTGTATGTAATACAGTGGAAGGGGAGACCTTACCACTGTGTTGGGACAAATATTACAAGAATATTATATCATGCTGCAAGAGCGGTATCAACAGCATCTTGTTGATTTTTGTTGTTGGTTGAGGATACTGCGTTGTCTATTTCCAAGACCGATGCGTACTTCTCAATCAAATCGGCTAGAAAGCTTGCAAATGCGCTCCATTCATCGAGTGTGGTTGCAGAGTATTCCGAAGGGGCAGGGCTGGTTTCTGTACGGCGGCAATTATTCAATAGGCAACTCCATTTCCTTGTAGCAAAACTTTGACAGTCCAGGCGGATTTTTAGAAATATTTTTTGATTCATCCGATTAAACTTTTTAAGCGTTCCAGCTTTTCCTGTGCATTCTCTTTCCGGAAGCTGACCCCAATGCAGGAGATTGGAACGCACATTTCAAGCAGGCGGTCATAGATGCGGGCGTGAGCGGTATCCTGTGGGTATCGTATCTCGTCCAGCGTCAGGTTGGTGGTGACGATCAGCGGCTTCCGGCTGCGGTATCTGCTGTCTACGATGTTGTAGATCTGTTCCAGTGCGTACTCGGTGCCTCTTTCCATGCCGAAATCGTCAATGACGAGCAGGGGATAGCGGCAGAGCTTGTCCACAATATCATTGCGCCCGGAAAAGCTGCTGTTCAGCTCGTTCAGGATTCGTGCAAAGTTCGTCATACGCGCAGGCACTTCCTGCTCCATCAGAGCGTTCGCAATGCACCCGGCAAGGAAACTCTTGCCGGTGCCTACACCACCCCAGAGAAGAAGCCCAAGGTTCTCTGAACGCATGGTTTGCCACTGCTCTACATAGCGATGTGCATGGTGCATCTGCGGGCTGCGGACATTGTCGTTTTCAAATGTCCAGTCCAGCATTGCCGGGTCTGAAAATCCCTCATTTTTCAGCCGCCGCACAAGGTCACTGTGCTTTTTCTGGCTGATAAGGGCCTCCTGTTTTTCTCTTTCCGTGCGATGACAGCTGCATTCGACGGGGTGCTTGTTCTTGCCCATCAGGGCAATGCCCTTTGTGAAGAATGCTTCCTTTGGGGTGTGACGACTTCCGCAGTAAAGCAGGCCGTCCTTGCCATAATAATCTTCGGGATTTTCGGGAATACTGGAAACGGACTGTTCAAAAATTTTTTCAATCGTCTTTATAGGCTTTCTCCTTCCGTGAATGTGTAGTCCGGGATGCCCGGTGCTTGCTTCTGTTCTGACTTTTGCCGTTTCGCCCAAATACGCAGGGTAGCGGCATGATCAGCGTATTTTTTGCCGGTAGACTGGATATAAGCCGAAAGCTGTTCGATTAGATCATCCAGCCCGGAGAAATCAGCTTTGAGTCGCCTGTACTCCTTTGCTGTTAAAAAGACATTTTGATATTCTCCAAAGGTCAAATGAGCGTCTGTTGTTCTTGTCAGGTGGCTATTTTTCAGGAGGTTCTTATTACGTTGGTTAGTGGAACACTTTTGTTCCGTGGAAGATATCATTTCTGTTCCATCGGATGGAACAGAATCGTTCCATGCAGGGAAACATTTTTGCGCTGTCGGAACTTTTACAAAGATGCTGTTGGGCACAGTAATGCGACCTCTTCTGCGCTCAATCAAATCGGCATCTTCCAGCGAGCGCAACGCACGTTTAATGCTCATAGTGCTGCATCGCAGAGCTTTGCTTAATGCAGAAAGAGGAAAAATCACATAGACGAAGCCGCGCTCATCCATCCAGTTGTTCTTTTGAGAAAGAGTTGCCCGGTCAAGCAGCAGGGTGTAGAGCAACTTCGCTGTGTGGCTCAAGTCGATATCCAGCAGAAAGCGGGGATAGGGCAGATATTGCGGCAAAGGTGTAGTGACAGTCAGGTAGTCGGAAATAAAATTCACCTCCAGTGTTTTTTCATCAAACAAATTTTTGGAAAGCATTTTACTGGCTGTTGGTAGTCTCCAGAAGATGCTGCCGATACTGCTCTTTCAGATGCACAATATAGCTTTCTGCCTTTTGCAAAGTAGCAATAACTTTTGCTTCAATCTCTACATTTGTCAGAAAGTCGGGATACAGAGCAAGCAATGCAGACGCATATACATCTGCTTCTTTTGCGTTGCAAAATACTTGTTGGGGACACCCAAACCCTTGAACTGCATCCGATGGATGCAGACTTAGCGTCTCCAAATGAGAAAGTTTATGGCTCTAACACATTGTCAGCCATTGGTAAACAACTTTTTCCAGTCAAAAAAGAAAATAGCGATGATTAAAGATGAACATTGCAGAAAACTGTGATACAATAGAAAATGAAAATCCAAACAACAGGAGGAACCCCCTCGTGGCAAATAATGTGAACGTCAAAAAACTGGAAGCTGACCTGTGGGAGTCGGCAGATCTGCTGCGTGCAGGCTCTAAACTCACCTCGAACCAATACTGTATGCCGGTACTGGGACTGATTTTTCTGCGGTATGCGTACAGCCGCTTCAAACTGGTAGAGCAGGAGATCCTGAAAGACCGTCCCATGCGCGGTGGCCGGGTGCTGCCGGTGGAACAGAGCGACTTTGCCGAGAAGAGTGCACTGTTTCTGCCCAAGGAGGCGCAGTACAATTACTTAGTCAATTTGCCCGCCAACATCCCGGAGCAGGGGCTGACCGGCATCGAGGGCAATCCGCTGAACAGTCTGGGCGAAGTGGTGAACAACGCCATGGAACTGGTGGAGCAGCAGAGCGAGCAGCTGCAGGGCGTTCTGCCGAAGGACTACACCATCTTCTCGGATGAACTACTGGGGGAACTGCTGCGCATCTTCAACAATGATGCGTTGGACGATGTGGGCGGCGATGTGATCGGCCGTATCTACGAGTACTTTTTGAATAAGTTTGCCAAGAATGTGGCACAGGATGACGGCGTGTTCTTTACGCCGAAATCGCTGGTGAAGATGATCGTCAATGTGCTGGAGCCTGCCCACGGCGTTCTGTTGGACCCGGCTTGCGGCAGCGGCGGTATGTTTGTGCAGACCGGCGACTTTGTAAACCATGCGGGCATGATCGCCAACAACACCATGACCTTCTACGGACAGGAAAAGGTGGAGTACAATGCCAAGCTCTGCCTGATGAATATGGCTGTGCATGGTCTGACCGGCGTGATCAAGTCCGGCGATGAAGCCAATACCTTCTATCATGATGCCCACAACCTGAACGGCTGCTGCGACTATGTGATGGCAAATCCACCGTTTAACGTGGATAAGGTCAAGTCGGAGTCGGCGCAGAGTGCCGGACGGCTGCCGTTTGGCCTGCCCGGCGTGAACAAGGCCAAGGAGATCGGCAACGCAAATTATCTGTGGGTGTCCTATTTCTACTCCTACCTGAACGAGCATGGCCGTGCGGGTTTTGTGATGGCGTCCTCTGCTACCGACAGTCAGGGCAAAGACAAGGACATCCGTGAAAAGCTCATCCAGACCGGTCATGTGGACGTGATGATGAGCGTGGGCAACAATTTCTTCTACACCAAAAGTTTGCCCTGTACGCTGTGGTTTTTGGATAAGGGAAAGCCGGAGCATCTGCTGGACACCGTACTGTTCATCGATGCACGCAATTATTATACCGTGGTGGACCGCACTCAGAACGAGTGGAGCGACTGGCAGCTGAAGAACCTCAACGCCATTGTCTGGCTCTATCGTGGCGAGGTGGACAAGTACAAGGCGCTTCTGACAGAGTATCACGCAGAGCTGGCAGACGACCGCCCCTTTGCAGAGATTCAGGCTGCAATGGAACAAAACGTGCAGGCCAAGCGGGAAGAAGTAAAAGCCGCTGTGGAGGCAGCGCCCCGCAAGGAGCGCAAGACCACGCAGGAAAAGTTCGACAAGGAGCTGGAAGCCCTCAGCGAGAAGCTGACCGTTGCCAAGGAGGCCGTCTGGCTCACCGAAAAATTTGGCGAGGGCGTTTATCAGGATATTCCCGGTTTGTGCAAGGTGGCAAGCCGAGACACCATCCTCAACGAGAAAGGCGCATCCCTGACGCCCGGTGCCTATGTGGGCGTTGCACCCGTGGAGGATGACGGCGTGGATTTTGCCCAGCGGATGAAGGAAATCCACAAGGAGCTGCTGGAATTGCAGGCAGAGTCCAACCGCCTGATGGAAACCATCTCGAAGAATCTGGAGGAGATGGGGCTATGAAGTGGGAAACGCTTCGGGCAGATAAATACTGTATTGCAGTAAAAGACGGAACACATGATACGCCAAAGCAAGTAGATTTCGGATATAAATTGGTAACAGGAAAACACATTAAGAATGGACAAATTGATTCATCAAGTGCGTACTACATTTCAGAAGATGATTATAATGCAATAAATAGGAGAAGCTTGGTAGAACAATGGGATGTTATAATGTCCATGATTGGAACAGTTGGAGAAGCGGCTGTTGTTAAAAATAATCCAGACTATGCAATAAAAAATGTTGCGTTGTTTAAGTGTGGAGGCTCAGAAATTCGTGGTAAATGGCTATGTTACTATTTGAACTCGCCTGAAGGAAAGGGAAGGATGTTAGGTGAGATGAAGGGTTCTAGCCAACAGTTTTTATCACTTAAACAGCTAAGAGAACTTCCGATTATGTTTTCTGAGGAAAAAGTTCCTAGAATTGTTGAAATGATTTCAAACTACGATGACCTGATTGAAAACAATCAGAAACAAATCAAACTGCTGGAAGAAGCAGCCCAGCGGCTTTATAAAGAGTGGTTTGTGGATTTGCGCTTTCCGGGGCATGAAAACACGAAAATTGTGGACGGTGTGCCGGAGGGGTGGAGCAAAAGCACGGTAGGCAATATTTGCAAATTGAGAAAGGTTGTTATTACACCTGATAAAATAGAATCGAATACGCCTTATATCGGATTAGAACATATGCCGCGAAATGATATTTGCTTGTCCACGTGGGGGAAATCAGAAGAAATAAACAGTAATAAATTCATTTATCTGAAAAAAGATGTTCTGTTCGGAAAAATAAGGCCATATTTCCATAAAGTTGGATTTGCACTCAATGACGGTATTACGTCGACGGATACAATGGTTATGGTAGCAGACCAGAATCTATGGGGACTGTTACTTGTGACAGTTTCGAGTGACGCATTCGTTGATTTTTCGTATCAAAATTGCAAAGAAGGTGCAAAAATGCCTCGTGCAGATTGGAAACAAATGGAAAAATATGCTATAATGATAGCAGATCAAGCCACACAAAAGCTGTTCGAGCAAGAAATTTTGGTAATTACAAATAAAATTAGCGCTCTAGCATTCCAATGTAGGAGTTTAAGGGAAGCGCGTGATAGGATGTTACCGAAGCTGATGGGTGGAGAAGTGGAGGCATGATTTATGGGACGGCGAAATTTTTATCAAATCCTAAATGAACAGGGAATAAATCCAAGGCGTGAATATGATAGACTGTATGAATTATTTTACGTTGAAAAAGCGCCAGACGCACGCGGAGTTTTTTATACACTTAAAGAATTTTGCGGAGCCAATTTTTTACACGTCCCTTTTAGAAAGACGTGCATATCGTTAGAGGATTTCGATGATACATATAACTATCACTTTGAGAAAATCCCACATGATTTTGATTTAAATTATTTGCTATCTTTTTGCGAGTATACATTTAATTTGTCAATTTGGATAACCCCTGGAAATCCGTTGTGTGTGTTTGGAAATGCTCAACAAAGCCAATTCTATCTGCAACAGGTACAAAATGTGATGGAAATGATTGGATATACGAGAGCAATTCAAGAGGGAATATCAATCTTTGTTCCTAAAGACAGAGGAGCGATTTCTGTATCAGAAATTGTAGCACCTGAAATTTCCTATAAGGTACTTGAATATAATCACTATACGATGAATGGTGATATTGCACGAAAAAGAGAAACTCTTCGTATATTGGCTGACCAGTTAGAACCAAGGCGTGTAGAACTAGCGGCGATAAATAAAGAACTGGCAAATAATGTGTTCTTTATGTTTAACAATATGAATATCCGTCATAACAACAGCACAGAAGGCGATAAAAACTATAGAGAAGTAGTTGCAAAGATGACACAGGATGAACTTGAAAATTGGTACGATGAAACATATCAGTTGTGCTTGCTGGCATTTTTGGAATTGGACAATGTGGAAAGAACAAAGAAAGTGTCCGAACTAAAGGCGAGCTTTGGAAAATAAAAGCATAGAAGAAAAGAAGGTGTTTCTTTGGTGTATGAAAGTGGTCCTTGGAAAGAGGACTTAAAGAGAAGAAGACAATTATTGCTTCAGTATAATACAAAAGAGCACTTTGAAAAAGACGAAGACAAAGCGTATGCTGTTATCGAAAAAGCGATTTTTTATTCAGCATTTATCATTCGGAAACTATTAGATTGCAACGGAAAAATGAGTGACGAAGCAGACCAATATGCAATTAAGGTAACCGAGTGGAAACCTACAAGGAAAATTACAGCGATGCACCGTTGGCCCAGAGAAGGAGAATTCGACTGGGAGGAAGGAAAAACAAAAAATGTCTTGGGAAATAAAGTGTGTAATTGGTTAATACATTCGTTTGTATTCCTTACAGAAGTAAACGAAGATGGAACGATAGAGTCTTTTTTTGTTTCGTCGGATTATGATAAAAATAAAGTGGCCTATCAAGTAGAGATTTCCGAGTGGGAAAAATATATGAAATTCATAGAAACCGATTGGGTTGTATCTTTGCATTCGCATTATGACGAAAAGAAACAAGACTACGTTTTTACCAAGAAAGAGCGTGGGTAATAGGAGGAATAGAAAATGAGCCGCGAATACTCCGAAAATGTCCTTGTTCAGAACAGTGCGGGCAATTTGTTGCAAAATGTTCTGGGCTGGGAGGTCGTGCTGGCTTACAACTCCGAAAAGCTGGGGTCGAACGGAACGTTGGGCCGCACCAGCTATGGGGAAGTGCTGCTGACCCGGTATTTTCGGCAGGCGCTTTTGCGGCTGAACCCATGGCTCACCCCGAACCAGCTGGACGAGGTGCAGAAGAAATTTACGGCGCACGTTTCCACCGCATCCCTGATGCAGATCAACGAGGAAAAGTATTTTCTGCTGCGGGATGGCATCCCGGTGACGGTCAAGCGGCCGGATGGCCGCACCGAAATCCGCAGCGCGGCGGTGATCGACTTCAAAAACCCGGAAAACAATCATTTCCTCGCCGTAAAAGAGATGAAGATCCACTCGCAACTGTACCGCCGTAGAACGGACATTGTGGGCTTTGTCAATGGCATTCCGCTGTTGTTTATCGAGCTGAAAAAGCCCACCGTGGATGTGCAGAACGCCTACATAGACAATTATCGGGATTACCTCGATACCATTCCGCAGTTGTTCTATTACAATGCCTTTCTTATGCTGTCCAATGGATTGGAAGCCAAGGTGGGCACGCTTGGCAGCAAGTACGAGTTTTTCCACGAGTGGAAGCGTCTGAAGGAAAGCGATGCAGGCAGCGTGGAACTGGAAACCATGCTGCGGGGCATCTGCGAGAAAAAGACCTTCCTCGATCTGCTGGAAAACTTCATCCTTTACGACCATTCCGGTGGGCGCACCACCAAGATTCTGGCCCGCAACCACCAGTATCTCGGCGTCAACGAGGCCGTCAGTGCTTACGAGAACCGCAAGCTGAAAGACGGCAGGCTGGGTGTGTTCTGGCACACGCAGGGGTCAGGCAAAAGCTACTCCATGGTCTTTCTGGCGCAGAAGATCCGGCGCAAGTTTGCAGGCTCGCCCACCATTGTGGTACTGACCGACCGTGACGAGCTGAACCGGCAGATCAGCGATACCTTTGAAAACTGCGGTCTGCTGGGCAAGACAAAGGCTTCGCAGTTCATTGCATCCAGCGGTACAGACCTTGTAAAAAAGCTGCGGGGCAACCCCAGCTTTGTGTTTACCCTAATCCAGAAGTTCAACCTACCCAAGGAACCGCCCATCTGCCCGGATCACGACATTCTGATTTTGTCAGATGAAGCCCACCGTAGCCAGTACGGCATTTTTGCAGACAACATGATGCACTTGCTGCCCACGGCGTCCCGCATCGGCTTTACCGGTACGCCGCTACTGGCGGATGACCATATTACCGAGCGCACCTTTGGCGGGTATCTGTCGGTGTATGACTTCAAGCGGGCGGTGGAGGACGGCGCAACGGTGCCGCTGTATTATGAAAACCGTGCGGATAAGATCGCCCAGTTGGACAAGCCGGAGATCACCGGGCGGATCCTAGATGCCATTGAAGCAGCCGACCTTGATCCCTCGCAGGAGGAAAAGCTGGAACGAGAATTTGCCAAGGAGATTCATATTCTCACCGCAGATGAACGGCTGTGCTCCATTGCAAAGGACTTTGTGGAGCATTACTCTGACCTTTGGACCAGCGGCAAGGCGATGTTCGTCTGCCTGAATAAGGTCACCTGTGTGCGGATGTACAACTATGTGCAGGAATGCTGGCAGGCAAAGATCAGGGAGCTGGAAGCCCGGCAGGGCACAGTGACCCAGCAGGAAGCACAGGAGCTTGCCCGTAAACTGGCATGGATGAAAGAAACCGAAATGGCAGTGGTGATCAGTCAGGAGCAGAACGAGGTGCAGACCTTCAAAAAGTGGGGGCTGGATATTCTGCCGCACCGTGCCAAAATGGAAAAGCGGGAGCTGGATAAAGAATTCAAGGACAGCAAGAATCCGTTCCGGGTGGTGTTCGTCTGTGCCATGTGGCTGACGGGCTTTGATGTAAAGTGTCTGTCCTGTCTGTATCTGGACAAGCCGTTGAAAGCCCATACCCTGATGCAGACTATTGCTCGTGCAAACCGTGTTTCGGAGGGCAAGAGCAACGGCCTGATCGTGGACTATATTGGTATCGTAAAGGCGCTACGCAAGGCTCTGGCAGATTATACGGTAAGCAAGAACAGCCCGGCGGGCGTTGATCCAACGGTGGATAAAACGGAGCTGATTCAGCGCATCCGCACGGTCATCGGAAAAACGGACGGCTTTCTGGCAGAACACGGGTTCCGGCTGCAGGAATTGGTGGATGCACAGGACTTTGAAAAGATGAGCCTTGTACAGGATGCAGTCAACGCAATGTGCGAGACGTTGGAAACCAAGAAAACCTTCCAGACCTATGCGTCTGAACTGGCGCGGCTGTTCCGCTACGCAGACCGTGACGATGTGGACGATGCCGTGCGCGCCCGGAAAAACGCAATTCTCGCCATCTACGAGGGCTTGCAGCAGAAGCGGAAACACGCAGATAACACGGACCTGATGGTGCAGATCAACGGCATCGTCAACGAGTACATCCATGTGGAAAAGCCGGATCAGGAGGCTGTACCTTCCCGGCAGTTTGACATCAGCAAAATTGATTTTGACCCGCTGAGCCGGGAGTTTGCCCACACCCGGCGGAAGAATCTCTTGCTGCGCGATCTGGATGAACTGGTGAATCAGCAATTGGCGAAAATGCTGTTTGCAAACCCGCAGCGCATGGATTATTATGACCGCTATCAGGAGATCATAGATGCCTATAATGCAGAGCAGAACCGGGCAACCATTGAGAAAACCTTCATGGATCTGATGGAGCTTGCAAGTTCACTGGACACGGAGCAGCAGCGCTATGTGCGTGAGGGCTTTTCCAGCGATGAGGAACTTTCAGTGTACGATTTGCTGTTTTCGGAGAACCTCACGAAGCAGGAAATTGAAACGATCAAGAAGGTGTCTGTGGACTTGTTGACAAAAATCAAACAGCAGATTGCCAAACTCGACCATTGGACGGACAAGCAGGAAACTAAGGCGATTGTGGATAACCTGATTCGCAATACCCTTTGGCAAGAACTTCCCAATAGCTATGATGTAAGCGATATCCAGACCTATCAGAAGAAAATCTACGAGTATGTATATATGCGCTACCCGGAAGTAGCATAACGCAAAAATCACCCCAGTGAGAACGCACAAGAGGCTATTCTCTCTGGGGTGATTGCGTATCAAATCATCTTAAAATGCTTCAACGCCTCCACAATCGCATCCTCTTTTTCCTTCGGACACTGGGGCTGCTTTGCATTCTCGTTTTTCGCTTTATGGTAATTCTCACGCTCGATGATGCCGTGTTTCTGCTTCACCTGTGCGATATAGAGATTGGATACCTTCAACTGATGGTGTTCCCACACATAATCCCGAATCTCGTTGTAAGTCGCCTTGCTTTCCGCAGCAGTCACATCCAGTTCATCCATGCTGACGTCCACTTCGATATGCCGCTCGACATGGAGTTTGGTCAAAAGGAGAACCGTCTCCACATGGCACGATACCTTCTGATTGATGTCAGGCATTGTGCCCGTTCGCGGAAACATATCCTGTCAAAACGGAAACATGTCCACACCTCTGATATAGCGCATTCACAGCTTCAAACAGATGCAATCTGTGACAAAATTGACATTCACATCAAGGTCTTGACCATTGAAGTCTATGGGAACAAGTCTGTATAAAGTCTTTGCTACCTATATAATGCAAGGCAATTTTACACTGCTGCTCCCTGCCACTGTCTCGACAGTTGAGACAGTGAAAGCCGCTCAACTTCTACACAATTCATTCGTTCTGAGCACGAATTTGCCATACACTCGCAGGGAGTTGAGTTGCCGGATTTCACCGTCTCGACCTGGAATCCGTTCCTTATTTCTTTGTGTTTTCTTCTAATTCCAGCATATACTTATCAAAATCAGACATAAACAATCTATCCTGGATGACACGGTATTTTTCAAATTCTGTCTCAGCATGAAGCTTTGCAATTGCTGCGGACACCTTACCCGCATCCTGTAAAATACCATAGTCAAACATTTCAATGAAGCTGTTGAGCCTCTTTTCCCAGTCCTGCATCGTAAGCGGGATATGGCGCAAGGTCATGTTTTCCGCGAAATCCAGATATGCAGTAACCATACGGTTCAACTGCTTCATTTCATCCTGACTCAGATAATTCTTCGCAACTGTAACATCGCTTTTCTTAATCTTTCCATCAGGTGCATCTGCCCAGGTGGTTAATCCCATGTGCTCTTTTGTGTGATCCGCTCTTTCCACGATCAGCTCCGCCGCCGTATGTCCATGAACGGCATAATGCATTTTATTCTGAACGGTCGCATAGAATCTTCTCGTCGTTGCAGAATTTTTATCATAGTCAATGGCCGTCGCATACAGGTCAGTGATCTTCTGATAGAACTTTCTTTTGCTAGCACGTATTTCACGGATGCGCTCTAACTGTTCATCGAAATACTTTTCCGTCAGATATGTTCCTCGCTTCAGCCGTTCGTCATCCATGACCCAGCCCTTGATGGTGTAGTCCTTGGCGATCTGGTTTACCCATTTACGAAACTGTACGGCACGCTCGGAATTGACCTTGAAGCCTACGGCAATGATCATTTGAAGGCTATAGTGCTTGGTATCACGTGTCACCTGGCGAGACCCTTCCGTTTGAACTATCCGGAAATTCCGGATAGTTGAATCTTCTTCAGAAGGTTCGCCCCCTTACCCTCGCTGACCGGAGTGTTTAAATATTCGTTATTCCATCTCTTCATGATTTTGACAACCTCATCAGATACACGAATATCACGTTTCGTGATGGATTCCATGTTCCAATCCATTACATCAGAGGTTCCCATTGCCTTAGTAATTACAATTTTGGAAGCTGTGTACTCTTTTTTCTTCTTCACATTTATCCAACTTATTGCCAATCTCACTGTATTTATCGTCATAGGCTTCTTTAGAAATTTTATCATCCAGATACATATCAGTCAATTTCTTTTCAAGAGAGGGAATTTGGCAAAAATGCCACAAAACCCCTCCTTCCTAAGAATAAGTAACTTACCCTAAGTCATATATTAAGCTGAAAATTTACCATATCAGAGAGCGACGTAATATTCTCATCTAAGATCAGTTTTTCTTCTTTTATTTTTACTCTTCCATTCGCCGAAGAAAGACTTTCATGAGTTTTACATAAACAATCGAATAAAGCTTTTATTTTATCTTTATCTCTTCTTGAAAGGTAATGAATTGAGAAAATTGTAAAATCTCCCCATAACGAGGCAATTGTGCCATAATCACTTTCTGCGAATCGAGTTACTATATTTTCAAATAAAAGAATCCATGTATCATCATTGAACATCTCATAGTAACGTTCAAATACATCGCTAATTCCGCTGCCAATATAACCATACTTGCTTTCAGATAGAATAAATTTAACAACACATCTATTTACATATTCTTCCATATGTTTTGGCGCGATAATATCCCCAGCCTCCATAATCAGCTTATGTAATCCGATTTCTCTTTTTTCTATTTGTGTAATAATTACTCCTTCTGCCTTTTCATTATATCCATCTTCTTTCAAAAGATTGATAATTTCGAGATTATAGTCCCTTCCTGTTTCTACAGAGAAATCTTTCTGTTCCGCTTTATCATACAATCCTTTAGCCATAAGCTTTTCTCGTATTTCATGACTTGAAATGCGAGAAATAATTTCATAATTGTAACTTTTTAAGGTTTCCAATCGATTGTATTCTCTATCATTCTCTATATTCACTTTAATCCATGAATTTGTAAGTTTGTATAACGCAAGTAATTCAGAATCACCAGAAATCAAATCTATATTGCAATATAGAGAATCAAGAACTTTCATTCTCCAATAAACTAAATCTTTAGGGTGATTTTTTAACTCAAATAATGCATTACAATACTTATATCCCAATTTAACTGCATCCTCTAGCAACTCTCTATCAACTTCGCTTGAAAACCTATTATCACCAATAGAATCCGCTAAATTTGAAACAGAAAACAGTCTCATACCATAACAGCATAATTTTTCTTCATTCAGAGGAAGTTTTTTATAACAATCAAGTAAACCATTTAACGAATAGTCTTTTCTTCCAACATATCCAAACATTTTATATTTCTGTTTTTCTCGTATTTCCTCTATAAAATTTTTTTCTCCAAAGTATTCCAATGCCGGTATTATGTATTTACAAAAATCTTCCATCTCATCGTATTCTGATTTCCAAGCCACTCCATCAATGCCACACCAATATTCTGCAACTTTTAGAAATTCAGCATGCGCATTGGATATACAGAACAACTTGTTAAACTCTGGAACAAATCGAGTCTTCTCCCATTCCAAACATTGAACGACCGCTTTACAAATAGTATCGATAATTCCTGCCTTGGGGTTATGCTCAGAAAAGCTCACCAATACTTTACGTAAAAATCTCATAACAGTATATCCATTACAATCATTCACGGATCCAGGACCATACTTATCCGCAAAATACATCAATGAAAATATATCATCTTTCGACAATACTTCTTTTCTATCCGACGAATAGAATTGTTCACTAACATGCTTTGCAATATCATACTGTGCTAATGCCGGTTTGTAACCTCTTTGAGATTCACCATTATGAGTTAGATTCAATATCTCTTTATAACATTTTTCTATTAATGCCTCCTCAATCCTACCAAACAGGCACAGTTTAGCCTTAATCAATGAAATTATTCTTAAATCTTCGTATTTATAATTGCTATCAATTTTTTTAATATCATTTAAATGGTTACTAACATATTCTATCCCAGCCTCGCATTTATATGAGTTTAATAGTCCATACGTGCAAATCTCGATAATAATTTCTATAGGTGCACACATTCCTAACAGAATATCCAATAATTCGTCAAATGATTCTTTCTCAAGATTCTTTTCTTCAGCAATCTGATGAATATATTCATACAATGAATCTGGATTATACCATTTAAAAGTGAATGTTTGCCTGATATCTTCTTTTGATGTAAGACATACACTAGCATCTAGCCATCCATCTACAAAATAAACATAATCGTTAGAATTTCCAGTAAGAGCCTCCATATAATCTGCGCCATAGCATCTATATATATATCCAGCCTTAACAAGCGTTTCTTTTTTTAGCTCCCCGCTTAACAATTCCTCTATATTATATCCGCTGAGGTATTCATCAAAAAGTTTATGTCCACGTTCAAACCCAGCCTTAGCAGCAAAATCAATATCTAAAATGATTTGCTCTATATCATTTTTAACATTCAAACAATATTTTTCCGCTTTAGTCTTTTTGTTGATACTTTGTGCTTCAAAATAATCCGATTCTTTTGCATAATACTGTATGCAATTTGCATACTGTGCCAAACAAAGAGACACTGCACTTGAATGTATGCATACTTCTTCAAGATTATCCATTGGCAATTGGTGCGCTAGTATAAACTGCTGAAGTATCCTATCAAACGATATCCCATATAATGCTGAATCCATTACATATTCAACATCAATCAGTTTCAATACCTCATCAGTGGCCTTACAAGATACTAGTAAATTAAAAGAGATATCATATCGATATTTCCATAATTCTCTATCCTGTTTAATTCGATTAATTATTGATTCGGTAATTCCTTTTATATTTGAATTGTGAATAATTTCATTCTGTAAAAAAAGCCTTACATCATTATGAAAAGCGAAGTATCTATCGCCTTCACATACAATAATTGGATATAAGCCATTTAAAACAAACGCCGCCTCGTCGTGTTCAACTCCACACATTTGAGCCACATCATAAGCGTTAATACGTTTACTTGAAAACGCCATAATTGCCTCAATTTTGTATAGCAAAAGGCTTTTTTCCTGCGAACTAATAATCCATTCGTAATATTTATCAATTTGTTTATTTAAAAACCTACTATTTAGTTCCTTCTCTATTGCCTCGAAGGAAAGTGGCAATACCATTTTCTTCAATTCCAGAATTGCAAATATTATATTAAGAACATTGTTCCCAATAACTGAAATAACGGTTTTCGCCAAGTTTTCCATATCGACTGTATTCTCTGCCACACCGCTTTGCTCTAATAATATAACAACATCATCTGTATCCAAAGCCGGCATGCTGTAATATGTAATACCTTTATTATCTTTCATCCAAGACGGATAACCATCATTTATAGGCTGTCCGACCAAGACAAAATAAAAATCATCCCCGATTTCCTCTGGTCTTGGCAATTGAGATAAAAATGAATTTCGTGCATCTTTTGATCTTGCAGCATGATCTAATCCATCTATAAAAAAGTAGCAAGGCCTTCCTATACATTTTGCATATTCCGGTAAGAAATGTATTACCGTTTCCCGCATTTCAGAAACAGACATAAATTGGTATATAAGTGGAAACTTTACAACAGATAATAAATTATTCTCTTCAAATTTTTTCTTAAGCTGTACGAGAATACTTCTCCACAAAATATTACCTAAATAAAAGCCTTCATCATCACTATATGAACCATCTACTTTATTTACTGGGAGATATGTGTAAAATCTAAAATCAACTATAGACTCATTCATCTGTGATAAATAACTTATAAAATTTGTTTTTCCACAGCCCGGTAATCCTTCTAAGAATATGATATGATTACTATTCTTTTTAATGTCATCTATAAAGGTCTCCCCAAACCGTTGTCGAGAAGGAAGTATCGGTTTTTCTGGACATAGTTCATATGAAGGAACATCCGGCTCGGTATAGCATAATGCTCCATATACATTTTCTCTTGTTATTTCCTGCTTCTCTCTTCTTGATGTTGCCCATATATTCAATTTAGAAAGAAGACTATTTAAGCAAAAATCTATCGCATCACTATTATCTGTTCCTAGTATTTCGCCAATCTTCACACGTATTTTTTCTTCCACATCAGCAAGACACGACTCTTTTCTAAAAGAGAAAATTTTAGTGAAACACGCCGCCTCATTAGAATCTAAATTTATCTCCAAATTTTCTCTGTACCATTCGATAGCCTTCTGCTCATTAGGCTTTGCCGAAGTATAATTATAATTATCTTGTAAGCATGGAAACACCTTGGAAATAAAGTCATCCATTGAACACTTTCCATCTATTTCCTGCGGACCCCATTTTTTATTTGTTACAATTTGAATACCTTTAAAATTATAATTATCTTTATTATTCTTCCATTCTAAAGCCAACGCATTCAGTAAAGGCTTTTTCCCAGAAGCTAAAAAAGAATATGTGAAATTAGCATCTTCATCTGTATGTTTTACTTGAATATTTAAAATGCTTTTATCACTATAATTTACTACGACATCATCTAATGCCTGAAAATCAGTTGATTGAAGTATTACTGATTCAATTGATGTATCTTGTAGCATATTCAAGCATTCTAGTATTCCTATTTCCCATTCAAACCAATAAGGTGTACCTATTCCCGAATTATACATGTTCTCCCTCTATTCTTTTCAAAACGTAATTACATAATTGATAACAATACGTCTCAACTTCTTCTGTAGACATATTTATATGGTATCCATTCACAAGCGAATCAAATAAATAGTTTACCTCTTCGTAATAATCCTTATTATAAAATTCTACTCCAAATAATTTATTCAAGCCTCGTACCATTTGAGATAATTCTTTATAATTTACTGGAAGGACATAATCGATTTTGTCATCAATAATCTTCTTCATCAGCCTCTCATTTCCTATTATTTTTGAGGCTATATTTATAAAATCTCCACAAGTTTCAAAAACATTCCAATCACACTTGAACTGCCAACGAAAAAAGAAAGGACTCCATACCTCTGCTGGTGCGATCTTTATATTATATGGCACCAATTCCTTCTTTAATTCATCCTCTATGCAATTATAAGTTCCTTCCAATATGGCTATATCATTTTTTCTCACATCAATCGGATAATAAACGCCCTTATCATCGCATATTATGTAACCAATTATTCTGTAATATTTTTCAATGACATTTATAGCATCTCTTGTAAAAAAAACAGATCCTACAACTAAATCATCATTATAATTTGAGGTGTCTAATTCCCTAAAACAATGCTTAAAATCATCAAAAACTAATATTGAATCCATAATACCACCTTCTCTGTTGTATTAATCTATAATAAATTGTCCAGCCTGTTATAGGCTGGACATAAGCAGATTCTTATGACATCTGAAAAACAGCTTTTAACCGGTACTTCTTTGGAACCTAACTAAAAAAAATTATGTTATATCAACTTGTCACAACCATTTTTCTCACAATTACTTTAATTCCGCTTCAAACCTTTTAAAAAGTTCAGGACATTCTTTTTTATATCTTTCTGTTGGGGATAAACCGCCTTCATCCGGTAACAATCCTTCTCCGCTGCTAACAGGATGGGGTAAATACTTGCATTTAAAATATACTGTCGGATATGTGTAAATAATACTCATATTTCCAAACAGTTCTTTCATTAGGTAAATTTCAATAATATAAAGTGAAGCCAATGCTAATACTGCATTTTCAAGTGTTGCATTTTTTATAGATTCATTTTCGTCATGCTTTATCGAATTATATGCAAACCACCAGTCCAAGCCTTCTACTTTTACATTCTTTCCATTATCAATACGTGTCGTCTTCCAATCATGTAAAGGTGTATTAATCCAAAAAGGTGTACTTACTTCAAAATCAATAATTTTAGGGAATACTCCTAGTATTGTTTCGCTTATATCTCCTATCCTCTTGGTTTTTACTCCCTTAGCACTACATAAGGCCTTACTCATTATTTCAAATTCAGAGGCTGCTAAAACAATTATTTGTTTAAAAATATCAGAGTATACTTTTCCATGTACAAGTTCTCTTATTCCATCATATTCTTGCAAACCATGGTCTATATAATGCTTTGTATCATCCAATCGTTCAGCAAGGGAACAAAAATAATTCCAATGCTGTATAATTTCAATTTGCTCCATACATTCTTTTCTGCTTTCTAGTTTTGAAAGCATTCCCCCATTCTCTATGATTTCTAATTCTTGTTATATCCAAATTGTCGAGTCATTAAGAGCTCTTTCCACCAGGATTCCCTCTCTAATATCGCATCATCATCTGTTGTACTTTTATATATTTCAAAGATGCTATATCTGAAATTCTTCTGGATATATTCAAAATCAAAACTCTTCAACTCAATATTTCCACCATTTCCATTGGCTATGTAATCCTTCCATCTTCCCCAAATCATATTTTCACCTGTTGCAGAGCCAACATATTTCTTTCCATTTGAAGAATCCGTAATAAGATACACTCCTTTTTGATTTGCGAGCGCAGTTTTCCAAGCATCAGTATCAATTAGGCCTGATAACTCTTCCCAGGTAACATTCACCTTGTCATAACCTGGAAATTCTGTCTTGCAGACATCTCTTGTTATTTCGAGCACCTCGAAATCTTCAATATAGTTCTCTAGACAAAGATATGATGCTCGAAAGTCCTTCTTAAATCCAATTATCATCTTGCCAATTAAGTCAGTGCCAATATTAACAAGTTTCGTATCATATCTATATTTAAATGGACCATTTGGTGTTTCTTTCACAGAGATACTTTCGTATATTCCCGCAAAAATCCATTCATCTTTGTGCCAATATATAAGTGACAGAATATATTTTCTTTGAAAATTTTTCTGCGTCTGCTCTTCCTGCCATACTTTATATTTTGATTGATCTTGAAGAAACAAACGTAAAGGTAAAAATGTATCTGTAGAGCCTCTTCCACAGTGCACTTTAAACTCTAATTCCTTTTCTTTTAAAAACGGCAATACATCTTTTACCTTCATTCCCTCACTCCTTTATTTTTCCAAATATGATATCTTTTTGCCGTGATTCTGTGCATACTCAATTTCAGATCGTGTACTCTCTCCGATATAACCACCCACATTAATAACATAAATAGAATCGGCCATATCTATGTTTCGCTTATGCATGTCATCCAACATCTCTTTTGTCTTGGTCAGGGTTCCTTCATCCATATTTTCCCAAACTTACTGATCACCTGAATGTCCAAATAGTCCTACACTTATAACAATATTACCTTCTAATGTAAGTCTCTTCTGTGCTTCCATAAATTCATCTTTAAAACGTGTGCTTCCACATAGGGTTACTACCGGATAATTTCCAACCATTAAACTGCCTCCGCAAAATAATCAGTTACAATCTTCTCTAGCTGACCAGCTATTTCATTAAAGGGTAAATTCAAATCTAAAGAACCAACTGTTATCTTGTTTCCTCCCATCGAAAACTGATTAGCCGGCTGGAACTCTTCACTTGTCTTTGCATATAAAAGCATTCCAGCTACATTGCCAATCTGGTCCTTATCCCAGTTCTTTACATAAGTATAAATCTGGTACAAATTGGCATTTCTATATGTCTGAACATCAAAGTTTGACTGCATCTGCTGACCACAATATTTTGCATCTAAGATTAGAACTCTTCCATCTTTCGATTTAAGCGTTATATCAGTAATCATGTTTGGAAGCCACGTATCATTGTCATCATCAAGGTTCCACTGTACTTGATCCGGATTAGCCCTTAATTCTGGATGATGATACCGGAAAATATTCAAGGATAAACTTTTCATAAAGATGACTCATTCTCTGATCATCAAGGAATGTAGCCATCTTTATCATTCCCTGCTCAGTAGAAAGTAATAATCCATCAATCACAAGTCTACAAATGTTCAATAGCATCCTATAACTCTGATTATTCCTCTGATATCGAATTCTATCCCATTTGATTGCTGAAGGCTCAATGTAATCAACACTATCAAAAACAACAAGTCTTTTTTCAAAACTGACTTATTTTCAATCTTCACATTACCTTGCTTAATCAATAACGTAATTGTAGTTTTAATGACACCATGTTTTCTATTAATATAACCGACGTAACTATTCTTCATCATAAAAGTCATCAAGTACATATGTTGTTACAGGTGTAATATAAAGTTCATACTTAATAACAAGCCTTACCAGATCATTGCCATCAATTAACGTTATTGGTGTACCTTCTCTTGCTGCCTCCCTTGCTGCATTAGTAAATCTGCTATTTGTAATAAACACTCCATAATCTGCCTGAAATTTATTCATAGCCCCCAAAAACTGATTTATATCAGGCTCACTCACAGGAGCTGTGTTATATCGTTTACATTGAATTACAACTCTGGTTGTTCTGAAATCATCATCGTCTGTATGATATCCATATCCATCAATTCCACCATCATTCGATATTTTAATACCCTTATCCGTAAACTGTACTCCCATTTTAGTCAGTAATGCTCTCGAGAATTGTTCAAATTTCTTAGGAGACATATTTGCTATTGCACTTTGCAATTTGACCTTAACATCATCCAATATATCATCAGCATTTATACTGTTTTCATCTTCGATTTCTTTTGGCATTACACTATTCTTCTCTTTATTCTTAGCTGATTTTTCTTCCCAATAAACAGCTGCCTTTTCTCGAACTTCCTTCTTAACATCAAAATTTAAAACATCAACAGCGGCTCCTTTTTCCGTTAATGTCACAAGTGGTTTATATCTAACATATGTAAGGAATCCCAAATAACTTAACTCTTTAAGAGCAAAATTAAACTTAAAATCAAATTTCTTATATTTAGAACCGGTTTTATTAGATGTATATAGCTTTTGTTCAAATTCAGCAATCTTCTCGTCTTTTTCACTAATTCTATCCCTAATTTCTGCTCTCTCCAATTGACCACCGGCTTCTTGTAGCACTTCTATGATTGGCTTTATTAAGTATGAAACTTGTTCCTCTGTATTTAATGTATCGTAAAACATTATGTGCCTTCCTTTTCTTTGCATATTTGTTATTTATTAAATAATATCCAATATTCTTGTAATATGATAGCCCATATCATCATAATTATTTCTCTGATAAATGATTATTTACAGACTTTTCTTCATAGTCTCTAGGCTGCCAATCCTCTTAGCTGCCTACCCGCCTATATATATATATATATATATATATATATCAACTTTTGTTTTTGAAATAAGTTTTTCTAATTCCTCTGCCAACATATCAGCATCTTTTTGTGGTAATATCTTCTTCAATGCATATAATCGTGAATAAAGATTTGTATTATCCGGAAGTACATCTGCACTATCCCTATTATCTGGAATTACCACAGAAGAAGTCATACCAACCACCATAGAAGGATGCGCACAATAATTTCTTAGATTTCTAACTGCATCTAACCATGTGTCCATCTGCTTTGTTACTTCCTTTTTATAGTTATTTTGTGAATATGTATAAGCTAATAAATGTAACAGAGGATAGGAAATTACAGAAATAAGTATCCCATGTTACATTGTCATCATCGACATGCCAAAATAGGAATGTAGCAATCGGATAATCCAAAAGAATGGAGTCCCACAGCTTCTCAATCTGCTCCATACTCCATACATACTGTCTTTGGAACGCAGGCATTACGTACTTGCCATCTTTTATATTCTAAATAACCTCATATATCGTAACGCTGCTGTCAATTAATACGCTCATGTTTACTCCCCTCCCTGATAAAAGCTATTTTTGTATTGCAGTAAGACTTTCTCAACCTCACTCCAAATCCATACTCTTTCACCATCATCTTCAAAAACTTTTCCATGTGATTTAGGACCGTCAATCTTCATCTGTGAGTAGTTGTTTTTGAAAGTCGGAACATACAGGTCGGGATGATTCTTATCACTACACAGCCTCTCCATCATTGTCAAAGTAGCTTCTCCGGCAATATCTACTGCCTCGAAGTATGCTCTGATAATTTTGTGGTTGTACTGAGTAGGTCTTAATGACCATATAGGAATACGCTGAATTGCTTTTCCGTAATAATCTTTGCTTTCATTAGCCCTATTTGCAGCCTTTGGATTGTATTCCTGATAAGCCTTTTCAAACGATTTTGCAATATACCAACGCATACAGGTCTCAATAGCTACATTCTCACTCTCATTTGTAAGGTTTAATGCAAGGCAAAACTTCTCATATATATCAGAATCTACAGCAAAACAAATTTTCTTTTCCATACTACACCGCCTCTCAAAAGGTACAATAATCTACCATCCAGTATAACTGTTTTATTAGTGTTTTGTCAATACTAATCGACTCTTGAGTATATACAAAAGCCCCCGCCGAAGCGAGGCGCCAATAATCTGAACTGTATTTACCTGTGGATATCCACGCTTGTGCCAGATTTGAATTCCACGATAACTTTCTCATGAACAATATTCAAATATGTATCAAGACTCATTGCCCTTCTGCCATTTTCAACACTTTTGATAGTATCCAATGATACATCCTCCCATTCTGCAAGCTCTGCCTGCGTAATTCCAAGTCTTATGCGTTCTTTTCTGATATTCTCTGCAATAATTTCGTATATGTGCTCTCTTTTCCCCATAGCCCCATCATCCTTTCTGACTTATCGCATTATATCAGAAATTATTATGGGTTTTGCTCTGTAAATGCGTATGGTAAATATCTACGTCCACCTTCCTGTCCAGCAAAAAAATACTTTTTCCGTGAGGTCACAATTTGTGACCTCACGGAATCAATTTCACTATTAGATAGTCGAAACATAAAATCTTCCGGAAATCTTTCTATATTTCTTTTTACTTGTTGATTTAGCTTTTTTACTTCATAGCCATAAATTTCTGCCAAATCTTTATCCAGCATTACCTGCTGTCCACGAATTATATACACTTTACTACGAATATCATCTGTAGTAATCAATTCTTTTGTTTCTTCCATTCTTCCCTCAAACAAATCGGTTGCAATTTCTATAAGCGACTTATATCGTTCCATTATCGTGAAGCCACAAATTGTGATTTCACAGGTTAATCCTCCACTATACTCTCCATCTGTTCCAACTTCTGCAAGGCTTTCATATACGCCATCAATCGTTTATACTGCGCATCTCCAAGGCTGTGAATCTGCTTTAAAATCTTAATATCCGACCTGGTAACTTCATAATCCATATCTGCATCTTTATATTCCGGATCAATTCCTTTTCCAGTCAAAAGCTGTTCGGGAGTAATCTCCAATGCATCACATATAGACAACAGACAGTCCGCTTTGGGATTCGTCTTTTTCTTCTTCCAGTCACTGATGTTACTTGTTGCAATCCCGGTCCTTCTTGAGAGTTCCAACTGCGTTATGTTCTTCTGCTCCATCACACAAAAAATTCTTTCACTGATAATCATGATTTTTCCTCCATCAACATTCCGCACATATCCGTATTTATAAATTTATTCATCCGTTTATACGGTTATAGTATCATGCTGCAACTTTTCTTTCAATAGAGATTTTTGTATTTCTGAACTTTGTTATATGCTTCCCTTTATATAGCTCCGTGTACAACTGTCTTATTCTTTCCCTATGAAGATAAGAAAACATTTTCTTAAGGTACAGCTTGTTAGGTCTTCCCAATTGAATAATCTGTGCCTCAATGAGCCACCTGCCGCACGAGAATATTCACCAGAATGCCAAGATTACACACATCTACACGGATACCATCATCAATCAGTTTTGTTATCAGGTCACTTGCCTGTGATACACTTCTTGCAAATCTGTCCAGTTTTGCAACAACTAATGTATCTCCAGACTTTAATACCTTTAGTAGCTTGTCAAATTCTGATCTTGTTATCTTTGTTCCTGTAAAAGAATCCATATAGATTACTTCTGCTCCATGCTCCTTTAATAATCTCTCCTGTGCTTCCAGACTGTTTCCATCCTTAGCCTGTCCTTTCGTGCTTACTCTTCCATAACCATAAATCATAATGTATATCTCCTTCCGTAATTTAATTTTGAGTAATCGAGTAGGAGGGAAATTTAACTAAATTTCCCGACCGCTCACACCACCGTGCGTACCGTTCGGTACACGGCGGTTCAATCAACTTAACAAGTAACACACCTTTCGGTGTAGTAATCTAACATTGAGACTAATCCAAATGAGGTTAGTCTCTTTGTACTTATAGCCTTTTGTATCCATCCATTGTGGGCGAGTCTTGCATATCTATCTCCACAATACGCTATTTTAAATGCCGCCCATCTTGGTACATCAAACTTCATAAGGTTCTTTGCTCTGTTTTGTGGAGTTTTCCAATGTTTCCAAATGCACATACGAAGTCTATATCTGATGTTACCATCTAATTTTCGACAAAGTGTTTTCATACTACCTATTTTGAAGTAGTTTATCCAACCTCTTATGAGCTGATTAATTTTCTCCACTTTATAACTGTTGCTAACACCCCAGCTACGACAGGTGAGTTCTTTCATTCTCTTCTTAAACTTCGCTACTGATTTTGCATGTGGTTTTGCCTTAAACTGATGTGCTCTTGTGTCAAAGTAGAACCCAAACCCAAGGTATTTAAGTCCGCTTGGTCTGTCTACTTTACTCTTTGTCATGTTGACCTTGAGACCTAGTTTCTCCTCAATAAATCGAGATATATTTCTCATTACCCGATTTGCAGACATTTCACTTCCAACCATGATAATACAGTCATCTGCATATCGCACAAAGTTAAGCCCTCGCTTTTCCATTTCCTTATCAAGTTCATTGAGCATGATGTTTGCCAATAACGGCGAAAGATTTCCTCCTTGCGGTGTTCCCACAATAGAATCCTCATATTCATCGTCAATCATGATTCCGCTGACAAGATATTTCCTTATGATAGAGATAACATCTCCATCTTTTATAGTTCTGCCTATGATAGTCATAAGCTTGTCATGGTTTACCGTGTCAAAGAACTTTTCCAAGTCGATGTCTACAATCCAATCGTTACCATCATTCATCATGTCGAGTGCTGTTAGGATTGCTTGCTGTGCACATCTATTCGGTCTGAATCCGTAACTATGTTCATGGAATTGTTCCTCGTAGATTGGTGTTAATACCTGTGCAATGGCTTGCTATATGAATCTGTCTGTTACTGTTGGTACTCCTAGGTTTCTGACACCGCCATCAGGCTTTGGTATCTCCACTCTTCGTACTGGTTGAGGTTTATACTTTCTTGTCCTCAACTGTTCCTTGATGATTTCGCCGTTCTTTTCAAGATGTTCTTTGAGTTCCGTGTACTTCATTCCGTCCACTCCTTCTGCACCTTTATTTCGTACGACTTGCAGATATGCTCTGTTGAGATTATCGCTAGATAAAATCTGCTCCATTAGACTACTTGTGTCCATGCATTCTTTCCTTTCCGTCTCGCTTGATTTGACCATCTTTTACCCGATTGGTTACGGCAGATGTTGCCATTTCTGCAATACGAGACATACTCAAACTTATTGATTGTTCGCCCCTTCGCTCCATTTCCATTACAGAAACTTCTTCACTACTATGGGCTCGGCTGACTTCTCACAGTTCGTTGTTACTAGGCTAATGGAACCTCTGTGAGACCTCCACGCTTAAGGTGCACGCTCTTTCTCTCCATATATCCGCCACATTTACTCTGCTACTACAAAAGTGATAGTTATTAGACTTCGTTGCTTTTAGCCAACTTATCTCTCATAGCCTAGCCTTATATGTGATTTCTGTCCGTCGGACCAGAAATTTGCTTACAACTTCCTTCAGATTCCATCTCACGATGGACACCCTTGCTGTTCAGCTATACACTTCCCACTATCTGGGCGTGTTTGGGACTTTCACCCGTTAGAGCGCGCCCATGGCGCGCAAACTAAAAAAAGAAGGTATATTTCAACCTTCTTCCTAATACTTATGAATATAAGAAATGACACCACTCCAGCCCTTGATTTATCGTCAGGGGCGAAGCGGTGTCAATACTTAAAAGTTTTAAAATATTCCAAAATCAGTTTTTATGGAACACATGCCATAATCACAGATACTAAAATTCCAGTAATACCTATTATTAATGAAACAGAATTCAATATACGATTTCTGGTATTATCATGATTCTGCCTAATAAATTCAGTAATAATTCTATCTAATATATTTTTTACTACGATACTATTATCTCCATTTTTTAATTTGGTTACATCATTCAAAATTTCTTGTTGATATTCATTACATTGATAAAATGGTCTTTCTTTTTCAAGTAAATCTCTAGCGTCTTTTATTATTGAACTTTTATCTATAAGTATCTGCGATATTTTTTTATATGTATCTAATCTAAAAATAATTGCATCCAACCATACTATGATATTCGGATAAAATTTTTTAAATTTAGCATATTCTCTTACATACTCAGTATATAATCTATTCAATTCTTTTGCCATTAAATTTATCGTATCTATATTTTCATTTCTTTGTAATACTGTTGATAAATGATTTATTGATACTCTGACATATCTATATTTATCATTTGCCAACAAATATACTTCCAATATTATTGCAATTATAATAAGTATTACATATATCGCCAAAAAAAACTCTACATTCATATTTTTATCCTTTCGTGCATTCTAAATTTATCAAGTGATTTAATATTAAATATCAAAAAAATCTTAATAACCTATTTCTACATTAACTTGTAATACCGCAACGCATCCTTAATATACTCCACCTTCTCCTGCGGACACTGCTTAACCTCTGGATTCTCTTTCTTGGACTTATTATAATTCTCACCCATATCCAGACCACACATCCGCTTCACCTGTGCAATATAAGAAGTATGCACATTCACACCGTACTTGTTCTTCACATAATCCTTAATTTTCTGATAAGTAGCCTTTTCCTCTGGCGTATAATTGCTTTCTTCATCTGGACACATTGTAACCTCAATTTTAGGTTGATTTGTTTTGAGGGACAATTTGACAACCGTCTCCACATGGTAAGTATTCGGAAACATATCCACGCAGCATATCTTCTCCACTCTATATCCTCTGGCAATAAATATCTGCAAATCTCTTGCCAGGCTTGTTGGTTTACATGAAATATAAACCATATTCTCAACACCATAATCTATGATTTTGCCGATAGCCTTCGGATGGATTCCGTCTCGTGGTGGATCAAGAATTATATAATCCGGTTTTTCCTCTATATCATCAAGCACCTTGAGCACATCACCTGCGATAAATTTACAGTTATCAAGGCCATTAAGGGCGGCGTTTTCCTTTGCTGCGCAAACTGCCTCCTCAACTATTTCGACACCTACTACTTCCTTACACACCGGTGCCATAAGCTGCGCGATGGTGCCGGTTCCGCTGTAGAGGTCGTAGACTGTTTTACCGTTTAGCGAATCCTTGTCATCTCCCAGAATAAACTCTCTCGCTGTCTCATAGAGCACCTCCGCTCCGAGAGAGTTGGTCTGGAAAAATGAGAATGGTGTGATTTTGAATTTCAGACCTAAGAGCTCCTCGTAGAAATATGAATCTCCGTAGAGCACCTCTGTGCCCTCGTTTTTGACCACATCTGCCACGCTGTCATTTTTTGTGTGTAAAACGCCCTTAAATCTGCCGTCATATTGCCTGGTCAAAAGCGCATATCTAAAGCCTGCGAGCAGCTCCTCCTCGTTGAAGCCCTCTGTCTGTGTGCTAGTGACAAGGTCGACTATGATTTCACCGGTTTTTGTTGCCTTTCTGACAAGCAGATGCCGCAGATAGCCCTTGTGTGTTGCTCTGTGAAAATATGGGATATTGTTTTTTGAAAAATAATCAAGTGTTGCCTTTAATATTGTCCTGAAATCCTCATCCACTATCTGACAGTCCGATACTGTCACAAGGTCATAAAAGCTTCCTCTTTTGTGCATGCCAAGCGCAAGAGGGCCATCCTTGTACTCATCACCAAAGGAAAATTCCATCTTGTTTCTGTATTCACTCTTTTTCGGACTTCCATGTATCCCTATAAACTCATATCCTGCCTCTTTTTCAGTGCCGATGGCATCCGAAATGAGCTTTTTCACCTGGGTAAGCTTCATATCAAGCTGCTTTTCGTAAGGCACTGTCTGATATGTACAGCCCCCGCACATTCCAAAGTGAGGGCATGGCTCTTCTGTCTCCAGAGGCGATTTCTCAATTACCTCCATGAGTCTGCCCTCTGCCCTTTGATGCTTTACTTTATTTACAACAAATTCCACCTTCTGTCCCGGAATTGTATTTTTCACAATTACTCTGTCGCCGTCATCTGTAACGGCTATTCCCTTGTTTGGGAAGTCTACTCTTTCTACGGTTCCTGTTCCTCTAAATCCTTTTTTCATGTAATTCTTATCTCTCTTTATACTTTATTATTCCTTTGTATGAGCGACTGCAAATGCCTTGCTTCACACATAAAGAAAAATGAGGACTACATATGTAGCCCCCATTATCTAAAAACGACTATTTCTCTTCTTTAGTCTTTGGTGCCTCTTTTTCCTCTTCAGCATCATCATCGTCTTCATCCTCGAAGAAATCATCATCAAATTCATCATCATACTCATCATCGAAATCATCTAAATAATCCGGTGTGAAAAATCTGTAGATACCATATGCCGCTGCTGCAACTGCAACTAATACACCAATGATGGCAAATATGATAACAGCCTTGGAAGGCTTCTTGTCTTCCTCTTCTTTTTTGAGAAGGTCATTAAGCTTTGCCATGCTGAGCTTCTCTGCAAGCTTGTTGTCCTTTAATAATTCTTCAACTTTACTCATAATTCAATCCGCTCCTTTTCCAAAAGTAATTGTCAAATGCTATTTGTTAAATCCATTATAGCATATTATATCCAATTTTCCTATAAAAATTACAATAATTTTAGTCAATTTTTTTCAATTTGGCAAATGAAGCAAACATCTTTTTGGTACCGGCCTTGTCAAAATCCACAGTGACCTCATAATCCCTGCCGCCTTCTACAATTGCCATGACCTCTCCCGCGCCAAACTTGATGTGAGATACCCTGTCCCCTACCTTATATGAAAGGCCTCCGGTGGTATTGGCACTGGCAAATGACTTCTGATTGCTCACAGGCGTGTAGACAGGTGTCCTTGTACGCTGTGTATTAAAGGTGGTCGCATACTCTATGCCGTATGTAGGTGTCTTTTTGAAGGCCTCCTTAGCCTTTCTGTAGGTGCTCTGTGAATTTCTTTCAAGGTCATCATCACGGCGCTTTGGCTCATAAACCTCGCCTGCCATAAGCTCACGCGGAATCTCCTTCACAAATCGCGATACCTTGTTGAACTGTGTCTCTCCACGCACCATGCGCATGCGTGCAGATGTGATGGTAAGATGCTCCTTGGCTCTCGTGATGCCAACATAAGCAAGACGCCTTTCCTCCTCTATCTCGCTTGTCGCATCATCACTAGTGATTGACATATAGCTTGGGAAAAGACCATCCTCCATACCCGCCAGATACACATTCGGAAACTCAAGTCCCTTAGCACTGTGCAGAGTCATAAGAACCACATAGTCGCTGTTTTCGTCAAGACCGTCTATATCGGCTACAAGTGCCACTTCCTCCAAAAAGCCACTGAGAGTAGGATTCTCCTCCCCTTGCTCGTAATCAACAGCCTTGTTTATAAGCTCATCAATATTCTCAATACGCTGCTCTGCTTCATCCGTGCCCTCAGCCTTCAGCTCATCGACATAGCCGGTCTCATCGATTATTGCCTGTATGAGCTGCGAAACCGAATCCATCTCGGCTCTCGCACGAAGTGACTGTATAAACATCACAAACGGTTTTATCTTGCCTGCCGACCTCGCCATTCCCGGCACCTCATCGACATAGCGCAGTGCCGTATAGAAATCTATCCCCTTCTCAAGAGCATAGTCCGTCACCTTATTGATGCTCGTAGCTCCGATGCCGCGCTTTGGCACATTTATTATTCGCTTTACCGCAAGGTCATCATGGCCATTGTCAATAGTCTTTAAATATGCAAGGATATCCTTTATCTCTTTTCTGGCATAGAAATTCACGCCGCCGACAATCTTGTATGGGATGTTGGCAGCAATAAATTTCTCCTCGAAAAGACGCGATTGTGCGTTGGTTCGGTAAAGCACAGCACAGTCCTTATAGCGCGCCTCACCCTTTCTCACGAGTCTCGCTATCGAACGCGCCACATAATCCGCTTCCTCGAAGCCACTCTCAAGCTGTTCAAATGTAATCCTGTCTCCGGCTCCGTTGTCAGTCCAAAGGCGCTTGTCCTTTCTACCCACGTTGTTGGAAATGACGCTATTGGCGGCATCTAGGATATTCTGTGTAGACCTGTAATTCTGCTCAAGCTTTATGACCTTTGCATCTTCAAAATGCTTCTCAAAGTTTAAGATATTGTAGATATTGGCACCTCTGAACTTGTAAATGGACTGATCATCATCACCCACCACACACAGATTCTTATACTTCATGGCAAGAAGCCTGATAAGCTCAAACTGCACAGTATTTGTGTCCTGATACTCATCCACCATGATATATCTGAAGCGCTCCTGATAGTAATCCAGCACCTCTTTATCCAGCTTAAAAAGCTCTACTGTCTTCACAAGCAAATCATCAAAATCGAGTGCGTTATTCTGCTTTAGGGCATTCTGATACTCCTTGTATACAAGTGCCTGCTTGCGCTTCACGAAGTCACCTGTGAAGCGGTTTTCAAACTCTATCGGATCAATCATCTCATCCTTTGCAGATGAAATGACATTTAAAAACATCTTTTCCTTATACATCTTGGTATCTATCTCAAGACGCTTGCAGATGTCCTTCATCAGAGCCTTCTGGTCGTCAGCATCATATATGGTAAAGTTCGTGTCATATCCCAGCCTGTCAATATACCTGCGCAGTATACGCACACATGTCGAATGGAATGTAGAAACCCATATGCTTTCCGAACCATAGCCCACCATATCATCAATTCGCTCACGCATCTCTCCCGCAGCCTTGTTTGTAAAGGTGATTGCCATGATATTGTAAGGATTGACGCCACACTCATCTATCAGGTAGGCAGTCCTGTATGTAAGAACCCTGGTCTTGCCACTGCCTGCCCCCGCTAAAATAAGAAGCGGTCCCTCTGTGGTCAAAACGGCCTCCCTTTGCTGTTCATTCAACATATCTAAGTTCATCTGTTTTCCTCTCAATTCTCCAGTCTTATTACAGGCACACAAACCATAAATACAAAAATAATTTATCTACAGCATACCACAAACATATGTTTTGCACAACCCAATATGAGAAAATTCAAAAAAAACTTGTCATATAGTTTTCAATACTATATAATAAAAGCCTGAGGTGATGATATGGAGAATGACGTTAAAGAATTTTTATCAGAATTATTAAAACAGCTTAAATCAATAGATTACATAAAGCCGGAGGATATACCAAATATTGATCTGTACATGGATCAGGTCACAACCTTCATGGACGAGCAGCTCGCTGCATCAAAGCGCTATGAAAGCGACAAAATCCTTACCAAGACAATGATAAACAACTATGCAAAAAACAATCTGCTCCCTTCTCCGGACAAGAAAAAGTATTCTAAGGAGCATGTGCTCACACTGCTTTTTATATATTATTTCAAAAATATATTGAGCATCAACGATATACGCTCGATTCTTAATCCGCTTACCGAGAAGTATTTCGGCAATGATGACGGATTTACGATGCAGGATGTCTATACTGAGGTTTTCAGCTTAGAGGCGGAGGAATCGCAGAAGCTCCTAAAGGATCTCGGCAAGAAATACAAGATTGCCGGTGAAACATTTGAGGATTTTCCTGATGAGGATCAGAAATTTCTTCACACATTCAGCTTTATCTGCATGCTGAGCTTTGATGTCTACATCAAGAAAATGCTGATTGAGCGCATGATTGACAATCTAAATGAAGAAAAAGAGGCTTCTTCCCATGAAAATACACATTCAGGAAAGGAAAGTAAAAAAACAGGCTCAAATTAATGAGCCTGTTTTTCTTTCCCCCTATGATAAACTAATCCTCTTTGTCAGAGCCATCCTCCATGCGTGAAAAAACCATATCATATCCATCGTTGCCGTAGTTTAATGATCTGTTCACACGGCTGATTGTGGCTGTGGAAGCCCCGGTCTTTTCTGCTATATCAAGATATGTCTTCTGCTCTCTAAGCATCTTTGCCACTTCAAATCTCTGTGATAGAGAAAAAAGCTCATTTACAGTACAAACATCCTCAAAAAATGTATAACACTCTGCTCTATCCTTGAGACACAAAATAGCATCAAACAAATGGTCTACTGCTTCTGTTTTTAGATTCTTGCTCATCGTGTTCTCCTTTTTCATGCGATTTATTTACTTTTAATTTTAACATATTAAAGTTTTAAAGTAAACAGCTTTCTTGCAATTAAATTATGATATGTTATACTAATGTTACTATCGCCTAATAAATCAGAATGGAGTAAATTGAAAATGAAAAAAGTAGGATATTTCTTTTACACATTTGTCCCACTGCTTGCAGTTGAGGCAATTCAGACTATCGCCTTATTCTTTATGATGGGCATGGGAATGTTTGGACAGGGTTTTGTCGGAAAACTTGCTTTTCCGTCTGCAAACGTATCGGACCGCCTTGAAAAGACATTTACATCTGTAAATTTTAACATGATGATTATGGTCATCTATGCACTCATTACCATTGCGATTTTTGGCATGTGGTACTATGCCAGATACGAAGGTAATTTTCTTCCATCCCCTAAGAAAACCTTCAATCCCATGATGCTAGTGGCAATCGTCATACTCGTGCCGGGTACACAGTTTGCTGCCAATTTCATCGCTAACTTAACCGGCTACATCCGTCCCGACTGGCTGCAGCAGTACAACGAGCTTTTTGAGACATCAGGCATCACAGATACCACCTTTGTGACAGTACTTTATTCTGTAATACTGGCGCCAATCTGTGAGGAGCTTATATTCCGCGGTGTAACCATGCGCTGTGCCAGAAAGACTTTGCCATTTGCTCTTGCCAATCTGATGCAGGCTGCACTTTTCGGACTGTTCCATCTCAACTGGATTCAGGGCATATATGCCTTTGCACTTGGCATAGTGCTCGGATATGTGTGCGAACGCGGTGGCTCTATTTACTACTCTATGGGGCTCCATCTGCTTTTCAATCTTTGGGGCACACTTTCAGGATTTTTCCCTGATCCCGGTAATAGTGTAGTGGTCTTTGTGATTGTGATTGCTGTTACAATTGTTTCACTGGTGGTCGGATTTGTACTGTTTAACAAAGGACGAAGAAAGCTCCCCATAAATTCTACAGGAATATAGACACGCCCGCCAGACTTACTATCATCATAATCATGCCGGCAAGCAGTACTCCAAGCATGACAGCGGCAACTGTTGACTTGAAATCCATATCAAGGATACTTGCAGCAAGTGTTCCTGTCCATGCACCTGTTCCCGGAAGTGGGATACCTACGAAAAGTAAAAGTGCAACAAACAGACCTCTTCCGGCTTTTGCCTGAAGCTTCTTGCCGCCCTTCTCTCCTTTTTCAAGGCAGAAGCTGAAGAACTTTCCAATAATTGGTTTGTCTGCTCCCCAGATGAGCACCTTTCTTGCAAAAAGATAAATAATTGGTACCGGAAGCATATTTGCAATGATACAAACTATAAATGATGGCACTATCGGCAGGCCCATCACCTGCGAAACCGGCACTGCTCCTCTGAGCTCAATAAGTGGTACCATTGAAATTAAAAAGATGTAAATATATTTTTTTAACATGAATAATTCTCCAAAAATTTAATTAGTGTATGCATCTGCTCATCAGTTCCTATGGATATGCGCAGATAGTCGTTGATTCGCTCAGGTGAGCTAAAATGTCTGACAAATATATTGTCTGCCTTAAGGTCCTCAAAAAGCTTTGTTGCAGAAACATTTGCAGGCTTTGCAAATATAAAGTTGCTCTTTGAGTCACAGAATGTAAAGCCAAGTCTCTTAAGCTCTTTCTTTGTCCACTCACGTGTCTTTATAACCTTTGCTGTGGTCTCTTCAAAGTATGCTCTGTCTTTTACCGCTGCTGTAGCTGCTTCGATTGTGATTCTGTCCATTGTATATGAATTGAACGAATATTTCACATCATTCAGATACTTGATAAGCACAGGACTTGCCATGGCAAAACCAACTCTTGAGCCTGCCAGCGCGCGTGATTTCGAGAATGTCTGTACCACGATGACATTATCATATTTGTCAATGAGTGGAAGCGCACTCTCCCCGCCAAAATCCACATATGCCTCATCTACTACGACAATTACATCCTGATTATGCTTTATTATATCCTCTATCTCATCAAGAGGCATGAGCTTTCCTGTCGGGGCATTAGGGTTTGGAAATACGACTCCGCCGTTTGCCTTATAGTAATCTGACGGTACTATTGAAAAATCATCAGACAATGGAAGCTGCTCATAAGGGATTCGAAGCATATCTGCCCACACATCATAAAATGAATAGGTAATATCAGGAAACAATATAGGTTTTTTCGAATTGAAAAATGTCATGAAAATCATGGCAAGTACATCATCAGAGCCAACTCCGACAAACACCTTCGAGCTGTCTATCTTATAGAAATCCGCAATTGCATTTACCAGCTTATCAACCCTTGGGTCAGGATACAGTCTTAAATCATCTGTATTGAAATTACTTAAAACCTCCTTCACTCCCAGCGCTGGCGGATATGGATTCTCATTTGTATTTAACTTAATAACACATGTATTCTTTGGCTGTTCTCCCGGTGTATAAGGTACAACCCTTCGAATGTTATTTTCCCAGTCTCTCATTCTTTTCCTCCAAATTTAATTATATGTCAGCCCATACATATTACTGATTATTCAATTTTTTTCTCAAAAAAACATGATATCAAACATAAAAACAGCGTTTTTATTCACTTTAAAATATGCACCCAAAAAAATGCTAACAATTTAACTTTACCTCATTTACTTATGTTTGTAAAGGTTGTATATTACACTTAATCACTATTTTTTATATATATTTTTATCTATTTTTAATCAAGGGGGATTATAAATAATGACTAAAAATAATTCAAAGGATCTCACTGTAGGTTCTCCTACCGGGCTCATTCTGGGCTTTTCCCTTCCGTTGCTTCTCGGAATGCTTTTCCAGCAGGTTTACAGCCTTATGGATACAATAATCGTCGGTCGTTTTCTAAGTGTTTCGGCCTTAGCCGCAGTCGGCTCTACCGGAAGCATCTGCTTTCTCATCATCGGCTTCTGCCAGGGTGTTTGTGCCGGCTTTTCACTTCCTATAGCACAGCGCTTTGGTGCCAAGGATGAAAAAGGCCTTAAAAAATATGTAGGAAATGCAGGAATTGTCTCTGTAATTATCGCAATAATCATGACGGCACTCACTGTGCTTCTCTGTGGTCACATTCTGACCTGGATGAATACGCCAGGCGACATTTACGACCTCGCCTACCAGTATCTGATTGTCATATTTGCAGGCATTCCTGCCACAATACTGTACAATCTGCTGTCAGGATATCTGAGATCTCTCGGCAACTCGGTCATACCTGTTATTTTCCTTATAATCGCGGCTGTTCTAAATATCGGTCTTGATTTACTTTTCATTCTGGTATTTAACATGGGCGTGTTTGGAGCGGCTTTTGCAACCGTACTGTCACAGGGTGTATCAGGAGTGCTGTGCATCATTTACATAGCAAAAAATGTACCTCTGCTGCATGTAAGCAGAAATGATTTGGAGCTTGACTCTTCATATGTCAGAAATCTGATGGTCATGGGACTTCCTATGGGCTTTCAGTATTCGATAACCGCTATAGGCAGCGTCATACTGCAGACTGCCGTAAACGGCTTAGGCTCCATCGCAGTTGCCTCAATGACCGCTGCAAGCCGTATTTCAATGTTTATGGTGTGTCCATTTGACGCACTCGGCTCCACAATGGCCACCTACAGTGGACAAAATGTCGGCGCAGCCAAATTTGAACGTGTAAAGAAGGGGCTTATTTCAGCCTCAGTTATAGGATCGATCTATTCGGTTTTGATTTTTGTGGCACTGCTGTTTATAGCCAACTATCTGATTTACCTGTTTGTATCACCAAGCGAAACAGAGGTTGTCGCACAGGCTCATCAGTTTCTGCTGATAAATGCATTTTTCTACATCCCGCTCGTTCTGGTAAACACAGTCCGTTTCACCATACAGGGTATGGGTTTTTCCGGCTTTGCGATGTTTGCAGGAGTAGCAGAAATGATTGCGCGTTCGCTCATCGGGCTTGTATTTGTACCGATATTCGGCTTTTCTGCCGCCTGCTTTGCAAGCCCACTCGCATGGATTCTCGCAGATGCCTTCCTGGTGCCTGCATTCATCCACTGCCTGCATAAATTGCAGAAAGCAAAATCTAGTCAAGTTACAAGTCTTTATTAAAAAAGTCATTACCAATGATGTATTTAATAGTGTATTTAAAAATTAATTTATTTCACAACCTAAGGAAAGCACCGGCGAACATACTATATATTGAGCTTTACGAAGCAGCTTAGAAGCAGTTAGAATTATGTCCATATACAACAATGCCCCAGCATGGACGCTGGGGCAAGGCGTTATGTGCCATGGACGGCACATAAAAGCCGGTTGTGTCATGGTCTAAACACCCTAAATCATAATTCTTACTGCTTCTTAGCTGCGTAGTACTTGCGAAATATATAGTATGGTTCGCCGGTGCTTTCCGTATTATAAAAAGAAAATATTATAAGTTTACCGCATCTATAAATTTTTGGAACGCTGCACGTCCCTCATCAGTGCACTTGTACACTCCTGCACACTCAAGCACTTCTTTAAATACAAGTCCAATCTCCTCATTGATGATACCATCAATATTAGACTCATCAATCTTATCATACTTAGACATAAACTTAAGAGCCCAGTCAGCATGTGATGCAAGAGTCTCAGTCGAATGCAGATCCTTTCCTGTAAGGATTGCATCCCTAAGCTCTGCCATCTCACCTTTTAATCTGGCCGGAAGCACTGCAAGTCCCATTACCTCGATAAGTCCGATATTCTCCTTCTTTATGTGATGAAGGTGGGCATGCGGATGATATACGCCAAGCGGATGCTCCTCTGTTGTGATGTTGTTTCTGAGCACAAGGTCAAGCTCATAGTCTCCGTCACGACGTCTTGCTATAGGTGTGATAGTGTTGTGTGGCTCTCCATCTGTCTCTGCAAAAATAAATGCTTCTTCATCTGTATAGCCTCTCCATGCAAGAAGAATCTTATCTGCAAGATCAATAAGCTTATCCCTGTCTGCCGACTTGATTCTGATAACAGACATAGGCCATTTTACGATACCTGCCTCAACATCCTCGTATCCCTTGAATGTGATTTTTTTCTCTATCGGAGCCTTTGCCATAGCGAAGGTATAGTGTCCGCCCTGGAAATGGTCGTGACTTAAGATAGAGCCTCCAACGATTGGCAGATCTGCATTTGAGCCTACAAAATAGTGTGGAAACTGTGTCACAAAATCAAGCAGCTTTCCAAATGTGGCACGCTCGATTTTCATCGGTGTATGCTTTGAATTGAACACGATACAGTGCTCATTGTAGTATACATATGGTGAGTACTGGAAAAACCACTGGCTGTTGTTTATTGTAACAGGGATAATTCTGTGGTTTTCTCTTGCAGGATGGTTTACGCGGCCTGCATAACCCTCATTTTCCTTACAAAGCTGGCACTTTGGATATGCGCTCTGCTTTGCATTTTTAGCGGCAGCAATTGCCTTTGGATCCTTCTCAGGCTTTGAGAGATTGATTGTCACATCAAGTGTGCCATACTCTGTGTCTGTGGTCCATTTCATATCCTTCTTTATGCGCTGTCTTCTGATATAATTGCTGTCACAGCTTAATTTGTAAAAATAATCGGTTGCCGCAAGCGAAGACTCATTGTCGTATAAATCCTTAAAGCGAGCTCTGATCACGCTTGGTGCATTTACAAGGCAGCCCATCAGCTTTGTATCAAAAAGATCCTTGTATACAATACTGTTTTCTTTCATGATGCCATTGTCATATGCGTATGTCATCATATCCTCGAGTATACCCTCAAGCTTCTCCTCTGCCTCTTCCTGTGTCCATGCAGGCTGAGCCTCTACTTTTTCAAATGTCTCATCCTCGATGTCATCCACTCCGAGTACCTCGAGAAGTCTGTTTACTGTGTATACCTCATCAGCAGGGTCAACAAGTCCTGTTGTAAGACCATATTTTACTAATTCTAATATTCTCTCCTGAATCATGTCATGCTCCTTAATCATTGTCGGGAAAAACCTGTTTATCCGTTACTGTTATTTCATATTGCTGATTTTATGCCAGACGGCTAGGTCCGTCTCCGATTGAAACAACATAAAACTCAGGTGTCTTTCCAACCTTCTCTTCATAGGCCTTTGTCAGGTTTGCCTTAAACTGATCAATAGCCTCGTCCTTTACTATGCTGACTGTGCAGCCTCCAAAGCCGCCGCCTGTGATTCGTGATCCGATAACACCCGGAATCTTCCATGCCTCATCAACAAGTACGTCAACCTCAGGACATGATGTCTCATAATCATCACGAAGTGATACATGTGAAGCATTCATAAGCTTTCCAAATGTCTCAATATCATTTTCCTTCAGTGCCTTAACAGCCTTGATGGTACGCTGGTTCTCATAAACCGCATGCTTGCCTCTCTTACGTGCAACCTCATCCTTAATCGCATCCTTATGAGCCTCGAACTCTTCATCTGTCAGGTCACCGAGAGTCTTGATGTCACATACTGTCTGTAAATCCTTAAGAGCCTGTGCACTCTCATTTCTTCTGTCATTGTAAGCACTTGTTACAAGGCTGTGCTTAACCATGCTGTTTGTCACCACGATCTTTGCACCGTCCAAAACGATTGGTGCATACTCAAAATCAAGAGTATTGCAGTCAAGGAAAATTGCATTGTCCTTTTTGCCCATTGCAGATGCAAACTGATCCATGATACCGCAATTACAGCCGTTGTAGTTGTTCTCTGAATACTGACCGATAAGTGCAATATCCTGATTTGTCACGTCAAAGCCGTAAATATCCTTTAACATATATCCTGTAACCACCTCAAGAGATGCTGATGAAGAAAGTCCTGAGCCGTTTGGAATATTTCCGAATAAAACAATATCAAGACCGCTTTCAAGCTTCATTCCGCGTCCCTCGAAGGCCCACATAACGCCCATTGGATAGTTTATCCAAAGTCCGTCCGGATCAGGTGTAAACTCATCAAGTGATGACTCAACCACACCCAGATTGTCAAAATTCATAGAGTAGAAACGAAGCTTCCTGTCATCGCGCTTTCTTGCTGCCATATATGTACCGATGGTAAGTGCACAAGGGAAAACATGTCCTCCATTGTAGTCAGTGTGCTCACCTATCAGATTTACACGTCCCGGAGCAAAATATACTCTGATATCCCCATCTGCTCCAAAAAGCTCCTTGAATTTGTCTAATACGTTTTGCTGTATCATTTTTTCTTCTCCTTTGCTGATTGTATTTGCGTTAAATTGATAGTTAAAATAATTCGTTTTTTCTTTATAACTCTATTATAACTGCACATTTTTACATTGCAATACATCCGACTGAAAATGCAACATAACAAATCAAATCATGCAACAAAATTACATATGTTATTATTTTATTTTTTAAAATTCTTAATAACATCAAGTGCCGGCAGCACATTTCCATCATAGTCAAAGAGCGCCTGGTTTGCCCACTCATTGCCGCATGGTCCCGGATCATTCATGTACTTAAGCGAAGCAGGTGTAGCCCAGCCTGAGCCCGGTACAGGAATCCACGCAGGCTCCCACCAGAAAAATCCTTTTCCGTGGTCATCCACAACATTTGCCACTCTGTTTAAGAAATCCTTTGTAAAGTCAGCCTGGCCCTCAATAGTCATAGGATAATCTATCTTCTCAACAAGCTCCGGTTTTGTCGCATAACCCTTACGCTCAGAATCAGCAAGCTTCTCGTACTCCTGGTAGCTGTCCATTGTAAAGCCCATGGATACCTCAGCTATGATAAGGTCTTTATTGAAACGCTTTGCAATATCGTTCATATTGAACTCAAGCTGATCGAGAGAACCGTGCCAGAAAGGATAGTATGACAATCCGATATACTCAAACTCCTCTCCTCTTTCGATGAAGTTTGTAAACCATCTGACATAAAGCTCATTGTTTCCACCATTATCGAGGTGAATCATAATCGGAATATCAGCATTTACCTTGCGGCAGGCACGTATTCCGGCATTCACAAATTTTGCTATATTATCGTAGTTAGGTACCTTTCCCTCAGGCCACAAAAGTCCGTTTGAAAGCTCATTACCTACCTGAATCATTGTGACATTTACACCTGCCTCAATAATCTTTGTCAGATTTTCAAGTGTAAAATCATATACAGCCTGCTCCAGCTCGTCCACACCAAAATCCTTCCATGCCTTTGGCTTAATCTGCTTTCCCGGATCTGCCCAAAAATCACTGTAGTGGAAATTCAAAAGCACTCCAAAGCCTGCATCTGTAACCTTTTTTCCGATAGCAATAGTCTCAGCCAGGTCATTGTTACCCGCACCGTAAGGCTCACCATCCTCTGATTTTGGGTCGTTCCACAGACGAAGACGGATTGTGTCAACATCATGCTCCTTCATGATGTCAAGAATATCCTTCTCCTTTCCATCCTGGTAGTATTTTGCTCCGCAGCGTTCCAGCTCTAGCAAGGTTGATAAATCCATACCCTTAATAAATTTTGACATTTTAATTCTCCTTAATTCTTATATAATTTATTCTTATATCATTTATCCTTATATCGTTTATTTACACCATGAGAGCAGTCCCCAGTAGTAGTCCCTGCTCTCAAAATGCGTAATAATATTCCTGACAACCTTAAAATGCTAGATTCCACGGAAACAGAATGTGAATTCCATTTTCTCTGAGGCATCAAGCAGGTACTCTGGATGAGTATGTGCTCCCCAGCTGTCGTCTCCGCCTACACCCATCTGCTTCTTTGCCACACGTACAACAGTATAGTGTACAGGTGGAAGCTCAAAGTGATGTGCAGCATTTTCCAGCTCATGTGGTGTATATGGCAGTGCCGAGAACGAAAGCTCATCACCAAAGAACAGCATGCCTCTGCCCTTCTTATCCATTACCTTTGCATATCTTACTCTGCACTTGTTGCCGCTCTCCTGCGGAACGAGATACTCTGCGACATTGTCTGCCACTTTATTCTCGTATACACCATACTTTCCGCCATGCTGTCTGTCCTCGTATGTCTCCTGTGGTCCGAGTCCGTACCATTTCACTGTATCATAATCGGCATCCAGCTTGAACATCATGCCAAACTCCGGCATATCGCCAAGTTCCTTTACAGGGTCATATGACAGAGTTGTCTCTATTGTTCCATCACCAAAAACTCTGTATGTCACCTCGCATGAGCTCTGCGGTGTGGTAGGCATGAAATAAGTATATGTGATGGCGATATTGTTATCATTTTTTTCTACCCTTGGTGATGTATCTGCAAAGCGCTGATCCTGTCTGGTGGTCACATACATGCTGGCAATCTTCCACTGTGCATAGCGCTGTGGCATCATGTTGCCGGAATCATTGTTGGTAGGTGTTCTCCAGAAATTCGGCAGTGGGATAGTATTTGGAAGCATCTCGACGCCACCGTATACATATGAAACCATTCCCAGATTCATTCTTGAGAAAAGTGCCTTAAAGTTCTCACCTCTTACAAGGATATTTCCGTTTCCAACAACAAGCTCAACTGATTTGTCGCATGAATACTCACTTACAGGCTTCTTTATCATATGCTGTCCGAATGCAATCTCATATCCTGCCTTTTCCCAGATGGTGTTTTCCTTCAATACAAATGATACGACAATACAGTACTCTTTTTCCACATCTATCATGGAATTTTTAAGAGTCACCGGCACCTCATAGCTTGCCCTATCCATCGGTGGAACAGATATCTGAAGCTTTGTCCTGTAAACCTCCTCACCGTCTGCAAGAAGAATGGCAAAAGCATCAAAAACCGATGTATTTACAAAGAGATTTTTGTTTGTGACTGTAAAGATGTAGTCGCTGTCAAAATCAACCGAGATATTCTGATAATTGAACTTCACCTCCTGCATCTTTGGAGAAGCCTCTCTCTCTCCGCCGTAGCAGATGCCGTTTCCGCTGAAATCTCCATCTGTAGGCCTGTCGCCGAAATCTCCGCCATATGTGAGGAACCACTTGCCGTATCTGTCCTTTTTGTAGATTGACTGGTCAATATAATCCCAGATAAATCCGCCCTGATATCTAGGCTCGCGGTCTGTAAGCTCTGTATATTTGTGCATAGCACCGCAGGAATTTCCCATTGCATGTGTATATTCGCAGCAGATAAACGGTTTCTCAGGATGCTCTGCCAGGAATTTTTCAATGCCTGCAGCCGGAGTATACATCTGGCTTTCCATGTCACTTGTGTCATTGTAGCTTCTATCGTTAAACACTCCCTCATAATGCACCAGACGATGCTTATCAAGCTGTCTGAAAAGCTGTGACATCTCATATATGGTCTTGCCGCCAAACGACTCATTGCCGCATGACCAGATAAGGATTGCCGGATGATTTTTATCCCTCTGATAGCATGAGTTGGCACGGTCCAGCATCATTTCTCTCCACTGTGGCTTGTCCTTTGGCACAACAAAGTCAAGGTCAACATAGCCCTTATTATATGCCTCCCATGTGCCATGACTCTCAAGATTGTTCTCAGCTATCATATAAATTCCATAAATATCGCAAAGCTTATAGAGCATGGAATCATCAGGATAATGGCTTGTTCTTATAGCATTGATATTGTTCTTTTTCATTGTGACAATATCCTTTATCACCTCATCACGGTTTGGCACACGGCCTGTTATTGAGCTGAACTCATGGCGGTTTACACCCTTAAATTCAATACGCTTACCGTTTAGCTTCATGAGTCCGTCTACCATCTCAAATCTTCTGAAGCCTGCCAGCTGGCTGATAAACTCGGTCTCATTTCCATGCGTATCTTTAACTATAATTTTAACCTCATACAGATTCGGCTTTTCAGCGCTCCATAACAGAGGATTTTTCACATTACATGAGCCCTCGCAAATTTCCTTATTCCTAAGCTCTATATCAAACTCTTCCAATAAAAGTTTTGCCCTGTCATATTTTTCCACAGACAAATCGCCCAGCTCATAAAGCTTTACACTTGCAATACCATCACCATCTGCCTTTATTGACACACTAAGTGTGCCCTCGTCAAAGGTATCATTAAGTGTAGGAACAACTGACAGATCCTCCACATGTGCACAAGGAACAGCATACAAAAATACATCTCTGAAAATGCCTGAAAATCTGTAAAAATCCTGATCCTCACACCAGCTGCTTGATGTCCATTTCCATACCCTGACCGCAAGCTTGTTCTCACCCTCGACAATATAATCAGTCAGCTCGAAATCAGACGGATCAAATGTGTCCTCACTGTAGCCGACATAGTGTCCATTCAGCCAGAGTGCAAAACCGCTCTCCACTCCCTGGAACGAAATACACACCCTCTTGTTCTTCATATTCTCAGGAATTGTGAAATACTTCACATAGCTTGCAACCGGATTAAAAATCTCAGGTACCTCGCCCGGCTTTATAGACTCATCAGCCTCCCACGGATATGTGGTATTCGTATAGATTGGCACGTCATAGCCTTCCATCTGGATATGTGCCGGAACCCTGATTTCATCCCAGCCTTTGCAATCATAGTCAGCTGCCTCAAAGCCACAAGGAGCCAGGGACTGATTCTTTGCATATGCAAACTTCCATAAGCCGTTCATATCATATCTCAGGCTTGATTTTCCTTTAATTTTCTCCAGTTCATTTTTATAGCACACATGATCCGAATGAGCCGCAAGTCTGTTCTGCTCAAATATTTCCGGATTTTTAATGATATTTGAATCAAAATTACTCATATTTTTACACTCCTATCTACTGTATTTATTATTTGATACATGTATGTTTTAAACACAAAGCCTCTTATAAGACGAAGGCAAATAATAAATATTATTTGCCTTCTTGATTTTTAACAATATTATTTTACTTTTATTTAACAGATCCTGTAATTCCCTCTGCAAACTGCTTCTGGAGCACAAAGAATACGATCATTGTAGGGATGGAGCAGAAAAGAACGCCCATCATCAGTACACCGTAATCTACTGTATATCCTGCTGCGAGGTTTGCAATAAGCATTGGCATTGTGATAGCATCAGGCTTATTGAGGATTACCTTTGGCCACAGGTATGAGTTCCATGCATTCATGAATGTGATAACTGCAGCTGCTGCATATGTTGATTTCTGTACAGGCATATACATCTTGAAGAAAATACCAATCTCACTGAGTCCGTCAATTCGTGCCGCCTCCATTATATCGACTGGGAAGTTTCTCGAATTCTGTCTGAACATCATGATGAGGAACGGCGTTGAAATAGCCGGAAGCATGAAGCCCCATACCGTATTTATAAAGCCGAGCTTTGACATCATCTTGAACAGAGGAATAAGTGTAGCTACCTGCGGAATCATCATGGCAAGAAGTAAAACTGAGAACAGCTTATCCTTTGCCTTGTCATGATAGAGCTCAAAGCCGTAACCGGCAAGTGAGCAGACAAGCAGTGCTATAATTGTCTGAACTGTTGCATTGATAAGTGAGTTTTTCATTCCAAGTGCAACGTTCTGTGATGCAAACAGTTTCTTTAAGTTCTCAAGGGCATAGCCACCAAATGCAATTCTACCTCTTGCAACGTCAATAGACTTGTTGGTCGCTGCCGATATCATCCAGAAGAACGGAAATACTGAGATGAACGAAACTATTACAAGAAAAATGTATGAAGGTATAAGCCTTTTTTGTATTGATGATCCATGTTTTTTCTTAGTCACGCTTGTCACCTACTTTCAGATTGATAAATGCCAGTATAGCAACCATGATGAATACGATAACAGACATTGCTGATGCATATCCAAAGTTTGCAACACCTTCACCAAACGAGCCGTTATAGATATAATGTGACATGGTGATTGTCGCATTTGCAGGTCCACCCTTTGTCAGGTTTACAGACTCATCGAAGAGCTGTAATGTACCGTTTATTGACATGATGGTTGTCATAACAATTGTAGGTCTAAGAAGAGGAACAGTGATAGACCAGAAGGTCCTCCAGCCGCTCGCTCCATCTATCTTTGCCGCCTCGTAAACAGAATACTCGATATTCTGCAGACCAGCTAAAAAGAACACCATATTATATCCTGTCCATCTCCAGATAAGAGCTACTATGATAATAATCTTAGCGCTCCAGCCTGTACCGAGGAAGTTAAAGTTGCTCTCTAATATTCCAAGTTTAACAAGGATTGTATTGATAAGTCCCTGTGTTGCAAAAAGCGATTTAAAAATCAATGCATATGATACGAGTGATGTTGCACATGGTAAAAATACACATGTACGGAAAAGTCCTTTAAATTTAAGATGCTTGTTGTTAAGTAACTGTGCCAGTAAAATTGCCAGTACAAGCATGATTGGAACTTCGATAATTAAATATAGGAATGTGTTTCCGATAGATCTCTTGAAAACCGCATCCTGAAACATTCTTGTGTAATTGTAGGCAAATGGATTAGCCCACTGCATATTTGCACTTGAACCGGTTTTAAATGATGTAATAACAGCCTGGATAATAGGCCAGAAGCTCATTATGAAAATGAGTATTGTAGCCGGAGCCAGATAAATCCAGCCGGCAGCCCTTTGTTTACCTGTTATGCTCATTCCTTTTTTCTTATTCTTCACTGTAAAGGCCTCCTAACTATAAGTCTTTGAGAAAAAACAGGGAGCCATTTAATGGCTCCCTGTACATTTGCCATCAAGCTAACAGATTAAAGTCCCATTGTGAATTTAAGGTCATCCTCTGCTGTCTTTATCTCTGAATCGATATCTGCACCGTTCTGAGTAATATTGATAAGTGCTGTAGCAAGCTTCTTACGTGCATCGTAATGGAAATCGCTCTGCTCGATTGTCTTAACATTTGCACCCATCTCAACGATCTTAGCGTAAATTGGCTGGTTGTTGAAGTACTCAACGCCCTCGTTGTAAACCTCAGACTTGCCTGCAGGTGTATATGTAGTGATAACACCACCATTCTTAAGAGCATTGTCATATGTCTCAGATACACCCTTGTCTGTATAAGATCCGCCACCGAATGTATATGCTAAGAATTTCTTAGCAAGGTCTGTCTGCTTGCAGTTGCTTGTGATGTAAAGTGAAGAACCACCGTTTGATGCATAGCCTTCACCACCCTCAAGTGTTGGAAGAGATGTAATCTCCCACTTTCCACTGTTGTCTGTAACCTTCTCGATTGTAGGAATGATCCAGTTTCCGTTCATAACGCCTGCAACCATGTCTCCCTGGACAGCCTGATCTGTGTAATCTGACCAGTTATTTGCAAGGTAAAGAACATTGTTGTCGATCATATCCTTAAGTACCTGCATGATTTCTTTTAATTTAGCGTTGTCTACAAAGTTTGGCTTGCCATCCTTAAACTGTGACTCACCCTCTGCCTGAAGCATCATGTAGAATAAATCATTTCCGTCGCCGTCCATGCAAAGTAAGTATTTTCCTGTCTTCTCGTATACTTTCTTACCTACCTCGATGAAATCCTTCCAAGAGATGCCTGTCATATCATCGATTGTGTATCCTGCCTGCTCAAGAAGATCTGTTCTGTAAGCAAAGATAACTGTTCCGTTATCAACAGGGAATCCAAAGTGCTCTCCGTCGATTGTAGAGAATGATAATTTCTCCTGGCTGAAATCATCCCACTTAACATCTGCATCATTTGCTGATACCCATGCATCAGGATAATTTGTATGGTACTGCCGGAAGTAGTGATCCTGGAATAATACGATGTCAGGAAGTGTACTGTAATCTCCTGCTGAACCTGCTGTTGTAATTGCTGTCTCAATATCAGATGACTGTGACTGCTCCTCAATATTGAGTACAAAATCAGGATCTACATTTTTCTTGTAATCCTCTGCTGCTGCTTTGAGTGCCGGGATATTGAAGTTTGCATCCCAAGCCCAGGCTGTAAGTGTATGACCGTCATCTACGGTCTCTACCTTCTTACCTGTCTTTTCTGTGCCATCTCCTGATGAAGATGAATCTCCACATCCGGCTGCAAGTGAGGCAACCATTGTTGTTACGAGTAATAATGAAACTACTTTCTTTTTCATTTTTCTTCCTCCCTAATAAAAATGATGTTTTTGTAATACTCCGTTCATAATTCATTCATAGTCTTATTGTTTTAATTGGGCATTTTAACTATGAATACTTGTCCGTTTCTTGATTACATAGTCATTATAACCATACATGCTATTTATGTGTTAACAAATTCCACACAATTACATGCATATTCAATCATAAATGTACAAAATTATACGAAACATGCATTTTCTACCATCCCTTTAGTGCAGATATCCTAAAATTCAGCAGCTTATGCTCATAATTTTCAGGATTTATCTTCCACTGATATGGCGAAGTGTCCAAAAATTTGCGGAAATTACGGTTAAAAGTTGACTGGGTTGTGAATCCACACTTTTGTGCAATAAGCTCCATAGGCTCATTTGTTTTTTTCATAAGCTCGCACGCCTTCTGTACTCTTATCAGATTCAGATACTCCATAGGCGGCATATTGATGTATGATTCAAACAGTCTCCTGAAATGAGTCTCGCTCATGTTGCATAGTTCCGAAAGCTCCCCTGCCTTTATCGATTCGCTGTAATGCTTATTCATGTAGTCAAGTGCTGTGGCTATCTGTGACATATTGGTACCCTTTACGATATTATTATCCTCCTCCGGAAGCTCATCATACCTACGCAGCAGCTCTATTACAATTCCCTGCACAAGGAGCTTTACCGTCCTTTGGCAATAAATCTTGTGTTCACGGGTTTCCCTGATTATGGCATTTATATACTCAGCCATAGCCGGGCTCTGATACACGTTAGTCATAAACGCTTTTTTTGATATAGTCGTAACTGCCTCATTCTGGAATGCCGTATTGTTTGGGAACATCTCTTCTATCACAGAATGTATGTCAATAAAAATGTACTCCCAGAAATTCACCACCTCACCATAGCTGACTGTAACATGTGGAAAATTCTCAGGTATAAATGTGATATCGCCGTCATGATACTGGTAAATATCCTCATCCAGATACATATTTCCATCTCCCTCGCGGCAGATGCCGATTTCAAGCAGATTATGGAAATGCAGGTGAAATTCCTCATGACCATACACTCTCTTCCAGGATTCTCCGCACAGTACGAGTGCTGACTCTCCCTGTGGCAGCTCATAGAATCTGAATTCCATCGTGTCTTTTTTTCTTTTCGCCATATATACTCTCCTTTGTAGCGAAATGCAAAACACGCTGCTGCTATTATAGCAGCAGCGTACCAATCACTACTTTAATCAAAATCGAACTTGTCGAATCTCTTGTACATAGCCTTGTACTTCTTGCGGACATCCTCGTTGCCTTGAAGCACCTCTTCCTCTGTACCTCTGAACTGACAACGGATGCAGCTATAAATACCTGTTTCCTTATTATAGAACATATCAATATCAAGATCCCTCATAAAACATAAAGGACATCTGTAATTTAATTTGCCTTTTCCAAGTTGAGCCATGTTGCAAATACCTC
>ERZ772885.178-NODE-178-length-48758-cov-269.436708_pt1 | contig 48758 bp, 66 predicted proteins | sample MGYA00580580_ERZ772885 | MGnify/ENA primary metagenome ERZ772885 (study PRJEB29015, sample SAMEA2737673) | human gut metagenome | biome: human gut; feature: human-associated habitat; material: faeces | place: China | collected 2012 ...
TGTCATTTTAGTTTGCCTGCCGATTTTCAAGGAAACAAGATAATATATTTTTAAATTTTATTACACCGTAACACAAAAGATTTTTCTATTATTAAAACAACAAAGAGGTTAAGCAATTTTTTTTTAATGCTTAACCTCTTTTTTTATTTTGTTGATTACAAAGCATTCCCATACCATAACTATCCTCTATATTTTTGTTCTCAATTAACATTATGCTTCATCACCTACAAAACTGCATATTGTCATCTTAATACTCCTTTCTATTTTAAATATGATTACTTTTCTATTAAAAAGTGTACCACATATAAATCACAACCAGTAAACCTACTACTACTGAACAGATAAATAGTAGTACTCCAATATCCATATACTTTACACCTTTCTATTTTTAAATGTGTAATTATTTTTACACTATTAGTACCCTTGGTTTTTCCATAAAGGCATATCAAATAAACACGAACCTTGATTTCTACCCTGTTTAGTGATACTATATAACTAAACACCCCAAAGGAGTACAAATCTATGAACATTAAAGATATGCCCTATAAAGAGTATTATTACATCTTATAGCATTTTCTATTTATATTAATAATATAAATTTATTAACTATATCCGTACTCTTGCTACTACTATACTTAATTATTGTTGTTTTACTTTTAAAAACCATCCGTCATTATAATTCTTCAAATAAGATTAATAAGATTCTTAACAACAATACATTTATTAACTCACACAGAATTAAGTTATACTTCAGTAAATTTTACAAATTACTGAAATACATAAATAGCAATAAACATTAACACCATAGCTACTAAGGAAGAAATAATTACCAAGATACCTAAAAAGCTATTCCTACCATAAGTTATACTATATAAATGATTCTCATATGTCGCTACCAAAGCTACAATAAAAAACATTACAAGGAAAATATATAAAATTATCATAAGTACAACCACACCTTTCCTTTTATTTTATTATATTATACCATATATTATAATTAAATTGAATACTTTCTTTAGTATAATATTATTTTTTAGCATAGAAAAAGAGGGTTCTTTATGAACCCTCTCTTCCCAATAATTTTCTTTAAGGATTTATACTTGCTATTAAATTAATACCCTCTCACTTAGTTGATAGGAACTTTCTTATCCCAGTCATCATTTGCAGATACTTCTTCGTCGTAAGCTGGAGTGATTGTTTCGGTCCAGGCTGGAGTAATAACTTCTGTGTATGCTTCTTTCCAATGACCGTCTTCTACTGTCTTTGTGCCTACCTGAACCTGCTGTTTCTCAGTATGGTATGAACCTCTACCACCATTTTCTCTTACTTCCCAAGTTAAATGCTCTCTTATTGAGTTAGCATCAGGTAACTGTTTACCGCAATCATTACATACATCAATGTAACCATATACATATACTGGTTCCTCGTGAGTACCTGTTACAATCCACTCTCTGTCATGCTTTTTTGTCACTGCAGGGTGATATTTTGTCACAGCATCGTGATGCTTATAATACTTATATTTCTTAGCTGCCGTTGTTTCAGTATTTGACGCTGGCTTCTTGTTGTTACTTGAAGAAGTAGCTGGCTTCTGGTTATTACTCGAAGAGTTGCTTGGCTTAGCTGGCTTCTTGTCGTTATTAGATGTATTTGACTTTGTATCTTCTTTCTTTTCGGTGTTACCCTTATTGCCGTTGTTTTTGTTAGATACCGTAGTTTTTACATCGTCAACCTTAACTGTAACTGTCTTACCGTCATCGGTTTTTACTTCTACTTTGCCGTCTTTTACTTCGACTTTCTTACCGTTCTTATCAGTGATGTTGCCGTCTTTGTCAACCTTGATTTCACCCTTGTCTACCAAATCTTTAACTGCCTTTGGTACTGTAGTCTTAGGTACAGTTGTTGGAACAGTTGATGTCTGTACGGTTGAAGATATTACTGACGGCTCTGTCGGTTCTTTCTCAGCGTTACAGCCTGCAAGAATGCTTATGCCGACTGCTGATGTGCCTGCAAGTATTGTAGCACCGCAGACAACTGCGATTACCTTGGCTTTTACTGTCGCAGTTGCTGTTGCCTTTACGATAGATGAAACTGTTGACTTTGCACCTGTCGCAAAGCCTTTTGTTGCAGATGTTGCAAGTGTCTGTCCGTTCGGGAGCTTGATTGTAATGTTCGGTACTGTAAGGCTCTTTGCTTCTTCCTTGAAAATAGTTGTAAAGAAAGGTACAACAACAACAACGCCGTGAAGCTTGTCACCGCTCTTTTTTTCGTAATCTTCAATTGCGGTTTTCATCTTTGCTCTTGAAGAGTTAAGTCGAGATTTTACCGTTCCCTCTGAAATTTCAAGTCCCTGTGCAATTTCAGAAATTGACATTTCATCAAAATAAAACATTAAAACAGTCTGATACTGATTGAATGAAAGTGTGTCTTCCATAATCTGTAAAAGTACTTTTCTTTTTTCGGTTTTGGTTATGTACTCCTCGGGGAGCATTAACTCATCTGTTTCTGCTTCTGTAATCAGAACTTCATCATCTATCTGATATTCCACCTTTCCTTTCAATTTGTTTTTGCATTTGTTTGTTGCTATTGCCGTGAGCCAACCGCAAAATTTTTCTTCATCTTTGAGTGTATCAAGTTTTAAGAATGCGGTGATGTAGGTTTCCTGCATTATGTCTTTTGCGTTTTCTTCGTCTTTGAGCAAAGAAACGCAAGTGAACCATACATCATTGCTTGTAAGTTTATACAGCTTATCAAATGCTTTTTTATTGCCGTTTTTAGCACTCAATACAAGCTCTTTGATTGTTTTCATAATATTTCCTCCTTTATAATTTTTTTGCGTTTCTATATATTAGACAATTGAAATGTCAAAAAGGTTCATTTTTTGCGAGAAAAAATTAAATTTTATTAAAACTTTTTATTTTTCATTAAAAAAAGGGTACATAGACAAGCTACGCACCCGAAAAACACATAGCCCTTTTGTCGCCAAACAAAAATTTCAATAGTCACCTTAAGTGTATCAAAATAAGAGCCTGTATTTTTACCGAAATAAAAATACACACTTAGGTGAACTTGAAATTAAATTTTTGTTTGGCATTTTTATTTTAGCATACAATATGTGAAAATTCAATATTTTTGTAAAATAACTTTCAAAAATTATATGAATGAAACTGTAAAATTTGAAGTAATTTCAATTTTAGGGGGAACAACTTTTCAGCTGTTCCCCTTTTTTGTCAACTGTGTAATGTTGGAGTTTTGTTTTCGCTTTGATTATACTTTTCAGAACCGAACATATCACGGATTTCATCAAGCGTTAATTCTCGTTTGCTTTTCTTGCGGTACGGCTCTGTGTGGTAATACCAAGCCTGTTTTTTGTGAGCGTATCGGAATTTTAATTCTTTCAACATTTCTTTGTGTGCTTTGGTATTTCCTGATACCCAAATCCAAGTACCGCAAATTTCAACCTCAATGTCCGAAAGGCTTGTAAGCACATTGATTATATTTATAAATTCCTGCGGTGTTTCCGTTGTTTCTTTGGTGTAGGTTTCGCCCTCTGAATTTGTATGTATATTTTTCAGGCGTTCCCACAAAATCTCATATTCGTTTTGCATTACCTTAAATTCTTCTGTATCACCGCCTAAATCGGGGTGAAGCTGTTTAGCTAATCTTCTGTATTCCTTTTTGAGGTCTTCTGCTGTGTTACAGTTTGTAAAGTATTTCATAATGGTTTCTCCTTTGAAAGTTAATTTCAATTAAAATTTATATTCGGTAATTCTGAATTGGTGGGCTTTTAATAAGTCCGATTTAGATATTCACGCTGTATTTTTCACTTCTTTCTGATTTTTTATATTCGTTTAAATCGTCATCGTATGGGCTTTATGAGCATTAAAAGCGTAGCGAAATTTCATAAGTCAAGAAGCAAGTTTACGATACGCCGTAGGGCAATTCTTTACTTATAAAATAAGCGGAGCAAAATGTGAAATTAAAGCCTACGGTGACGATTTGAATATAGAAAACAGTTAAGGCTTGTGAGCGTGAATATCGGCAAAAATCGGACAAAAAAATAACGCTATGGCTTTAACCATAGCGAACCTTATAAAAATAAACCGCAGAAGTGAGTGTTAAAAATAAAATTACTATACATATGCAATTTTATTGTTGATATTTTCCATATTTATACTATAATATAAGTATCTTAATAATGAAAGGGTGTTTCAAATATGACAAAAGACAAATCAAAATCAAATAACAATTACAAGGTTAGTGATAAGAATAAAATTTATAAATCACTCCTTGTTCAAACATCTGACGGTGAAAAATTGATAGTAGGTATACCTATGAAATTTGACTGCGAATCAGTAGATACCAATTTGATTATTGATTGTCAAATTCCATATGTGGGTATAGAAAACTATTATGAAAGATTATTACAATTACCACTTGAAAAAAGAATGGGAATAAACGATATTGTCAACTATGCTTTAGAAACAGGTAAAGCGACAATACATATGGGCAAAAATTTTGAAGTGTTATTCAATTACATTTATTCCCGAGAAAGACTAAGTATTGTTAAGACTTTAGAAAATACTTACCGTATTATAGGAAATTATTCGTCCTTTAGTAAATCTCCTGACTTAACGACTTATGCAACAACGAATTATAATAAAATGTGCCAAACAGCTACATTTAGGGTACCTAATATGCTTTTTGCAGGCGTTACCTGTGCATATAATTTTATTTCTCCGTCATTTATAAAAAACGGAAAAGGATATTTGTACACATTTACAGAAAAATTACCTCAGGATAAAATTCAAAGCGGTAATGAAATCATAGAAGAATATTTGCATAACCAATTTAAAGAGTATGATCGTCGTGATGATATAGACATACATACAGATTACGATAAGATATTTGATATAGAGTATTGCTTAGACAATTTGGTAGGTGTGAAAGGAAAATATAAAAAAATCGAAATACAATGTATGTACAAGTTTATATGCCCTGAGAAATCATTTAATGGTTTGATAAATACCTTTTTAGATAAAAAATAAGTTTTTGATTATAGCTATCTCACTTCAATTAGTGAGGTAGCTTTTTTTAATTAGTATACATTTAGCTTTTCATACTAGAAGAAATTTAACCCTTATCATAAAATATAAGTAAATTAAGATACTCGAGTGCTTAGTTTAATTCAATAAAAATCCAAAAGGAGAAATTAACTATGATTAAAGTGATTTATTGTAAACCAAATGAGAGAGCAGAGATTATTGAAACATCAACAGACTATGGTTGTTTGTGCAATTTATTAGGCTGTGAAGAACTTGAAACAATGGAGCTTTTAATAGGTAGGGTTATTATTTTGTGTAACGGAGAGGGTAAATTGTGCAGAGCTACTCCAAGCAGAGCTATTTTTCAGGAAGATGAACTGACAGATTTTAAAACAAAACGCAATCATCAATTTATTGATTTTATTGCAGGCAGTTTCATTATTTGCGGTCTAAACGAGGACGGAGAGTTAGTTTCCTTACCCGAAGAACAATTATCGCAGTACCTTAAACTGTATCTTTATCCTGAAAAAATTTCTGCTTTAGATACTGGGTTGTTAATATTCCGTCTTAAAGAAGATACTTTTGATTTAATTACCGTGCCGTGGGCAGATACCCCATTATATGGTTAATATTTATATGTGAAGTTTTCCAATCCATGTGTCGGAAATAACAGCAAAGTTTCTTACAGGCTTATACAAACTAATTTGGTCTGTATAAGCCTGTCACATCGGTATTATCGGTCTAAATTTATGTCAGGGTGTTTTTTCCTGCAAATAAAAAGGAGTATGATAAAAATGTTTTTTATTTCGTTAATATTAATTTTGATTGTAGTGGTTGCGATTGTAATCGGAGCTTATTATTTAGTGATACATTTAATTAAATTGTGGACAGGCTGTGATAATGATGAAGCAAATGCAAAACTACATAATTTCTTCAACGGCTCAGCTAACTGCACAATAGAAAATGACAGTACGGTGTTTACGGAAATCGGTGATAATATTCATAAAATAATTGGTGAGAAACGCTTTCAGCAACTCGTCAATTTGAGCAATACACTACTTAACACACCCTTGCTGTTTTTCGATAACAACGGTAAAATACCAAGAATTATCATAACAGTAAACTATGAAGATGAGAGCGAAAAGATAATTCTTGAGAATATTCTTTGTAATGTTTTCAGAAAATATTTAGCTGTTTACGGTTTTAGTACAGAAATTATATCTGAGTGGCATATCCGTTCTGACTTAAAAATGCCTTATCTTCAGATTGGTTATGCCAAAAATAAAGAACAGAAGGCTGCACTTAAACTCTATATGCAACACGAACAAAATACATTTATTAAGACAAATTCTGATATTTTAGATGATACGGAAACGGACGATTTAAATGACTGAAAAAATAATGTTGGGATTTGATTTGATTATGTATCAGCAGTACAGTCTAAAAATTCCCATATATGCTCCCTTATCCGCTCACTATATTGTAGTGGGCGGTAGCGGTAGCGGTAAATCAACGGCTGTATTGTACTGGCTGTACAAAGCCAGAAAATTTAAAAGTCAGATATATATTGCTGACTTTAAGGCAAGTCACGAGTTTAAAGGTATTACCAATTGTTTCGCTGAGTTTGAGGACTGCTATCAACTAATAACGAACTTTTATAAAGATTTTCTTGATACTCCCGAAGGCGGTAATGGTACTGTAAAAATATTACTTATTGATGAAATCGCAGGTTTGTTGGCTCATTTTTCAATGACGAAGTCAACAAAAGAAAAAGCAGATACAATACGCAGTATTTTAAGCACTATTCTTATGCTTGGGCGTTCTAAAAAATGTTTTTTATGGTTATCAATGCAAAGATATTCAGCAAATATATTTCCTGCTTCAAGCGGAAGTGCAGACAATTTTCATATATGTGTTGGTTTAGGCAGATTAACTGTTGACAGCAGAAAAGGGTTATTTGCCGGTGAACATTTTGAGGGAGAAGATACTATTCTGTTCGGTCAAGCTAAAGGAATTGTACTTATTGACGGTGAACCGTTAAGAGGAATAATTATTCCAAAGGTAAGTAAAAGAAAACTCTTGCAACTTCTGCAAGCTCAAACTTCTGAAAATAGACAATGACTGAGTCACTGCCTTAACTACTATACATTACGTTTTATATATTGGATACAGTAAAACGATATGCTACCATATAATCAATGAATGAAGTAATGAGAAAACAGTGAATTTACTTTAAGATTAAAAACAGAAATCTACTATGTTCACTCAATCACTATACATTAACATATGTATATTGGATTGAACAGTATCTTTAATTATAATAGTAAATGAACTAAGGATTTACTTAATTCAACAAAATATGTGAAAGGAGAAATAACTATGGATATTAAAGATGTAGTTATTGACGCCTACAAAACAGTAGGCACAGATTTAATGCTGGTATCAGTTTTACCTGCATACGAATATGACAACGGAAAGAGGACAGATCACATTTTGGGCTATAAATATGAGGTAGTTTTACCGCATCGTGCCTACGAAAAATTGTCTGTGAAAATTCTCGGTGATGTAAGGCTTGATTTGCAGGAAAATGAAGCAGTATTCGTTTCATTTACCGACTTAGTCTTAACGCTGTATTGGACTCCGCAGGGTTACCGCATAAGTGCTTCGGCAAGCGATATTAAGCCTGTCAATCCGCCCAAAAAGGCTGGGTAAGTCTTTGCCGTGGGCGGTAGCACCGTCAAGGTGCGAACCGCCTGACGGCAAGTCAATCCCCTCACTTTAATGAAGGGGATAATATAATTTTATCGAATATGCGTTCGATATTATAGGAGTGATTATATGAATGGATAAAGAAGTAACAGTCGGTGTAGATGAATTTTCTTTAGTTTTCTTTTATCCGATTGACGATGTTTGTAACGATTGGCAAAGTACAGCTTATTCAATGATACAGGAATTTATCTATAAGGCGGACATAGAAATGTTGCTCGGTAAAGTGGTAGAAATGCATGATAAAAAGCCGCAGGCATATTCACAAGCATTTACCATTGAAAACGCTCCATATTACTTCACTATAGCGTTACACGAAACTTTTGTGCATATGGGAATATTAGTTCGTTTCTCTGCTCACTCTTGGGCAGTATATCAAAAGCGGTATTTTGATTTCTACGGTGAGAATATAAATATCGGAAAATTTTTAAGCAACATTGAAAGTCCGTTATACAGATACAGACTGAGCCGTATAGATTTAACTGCTGACTACAAAAATTATGATTTATCACCGCATAGCATATACAGCAGGTTAAAGGACGAAAGTTTACAGGTGCTTGACTGTAATTATAGACACAGTAAAAGAAAGATTTCTTCTGTCGAAAGAGATTTGGTTACTAAGTCATTGTATATCGGTTCAAGGGCTGAAAACGCACAGTCACTACTCAGGGTTTATGATAAAAAATCGGAACAAATTAGCAACAACGGTTTTCGCCTTGATGAAGCATTGCAGTGCGACAGTTGGGTTAGATTTGAGGCTTCATACAGAGGAAACTATGCTCATCAAATAACCGAGCAATTGGAACATATAACAGATGATGTTTCTGTATCGCAGTTCATTGCAAGCAAAATATGTGACAGATACCGTTTTTATGACCCTCTTAACAGCTGTTTTACTGATTTTACAAACGACCTGCTTAAAATAATTGAATGCAGTAATTTTCACGCTTTGCGTTGTGAAAGTCCTGCTAACAATAGTTTGAATAAAAGCATTCAGCATATTATTTACGGTAGCGGTTTGTTCCCTTTGATATACAAAATCAGCGTTATATGGGGTGAAAAAGCTGTTGCTGAATTTTGGAGTATTCTGTATGAAATATACAAGAAATACCATAAGAAAAAACTTGAAATTAACCCTCAGATAAGGGCTTGGCTTAGAAAGAATTTTCTTAGCTTATCACAGCAAAGTTTATCAGATTGCTTTGTCAGTGTTGACCTTACAAAGATTGATGTTGCAGAGATTATAAAGAAAATTTCTGAAAGTGACAATCCATTTACGCTTACTGCAATAAATACAAGCAGTAACAAAAACATTGTAGATACTCAGATAGTATCTGATGAAGAATTTGAACGCTCGTTCTATTCAAAGGATATGGAGTAAAACATTTAAAACCGAGAAACCTATTTTCTAAAAACTAACTAATTCAAATAAATATAAAACCGAAAAACCGAGAAACCGAAATACTTAAATATTTTAACTCAATATTCTTTTTATATTTATAATTCAGAAAGGAATTTTCACTATGTATGGAAATTTAAGTGAAAAGTGGCATAGAAGCCACAAAGTGAAAGTATGTGTATACTCTTTTTATTACAATAGCGTGGTATACAAAAGTTTGAAGTTATCAGAGAAAGCGTTAAGCTACATATTATACTTAGCCTTTTTCGGTAACGCACAGCATTGGGTAGAAGCAACTCGGTATGTGGGTGATGCCAAAGGCACTGACGATATATTATTTCCGATTGCCGAGGGTGGAGATGTCCATATTTATACCCGAAACGGAGAGCAATATGCCTTAGATTTAGAGCGCTTTTTAAGAGGTATTTATATTGCATTTGCAAATAAGATAGCTTTTCGTCAAGAATATGACTTCGATAATTTTATTATTAACCCAGTTGTTGCAGACGAGATTTTGCAATATGCCCTCTTTGAAGGTATCAAGTATCCTCATTGCGAAGTGGAAGGTGATGTATATGATTGAAGAAAAGAATATGTGTGATGAAGATGATTCCGATGAAATTCTCGAATATACAGGCGGTAGCGAGCTTAGCGATTTAACTTTCATCTCGACATATGATTATTATTCCAGTTGGCGTATTAAGGAAGTGTTTCGAGAAGCTGGGTATGAATTAAAGCCGGTGTTCTTGGGTTATAAGGCATTACGGTACAGAGCGTGTCAGAGATATTGGATAATCGACATGAGTAACGGTCAAAAAATGGGTACATCTTATAACGGCTACAGTTTTGAAGACTTGCGATACTTTTTAGGTAAATTAGGAATACCTCTTCACGGAGATAACTACCGCTCTAAAAGACCTTCAAAAGATGAAAACGGCAGGCGTTATGCTTGTGAAGAGTTTCTAAAACTTGCAGAAAACCTTCCTGATGAAAAGGAGGACTTAATATGAGTGTAGAGATTAAATTCATCGGTACTAAAGAGGTTGCCGAAGCACTTGGTTGTTCCTTGCCTACTGCACGCAATATTATGTTGAGAGCAGATTTCCCTTTAATACGGGTAGGTAAAAATCTTAAAGTTGAGCTAAATGCTTTTCTTAACTGGTCGCAGAAAAGAAGGGTATGAGTATTTAAAGCATTTACATAATATTTAAGCAACCGTATTGACACAAAAGATTTAAGGCTATACAATACTGATATAGTAAAAATCTTTTGTGCTTTACGGTTTGGAAAGGAACGATTTTTATCAGCACTAAAAGCACAAAACCTAAGTCTAAATGTAATAAACTTGATTACGGTGACGGTTCTGTATACTATGTTAAAAGCAGAAAATGCTTTGCAGGTCAGATAACGCTTGAAATTAACGGTGAGAAAAAACGCAAGACGGCTTACGGTAAAACCGAACGCATTGTTAAGAATAAGTTGCTTGAATATCGTATTCAGGCAAAAGCAGGATTTTTTGACGAACCCGATAACACAACTGTCTATGAGCTTGCCGAAAAGATGATTGAAGAACAATTCTCTCTTAATGAGATTAAGCAAACTTCATATGACCGCAAGAATGAAACATTAAAGTCAATGAGTCCTATTTATGATTTAGCAATGCGTGAGATTACGGAAGATGTAATAAAGCATTTTTTCATTTCTAAAATCTCTTATTCGCAGTCATACTTGGATAAAGCATATCAGCTTTTAAAGTCAGTTTTCAATGAAGCTGTAAGGAAGAAAATTGTTACAGAAAACATTATGCTGAACATCAGAAAGCCAAAGTCAAAGCAGGAGCTTGTAAAAGTAAGAGCATTGACTGTTGATGAACAGAAAAAGCTGATAGATGTTCTCAAAAGCGAGGATATACGCTATTCGGAACAAATGCTTTTGTCAATGTTTACAGGCATGCGTATGGGCGAAATTAACGCCTTAGAGGTAGGAGATATAAACTTTAATGACCGTACAATTAGAGTTTGTAAAACTGTCAGCAGAGGTCTTAACGGTAAAACATATATAAGTAATTCTACAAAGACTAAAGCAGGTATGCGTACAATCTATTTTAATGATGATATGGCTGATTTTTTAAAACAGTGTATCGGAGATAAAAAAGACGGTCTTATATTTGCTTCAAGTGTGGATAAACTTGTCACAACTAATCAGGTAAATTATCAATACGCAAACACGCTGAAAAAGTATGATATACTTGATAAGAGTGTTTACGGCAGAGTGGATTTACATTCACTTCGTCATACATATGCAACAAGGTGTATAGAATCAGGTATGCCTGCAAAGGTACTGCAAAATCTTCTCGGTCATACCGACATAAGAATTACACTTGATACATACTGTGATGTGTTTCAAAAATACAGTAGTGAAAATCTTGCTGTAGCTGACAGCTATATGAAGAGCAATAACATTGCAATAATATGACTGTCCGAAAATGTACTGTCAACTTTACTGTCACACCATAAAAAGCCGATAAATAAGCCACTTGTCAGGGTTACCTGCACCAACAGCCGTTTCTTATGTAGGGACGGCTGTTTTGTACCACATTTTCGGTCTGTTTTATGGTGATTTTCAAAATATTTAAATTAATTTTGAATAAAAAGCGAAAATCATGTTGACAAATCTGAAAATATGGTATATAATAATCAAGCTGTTGTTATTAAGCAACATTTCGAGGTGTAGCTCAGTTTGGTAGAGTGCTTGGTTTGGGACCAAGATGCCGCAGGTTCAAGTCCTGTCACCTCGACCATAGAAAAAACCGCATTAGAAAGCCATTTTTAAGCTTTTTAGTGCGGTTATTTTTTTGCCTTTTATCTGCTAAAATATGTTAAAATACAAGAAAAACGGTTAAAAATGTTAGGCAAATGCAAGGCAGAAAAAGTTGTGATATTCACCTCACCTTTAATTTGTAAACTGTATCCGTGAACTTGAAAGAATTGCGGAAGAAAGCAATAACAAATAATAAAAACCCTCACCCACTTTTTTACGGCGGATGAGGGGAGCGAATCAAAGAAACACAGTAAGTGACAGTAAACTTACTATCTAAAATACTAATTTCTCTGAGTTTTCTTAATCTTATCTTCGGGCTCATTTACCCAAAAGCGGAAAGCCTTTTTACCATAATTACGGGCGTAGATACGCTTACCGTTTTTTAAGGTAATGTAGGGGCTGTATTTGTACATACAATCCACTCCTTTCGCAAGAATTTTAAAATATATCTTGCAAAACGATTCCCTGTATGATACAATGAAGACGGAAAGAAAATATCATTGTAACTGTCTTCATACTGAGGAATCGGTTGCAAGCTTAAAAGTCGAGTTAGTGCAAATAACTTGACTTTTTTGCATTTTTGAGGGCGATTTCAGCCGCTTGATAAGAAACTTTACATTCTCTCACAATACTGCTAACAGGCATATGCAAAATTTTTCGAGAAGGCATAAGCAATTCTGAAGCAAATGCATTAGCCTGCCATTCGGGGTCACAGTACGCAGGAATCTTTTCATCTGACTTTCTTGTATACATTACCTTATCAACTAAGAAATAATGTCCTATTTCATGAGCAATGGTGAAACGATCCCTTGCTACACCATTACACGCCCTTAAATACACTTCTTCATCAATCATCATCAAGTTATTTACAGGGTCATAATAAGCATATGTATTTGGAGGCAACTCTTTGTTTTCCACATATTCAAGGTCTAAAGTTTTATCAACAACCGGAAGTATTTCTAAAAACTTACATACTGGGAAAAACATACTTTTCATCTCAAAGCTATCTTTTATCCGATTTACGATATTTATTATTTCTTTTCGACTTTTCGGCTCTGCAATGGGTTTTAAATTTTGGGAATTCAAATTATATCTTACTCCTCTTCATTAAGAATTTTGATAATACTGCTAACTTGTTTTTCTGATAATTCATCAAATTTTCTTGCGAAAACTATCCCAAGATTTTTATTCAATTCAGATTTTCCTTTAAGACTGAACTGCACTTCATCTACAGTTTCGTAAAAAGCTTTTACGAGGTTTTCAGAATCATCAGTATCCAACCGATAAAGTTCTATAATTTTATCGACCATATCTTTTGACGGAACTCTTTTACCATTTTCAATTGAAGAAAGATACGCAGGTGTTATAGATAACTTACAAGCCATGTCCTTTAATAACTCACCTCTGCTGATTCTTAAAATCCGCAACTCTTTACCTAAAGCTGTCAACATATTCATTCTCCTTTCTTTCAATAACATTATTTTAACACATAAAAATTATTTGTCAACACCAAATTTAATATTTATTAACAAATTTGTTAATTTCCCCTCACCTATCTTTAATGACAGTGTGAGGGGAATATTTTTGCAATTATGTGTTTAATATGTAGTTTATTTAGTCGCTGAATTTATTCTTTCCTCAGCAATTTTGTAATACTTTTCGTCAAGCTCAACACCGATAAAATTGCGGTTTGTATTTATGCAGGCAACCCCTGTTGTTCCGCTTCCCATAAACGGATCTAAAATAGTGTTATTTTCTTTTGAACTGTTTCGGATTATTTTTTCAGTAATGTTAAGAGGTTTAATGGTTGGATGTTTCCACATTTTTTTGTCCTTTAGGTTTGAAACGCTTAAATAATATGTTTTTGCATCCTCGTACCTGTGGGGAAAGCACTTACCTTTTCCTTTTCTGAAATAAAGTAAATATTCAGTGTCGCTTAAATATTTATTTGAATAAGTGGGCAAAGCGTTCGTTTTGTGCCAACAAATTATATCAAATTTGCATTTAAGTTGCCCGACATAAAATTTTAAATAATCATATATTTGTGCTTTATTGCACCAAAAATAAGCATTGATTTCTTTCATAACTCGCAAAAATTCTTGTCCGAAAAGTTCAATATCATACCCATTAATTATTTTTGCTTTCTCGACATCCGCTAAAGATTCACTTAATTTCATTTTCTTGTTTACAGTTCCACCCCCCTTTGTGTTTAACACATAAGGCGGATCTGTCAGTAACAGGTCAACGCTGTTGTCAGGCAAAGTTTTCAGCACTTCAAGACAATCACCTTGATATAAATTTACTATTTTCGTCACCCCATTTCTTTATTTATGGCATCCGCACCGCCACACAAAATTTGCAACGGTGCGAAATATTTAACATCAGCCAAGTGCCTTTTTAGCGTTGGCAATTTTTTTATCTTTAGCCCAATTGCAATCATTGATAAGATGATAGATAGCGCTGATTGTCTTTTCACCGACAATACCGTCAACCGTGACCTTGCCTGCTCTCTGCGCCTCTTTGACGGCTTTAAGTGTTCCGTCACCGAAACCGTTTGAATTGTCAACCTTTGTCTTGATAATACCCATATTGTAGAGCGTAATCAGCTGTTTCTTGAATGCAAGTATAGCCGTGTTATGTAAACCGTATTTAATCATTTCTTCTTCCTCCGTATTTGTTGTTTTCCCGCTGAGCCGGGCAGTTACTTCGTCTGCAAGATTGCCGAGCCTGTTATAGAGCCAGTCACCTGGGCAAGATTTATTTGCAAACCACCTATGTACAGTCAAGACCATTTCGCCTGATTTTGGCGAATAGTTTAAAGTCTTGTCCTCATTGCCAAACCAAAGCAGTTTAGTCTTGCCGTTACGCTTGCAAATATCCACACACAAGTCAACAAGTTTGTTGTATACTTTGCTATTCATCGTGTACGGTGCGGTTGTGTCGCTTGCACATTCGATTGTTACCGCCCTCTGGTCATTGGCATTGCTTGATGAACACCACGAGCGATTGCCCTCATCTACACAAAGCAACACTCTTCCGTCATAGCCGATTCCGTAATTACAGCTTGCCTCACAAGCTGTATTCTGAAAAATGTTTCCAAGTGTTTCAACTGAACACTGACCGACTACGCAATGTGGAGTGATTCGGTCAATGCTGTGTGTACGCTTACCGCTGTGATTTGGACTTAATTTTGTGTAATTAACAAGTTTTGAATTACTCATAATTTAATTATTCCTCACTTTCGTAAAGTTGTTTTGTAAGTGCATATCCTTCGAGTTCCCACAATTTGTTTTCAATTCTTGCCATACAGATTTCTGTACCGATTTTTTCATCATAGTTTGCTGTGTCAACTGCTCCGCTTGATTCAGTTATAACAAATCCGTTTGGCAGTTTACAGCTTACTGTGGTTGCCTTGCCGTAAACTGTTTCGACCTTAATTTCTGATTTTTCGAGTAATTCATCAATCTGAGGCTTTGTAACGGTATTTTCATATTATTCCTCGCTTTCATCTGTTTTTACTTCGACTGTGGTTTTCAGCCTTTTAACGATTGATACCAAAAATTTCGGCAACGGAATACCGATTTCCGAGAGGTTTTCTAAAATTGAAATCAACTCGTTGATGATAAACCAAATCGTAACAATCATGCCGATACAGTAGTTAATCCGCAGGTCGATTCCGCAGTTGACAAGTGCCGAGCTGATGAGATAGTCGGCGACAATACCGACCGCTACAGCTACGATATAGCCTACCTTTTTGATAATGCCTGTTACACCGACACGGCTGTTCAGCGTGTGGCTTATGTATGCCTGTGCCATTCCTGTGATGTAATCGATAATCATTACCGCAATCATCACCGCAAACGGCACAAGCAAGATGTTAAGATATGCAACAATAGCACCGCACACAGTGGCAAATAATGCCTGTAAAATGTTTTCTTTCATTGTTTACACCTCGCTTTCTGTCGGCTCTTCGACTGTCGGTTCTGTTCCCCATACAGCCATAACGGCATTGTAGTATTCATCAGACAAGACTTTTCTTATCTGTTCTCTGCCTGATTCATCATTCATATAGGCATTGCGGATGTTTCCGCCGACCTGCATTTCTTCACCGTTAAAGGTTAAAAACTGCTGTCTGAGCACCGACACGCTGTCCTTTGTGAGCATATCGAGTGTGATTTTTTCTTTAAGTTCCATAATTTTTACCTCCGTTATTTAATTTTGTACGAACAAATCACATTGATTTGTTCGCCGTCTGCGAATGTGTAAGCCGTCTTATCCTGTGTCTGAAACTGCAACCAAGTGTTATTTTTTAACACAGCAAATTTAAAGACCTTGCCAAGGTTTGAAATGCCGACACAAAAAACATTGTCCTCGGCAATGCATTTGTACGGCAAATCAATCAGCGGATATGTGCTGTTTGCTCCAATTGTAGCCGCATTCATTTTGACCGTTGCACCGACGATTACGATGTCACCAATCGTCTTATATGTACAGCTTGCACTTTTGATTTTATCCGCAATGGTTGAATAAGGTGTAAGTGTTGATGTTCCGCTTTCAATATTTGACGAATCGTATTTAGTCGCCAAGGCGGTTTTATCTGCTTTAACAAGCAGGGCGCTGTAAACCGTACCGCTTGTGAGATAACACGGGCTATTATATTTGGGCTCGCTGTCAAACGGCATTGAATTGAGCTTTTGGGCAAGTTTTTGGTCTGTTTTTTCCTTCGTATATGCGTCCGTAATTCCGTAGCCTGCAAGAGTGCTGGCTTTATCTGCTTTGTTTGCAAGATTTGTGTCAACCGTATCAAGCCTTGCTCCAAGCGAATTAGAACTGCCTCTTGCTGTGGCTATTTCGGATTCAAGTGCAATTGCTCCGTCTGTTGCCCGTTCAATCCCCTCGTCCATATGGTTGAGGTTGTCGGCGTTAAGAGCAGGAACAGAGCCGTTCACAAAGACAATTTTATTGTATTTGTTCATTTTCTTTTACTTCCTTTCCTAATCGTTTTTCGCCCTTTGATGTGAGGGCAGTTATAAATCCGTCCATTTTCTTATTGAACACAAATGTTTCAATTGTCGGCAAATCTTCAAACGGAGTTTTAATTGTGTACTTATCGCCTGCCTCAAGCCACCAATACGAAAACAGCTTAATTTTTGTCGGGCGGTATTTATATACATCACCAAAAAAATTAACAGAATTATATTTTGTGCCGATATCACTTGCTGTTGTTCTGCACCTCATCAAAATGTTATCGGAAACATACCACGAAAAATCGTTACTGTTGCCATACAAAAACGCTTTTTTATCAGCAAACTTAGCACTGTACATACGGATAGGCTCAAGTTCGTAATCTTCAAAGGATAAATCTTTGTACGAATCGATTGTTTCAACGGAAGATTGAGAATACAGCCTTTTAAAACGCATTTTTCCGTCGGCATCTATAACGGCAAAGCTCAAAGTTAATTCTGCATAAGCTTGGATTAAATCTGACAAGGTAATGTCCTTTATAACCTTTTCCACGCAGGTATCATCAAATTTCAGCGGTACACTAAAGATAGATAAGCTCGGCGGTGAAACCCCTGTAATTGCATAATCTTTGGCAAATTCTGCGATTATTGAATAAAAGCTCTTAAAATTATCGTCTTTTTGATAGTGCGCATAACCATAGTTCTCTTTGCCTCCAAACCACAAAGACATATCCACCTTTGACATATCATAAAAAGCGTCATAGGCTGTGATTTTGACGATGTTACGCTGTTTTTTATCTCTTTGAGCCGACTGAATTTTACCGTAGAAAGCAGGACATTCAACCGTTCCTGTTTCGGCAGGACAAATAAGAGTATTTGACGGGTACAAATCATCTGACGGATACAGCTCCGATTCAAGATATGTTGCCGTTATGATGACCTGTACCGTCTTTCCTATCAAAGCCGAGCAATCATAATCAATGAGTTTCACGCTCATTTCAGAGGCTATGCAACCGCCGAATTTCAATTCTTTTTCAACGATTTCATTTTCAAGCGAAAAACTGTTAAGCACGATACTTTCACCGGTTATATTCTCAAAACTGCCGTCAGGAGAATGCAGGGCAACGGTGTTGTAAAGTGTGTTTGTTTTCAGCTTATCAGCAATTTCTTTAGATACAAGCATTTTTAAGAATCACCCCTTAATACTCAATCAGCTCAACCGTAATCGGCTGATAGGTTATATCACTTTTTTCGGCGGTCATTACGGTATATTCGATATCAGGAATATAAAAATAAGAGGTGTAATAGCTGTTCGTTTCATCGTTCCAATAAGTTACCCTGCACTTTCTCTGTAACTTATTCGCCATTGAGAGGTTGATAATCGACTGAAAATCAATCTTTTCGTCAAGATGAAGAATGTGAGTTGAAAACGAAATTTTTGTTTTGTAATTTGACAGCGTTGCTCTTTGAAGTGTACCGTTCTGATCTCGTTCCGCAGAAGTTTCAAGTCGCTGATTCGGAGTTGATGAAAATGCGGTAATGTACTTATTCGGCATTATGTTGTTGCCGAATTTAAGCAAATAGCCGTTATAATTTGACATATCATTTCCCCCTTTATGCGAATGCGGATTTACCGTTGTGTCTGCGTCTGTAAAGCTCATCCTGTCTTATCATTTCTTCAAAAAGCGTTGAACCCTCAAGCTCGGCAGTAAACGAATAAGTGTTGCCGCCGTTATTGCGAAAGATAATGAACATTTCATAAATGCGTTTAAGCAGGTCAAGAATTTGTGTGAGAATCACTGTATCCTGACCGCCCGAATTGTCGAGCATACCCTGTAACTTGTTAAGAGGGGAAATAACCTCAGGGTTACCGCTGTTAGCGCCTGCGTTATCGCCGACAACCGCAAGTGTCGGAGCTTTAACAATACCGCCTTTTGCAAATTTTCGTGCCGGTGATTCCGTGGGTTCTTCAAATCTCGGAATAAGAGGCGGATTTTCAGGCATTGAAAAGCTCCAATCCTGTCCAAATGCCGCGCCGATAACACCCGCAATTCCGCCGATTGAATTAACAACACCCGAAACGAAATTATAAATGCCCGTCCACAACGCATTTATGCCGTCAATGATAGCGTTTATAATAAACTTAAACACGGCACAAATGCCGTCCCAAATACCTTTGAAGAAGTCGTAGATACCCTGCCATGCTTTTTTCCAATCGCCTGAGAAAACACCTGTAATGAAGTCAATAAGACCGCCGAATGTTTTCTGTATAGAGGTAACCAACCCACCGATAAATGTAAACACATTATCAAACACCCTTTTTACGGCATTAAAAACATTCTGAAATATAGGTCCCCAAAAGCTGACAAGCCAGTTTACAAACGGTGACAGGAAGTTATTCCACACGGTTGAAACACAGTCTGCAACCTTGCCGAAGAAGTTTATTGCACCTTCAAAAACAGGCTTCAGCCAGTTTTCCCAAGCTGATTTTACGATTGCTACGATAAAATCCCACGCAGGCTTAATCCATTGATTGTAAACATTCATCAGGGTTGTGCCGATATTGGTAAACATATTGCAGACATTCTGAAAAATCTGCTGTCCGTTGCCGTTCCACCAATTACTGATAATTGTTCCGATATCTCCGAAAATCTGACCGATAAAGTTAAACACATCTGCAAACTGCAATTGTAAATTTTCGAGAAATTCAGTGATTGTTGCACCGTCATTTTCAGTCCATTCAACAAGGCTTTCGGTTGCGACTGAAAACGCACCCGAAACAACTTCGCCGACTGAACCAGCAAAGGTTGTAAGACCGCTTAAAAGATTGGAAATTGATTCTTCCATTTGAGGGCGAACATTGTCAATTGCGTTGCCTGCAAGTGTACCGAAATTATCAAAAAAGGTTGAAAGGTTGTTATAGCCGTTTGTAAGATTGTTACCTATGGTGTTGATAAAGCCGATAATCTTTTCCCTGTCTTTTGAAATCCACTTAGCAACACCGCCTGAAATGGTCTGAAACGACTTTCCGCCGATTGTCGCAACCGCTCCGAATGCAGAGCCGATTGCCCCGAGTTTTGCAGAACCGACCTTTTGCATTGTGCCGAATGCCTTTTGAACTATGGGAACTGCATTATCAAAAACGGTCTTGCAGTTCTTGCCTATAGCTGACCAATCAACCTTGTTAATACCTTTCTGTACATTCTCGACAAAGCCTTTGAATCCGCTCTTTTCGTATAGATTTTTGAATGCCCCCGAAAGGTTTTTGCTTGTGTCCTTGACAACATTCTTTGCAACAGCTCCGCCTGATGAGCTTTTTGATGAAGATGTATCTGACTTTGAAGAACTATCGGTACTTGAAAGCACATTCAGCTTATCAAAGCCCGCAACACTTCTCTTTGCTTTTTCGGAACTTTTCTGAACATTATCAAGTGACTTTGAACTGTCATCTGCCGTATCCGTAAGGCTTTTGGCAGAATCGGACGCAGATTTGATATTGCTTGCGGTGTTATTGCCTGTATCCCAGCCGAAGACCTTTGAAAGCGATTCAACCGCACCTTTGGCATATTCCGTTAAAGTCGCAAGTGCGGAACTCAACCGCTTTACAACCTGAGTTGCCACCTGAAGAATAGGCTGACCGACTACGGCAAGGAGCTGTTTCCAGCTTTCTCTGAGGTTGCCCGTTACATTCTCCCAACCGTCTGCTTCACGGCTTGCCTGTCCCATAGCACCCGAAAGCTGATTAGCGTCCTTGACCATTTGCAAAAGCGTGAGCTGTTTCTGCGATTCCGACAAATCCGTAAATGACTTGCCATACAGCTTATTAGCCGCCGCATTTCGTGTGGTTTCAGTACAGGACAAACCGAGTGCGGCATCATTTTCAAAGTTGCCTTTAAGAAACGATTTCAGGCTTTCTGCGGTGTCTTCAAGCGAACGGTCGTAATATGCGGCACTGTCGGCTGTTACCTGTAAAGCCTCCTGCATCATACCCAAAGCACTTGAACTGTCCATACCCGTAGTTTTTGCAAAGGCATAAATGCTTGTGCCGACACCTTGTAATCGGGTTTCAAGAATACCGCTTTGATCGGCAACGCTCTGAATGGCTGATTCTGCCTGCGACTGCATTGTGCCGAAAGTCTGCTCAAACTGTGAATTTGCCGCATTGACTTCCGCAGCCGATTCAATGCACTGCTGACCGAACTCCTTGATTTTGGCAACGGAAAGGGCGGCAACCACAACTGTACCGATTTTCTTAAACGAGGATGAAACCGAATTGCTTAACTGCTCACCGCTGCCTTTGATGTTTGAAAACTCTTTCTCGGTTTTCTGAGAAACGCCCTCCGCAACCTTTGAAAAGGACTGTTTCATATCCGTGCTTACATTTTCAAAATCTTTTGAAAGACTTGAAAATGCCGAATCAAACTTTTTTGTAATTGAATCGGAAATCTTATGCAATGTTTTGGAAATATCATCACCCGTAAGCCTGACATCAAGCTCAATTTCACCCGCCTTTGTCGCCATATTCACCACTTCCTTTCATTTTAGATTTTTTAAAAACAGGCATAAAAACAGCGCACACCGTTATGATGTACGCTAATAAAATATTTGCAAAAGAACAGCCACCCCATTTGGAGTGGCTTTTTGTTTTATTTGTTGAGTTCGTAGTATTTGATGTCGATTTTCGGAAGTGACACATTGTTGCCCATTACGGTTTCATATGTATAGTCGCCGTCACAAGTTCCCCAGAATGTGATTACATCATCTTCAAGGAGTTTGTCCGCGCCGTCAGGAATTTCTACTGTTGCGTAGATTGTATCAGTCCACAATGGTTCATCAAGATACTCATTTTCTTCTTTGGTTATATTGATTCTCAGGTCAACCGAATCGCCCCAGCCTTCCTGAACCTGAATAATCTGACCTTCAAACTTGTAGTCATTACCTTTGTACTTGTCAGGGTTTCTTGAAAGAGTTTTAAAGTCGATTGTTTTGCAACCGTCTTTAAATTCTTTTTCAACCTTCTTCGGGTCTTTAGTAGGCTTTTCTGTTGCAACTTCTTTTGTGGTCGGTGCTTCTGTCGCTTTTTCAGTTGCTTTTTCTGAACTCTGATTTGCAACAGTAGTTTCCTGCTTTGATTTGTTTGAACCGCTGTTACCGTTAATTGCACCGTTTACACCGCCAACAATCATAATAGCAACAACGATAATAACCCAAAAATACCAACGCTTGTAAATTTTCTTCTTCGCATTTGCAGGATTTACGGTTGCCGAGGTTGAATCGTTTCCGCCAAAGCCTGCACCGCACTTGTCGCAAAATTTTGCATCGTCCTTTAATTCGTTTCCGCAATGTGGACATTTCATAAACATACACTCTCCTTAATGAATTTGTTAGTGTATGTTACATTTTATCACTATGTATTAACATTGTCAAGAATTTTGTAGATACAGCGAAAATTATGTACAAATTTACAGATTGGCGAAGAAGTTTTGAAATTCTGCAAGAACGGTGTTCATATCTTCGTCTGAATAGTGCTTTGCATTCCTTGACCGCCACTTGTTACGGATTTTGTGCTGTGACGAAGTAAAGTTTTTCAAGACCTCTTTGTCGGTTTCAAGGCGAATTTGAACCGTTCTTGCAAGCGGTGTTTCGGGCCCTAAGCCTTGCAGAAGTGAGCAGAACTCATTCCAACTCATTTTTGCAAAATCCTTTGAATAAATACTGACCCCGTACTCCGAGCGAAAGCTCGACACGATTAAATCAAAGTCATCAATCAGGTCGTAGCCGGGGTCTGAGCTTCCCCCTCGTCAGTCAAATCGCCTGTTGCAATTTTGGCGGATTCGCTGATAAGGGCGTTGAAATCGTGCATATTCAGCTTTAACTTTTCAATCTTTTCTCTCTCGGATTCATCAAAAAGAAGATGATACATTTCGATAACATCTTTGCTTTTACCGTTGCCGTCCTCAAAAAGTGCCGCAACTTTGAGCATTGAAACTGCGTCATTGTTGATTGCAAGGTCAACATTTTTAACTCTGACGCTCGGCTTTTCCTCAAAATTAAGCTTGTCTGTAATATCAATTAACTTTGACATAATCGTTCATTCCTTTCGTTTTTTAAGCGGCTGCTGTATATACGGGCTTGCCGTTTGACATAACTTCAAATTCAAGCGGAGCAACACCCGTGCTTGCGCCTGCACCGTTTGATGTAACGGATACAACTGCATTTTTAAAGAGGACGGTTGAGCCGTCGGGGAAAGTCCACATAAACGGAACTTCTACCTTTCTGCCGTTTTCAAATGACAATGCGGCAATCTGGTCATTACCTGCGTCACCGATTGTACGCTTACCCTTTACCGAAATTGTGATTGACTTAGCAGTCATAAGCCTTGACTTCCAGCCCTCGTTTTCAAAGGCTGTCCATTCCTCGACACCGTTGTCAAATGCAACGGAAAATTCTTCGCAGTTAGCAATATTTGTCGTGGCGGATTCTGTTCCTGTCTTGCCAACCGCAAACTGATTTTCATAGCACGGGAATACTCCCGATTCAACCTTTGCCATAAAATTACTTCCTTTCGTAATAAAATTTAACTTCAATGACCTGCTCATACACACCCTTGTCATCTGTTCCCACATCAATGGGTTCTTCCGTGAGCAGTTCGATTATATAGATTTTGTGTTCCTTAATTTCAACATTTTTAATGCCGTAAAGCGTTTCGTAAAGTCTGCGTGCAAACTCCTCGGTTTCTCTTGCGTTGTCGGTGTAATGGATAAGCAAAGACACGCTTATTGTATCGTAGGTACTTTCACCGCCGATTGCCCTTGTGGGTGTTCCCGACTGCTTTAATGAATACACACCTATTGACTTATCCTGCTTGTTGTCGAGCTTGCCGATGTAGTAATGCTCGGCTGAGGTAACGCTTTTGAGCCAATCTCTGATGTCCGATAAGTAAATCAAAGTCCTGCTTCCTTTCTGTATAATCTCACAAATGCCCGACTGCAAAAATTCTGCCGTGTACCGCCCTCAAGCCACGGTGAGAACCATTTACCGCCGGCGGCAATGTTTTCCTTACGGCTGAAATTATACTCGGGATGAAAATACAACCGCCTTGCATACGGAGTGCTTGACACGATTTTAACCGTGCCGTTCCAACTCTGCACACAATCTTCAAAGGTATTTTCGTTCTGAAGATTACCCGTATCAAACGGCATTACCTGCGTGTTTTTCACCTGTGTAAGGAGTGCATCACCTGTCTGTTCAAGAGCCTGTTGCTTCACCTTGTCAAGCTGTTTTATAACAGGCATATTCAGTTTAATTTTTGACGATACCGAAAATCCCATTAAATCACATCCAATTCCGTAAAATTAACTGTGCCGTCGGGGTTGCGGTGTTTAATGCCCTGCACAATATTTCTCTTTACGCCGTCAAGGACTGCAAAGCCACCGCTTAAATTCGGGCAGTCGGGAGCAATATCGCCGTCAAAGAGCAAGACAGCTGACACCTGAACAATTTTCTGTTCTTTGGTATAGACGGTCCTTGCTTTTGACTGCATATTGCACAAGGAATTACCACCGTGTAGGACAGCTGACGGATACAAGCTGTCAGAGGGATACAGATTTTTGCATTCAAACACGGTCAGGGGTGCTCCGTCCTCGGTAACACCCTCGCCGTAGATTGTGACCTCGACAGGAGTTTTGCAGAACTGCTTTTTTACAAGTGACGGAAATTTCACGGTTTTCACGCACCTTTCAGATTGCAGGATAACAAAGTCCTGTTGATTTTAGCAACGCATAGAGGTCGGCAGGAATTGCCACTCCGCTGATACACATTAAGTTCCAGCTTGCACCAAATTCCATTGATGTGCCGTTGATTGAATAGCTTTTCAGATAGGAAGAAATCATATCGGCATTTTCTTCTTCAAAAGCAGTAAGTCTGCTATGCACTCTGCCGATGATTCTCTTCTGTATTTCCGAAATTTTTTCAAAATCAATGCGGTTAAAAGTCAGAACATCAATGTGTTCGGCAGAGATAATGCTGTTTTCATCTCCGCCCTGATGTTCAATGTAATCGGCATACATTACGCAACCGCCGTTGTGTCAACATCGGCATAAATGCTGTCAATTTTGCCGTCCTTGCCGTTCGGGAATACGAATGTGTCGGAAAGTGAACGGTTCTGATAGAGCCAGCCGTCACCCTCTGTGTGTGAGCCGGGAGCAAAGAAGTAAATGCTTGAAATCTTCGGAACAGTCTTGCAGGTTTCACCGCAAGCAACAAGAACATTGATTTTGTGAGCACCTGTTGCAGGCTCAAAACCGCCGTCATCGGGGTTAAAGTTGAAGTTATCGTAGAAACGCTCATCGTCAATAACCTCGATGATAGGGCAACCGTCAATCTCGGTCACTCTTGTTTCAATGCCGATACCGCCCTCTGCAATCTGTGTAAGCTCAATCTTACGAGTGAACTCTGTTGACTGTTCAAGGCAGTCCATAATGTGAGATGTCACATAGGCAACAAGAGTGCCTTTTGCCTTGTATCTGCGGAGCTTGCCGGCAGAAAGAATTGTTTTGAGCTTTGAGTAAGCGTTTGCTTTTGTCCAGTCGGTTGACTTGGTAGCCGAATGATAACCGTCTGTTGCCTGAGCCTTTGTTGCAACCTTTGAGAAGAAAAGTGCGTCCGTTTCGGGAGCAACCTGTGTCTGCTCAAACACCTTTGAAATATTCTCAACCTTTGCGGTTGCGTTAGTTTCGTCAACATCTGCCTTATCCACAAGAAACTCAATATCTCTGTCATGCTCGCAAGTGAAAGGAACATCAGTCTGAACATACTTGCCTTTGTTCCAACCGCCGTTGCGATTGTGGTTCTTAAAGCCTGATGTACTCATCTGTGTGAAGTGGAATGTTCTTGCACCAACCCACTTTACATTTGAAGTGATGAACGGTGATGTAAGTGTACCCTGAACAAGAATTTCGAGCAGGTCAGGGCTGAACTGCTCAGCATAGTTATTTGTGTTTGCCATAATTTTTCAATCCTTTCTTTAGTTAAATATTAAATCTGTTCCATTTTTTGGTAGGAACATTAACCTTTGGTTTTGTGCCGTCCGATGTACCGTTGCCGTCACCGCCGATTTTCTTAACTCCTGTGCCGTTCTCGGCAGGTTTGCCCTTGAGTGCGGGGATATCGTCAAGCACCTTTTTAACAGCCTCTGTCAGCTTTTCCGCGTTGACCTTGCCGTCTGTCACAGCCTTTGAAAAGTCTGCCATTTTCAGCACATACGGAACGGTTGCAATGTCAACACCCTGTTTTACGGCTTCGAGGGTTGCCGACTGGTTGACTTCTGCCATAAGTTTTGCGTTGTTTGCAGATTCAACTTCCGACTGAATTTTTGCAAAGTCAGGAGTGTTCTTGGCTTTCTGCTTTTTAAAAGCACCGATAGCCTCTTTCATCTCATCGGCTGACAATCCCTGCTCCTTAAAATATGACTTCAAAACGGTGTCCTCTGTCACGCTCTGTTTGCCTGTAATAAGGCTTGCGAGCTTGTCATAATCAAAGGCAGGAGCGTTCCCCTGTGGTGTTCCCTGCGGTGCAGGTGTCGGTTCATTGGGGGTTGGTGTTGGATTTGGTTCTGCCATTTTTTTCATATCCTTTCAGTTTTTCGGGTGTCTCCCGTAATCAGTTTATAGAGTGTCTCTCTGTTTCAGTTTTGCACGGTGTCTCCCGTAGTTTAATGTCTTCGGACAATAAAAAAGCACCTTACATATTCGTAAAGTGCTTAATCTGCTGATTCTGTTTTCTTTGTTCTCGGCTTTTTGGGAGCGTCAGGCTTGACCTCTTCTGCAAAACCACCGTCAATGAGTTCCTTTGCTCTCTGCTCGGAGCATTCAAAAACTTCATTCACAGGTCGGGTTACATAACCGTTCTGCCTGTCGTTAAATGCTGTTGTTACTCTGATTTTCATTCTGTCACCACCTTTCAAAACCGGTCGAAATCAACGGGTTTAAATGCAAAAAGCACCCTATAATCAACATTGCTGTCGATTATAAAATGCTCAATTCGTAATTTTATGCTGTTTTTGTGAATTGCATATAACAAAACCGCCCTTTTTACGGAGCGGTTAGATTATGCCACTATCTTTTAGATATTGCATTTTTTGTTTCTCTCTAAGCTTACTGTAAAGCGCTTCAGCATCTTTAGCTTCTTGTGGAGCATCTTCACGCAAAGTGACATTTAAACCATTTGTTACAAGGTACGGCTTAAACGCATTCCATAGAGATTTTTGTTCTTCAGTTTGTATCAATCTCATACCATCATCACCCTAAAAGTTTGCTGACTCTGTACTCGTTATACACTTCATCCATAGCTTTATCTTTTAAGCATTCAAAAGCATACTCACTTATATCCTCTATATTATAACCGTTATTTATCAATTTTTCAACCTTTGGAGCATAAATTTTATTAAGGTAATCGCAATATTCAAAATAATCGTTAATACCTCCGAATTTTGCTCTGTAATTTTTAGCGTCTTGCCAATGAATCAGTTCGTGAAGAATTGTACTCAATCCGTCTTGCGGACAAGCCAAGTTTTCTTGTAAATCTGACAAATCACTTGTTGAAAAGTATGCTGAATTGACATTTAGAACATTCTGCATTGGCATATATGAAGCAATAGCATTTACTCGCATTTCTTCGGGAGAGATAATACAAATATCAGGTTTTCCGCTTGTTTCAACCTCTCCGAGCATATCAAACGCTTTTCTCACTTGCATATCAAAATCATGAAGTTCTTTTCGTTTTAGCTTTACCTTATCTGAAATATAAACATTGTCACACAATGTATTTGCCTTGCGGGTATCAATTGTAATTGTTTCGCCCTCAATTTTGCGTTCAAAAGTTTTTGATATATCTTCCTTAAAAACAGGTCTGTAATATTTTTGTTCATCAGTCTTCAAAGAAAATCGTTTTGCCTTTTCTTCAAGCGTATTCGCCCTATCGTGCCACTCATCGGCTCGGGTTTGGGCAATGCGTTTATTGTCCTTATCAAGACTGTATTCGGCACGGCGGTCAAAGCGTTCTGCCTGACGCTGTGCATACTGCTGTTTTTCCTCAAGCCGTTCTCTACGGTCCATTTCTGCCTCTTCTTCGGGGGAGACAGGTTCGAGTGTCGTTATTTCCTCGTAATATGTACTCGTGCTGTCCTTGCACCGTGGATGAAACAAACCGTTCTTGATTGTGGTTGAGAGGAGCGGATAGTTTCCGTCTGACTTTTTGCCGTTTGAATACACATCGTCAATAAACACTTTGCCGATATATTTTGCACAATCGGGGCAACCGCCCTGTCTTGAGTTCACAACAACGAGGGATACTCCCCATTCGGCTCGCTTTTCGCCCTCACCACGCAGATAGGCTCTTTTGTTGGCTGTTTTAACCGCCATGTCCGCATAATCCGAGAGCGTGTGCCTTGCACCGTTTTTGTATTCCACACAATTAAGACCTGCGTTGAGCATATCTTTACACGCCATATCAACGGCTTTTTCGTATGTAACCGCACCCGTGTTCATTGCAACCTGTGCGTTAAAAATCGCCTTGCGGTACTTGTCGTTGCTCATACGCAAAACTGCCGTTTCTGCCCTCTTTAAATCCTCTGTGGTCGATTTTATGAGTGCGTCAAGTTTACGGTCATTCACCTTAAAAAACTCGGCTGTGCTGTGTGCTGACGGCTTTTTCGGGGCTTTGAAACCGTCCTTGACAGCTTCAAGAATTTCTGTCTCCTGACTTGCATTTCCGTCAGCTTTGGCGGTGCGAATCATCTCCTCAACCTTGCTGTTAATGGTTTTGAAACGCTTGCCGAATTTCTTTGCGTTGTGCTTACGGTACTCTTCAAGACTTTTGAGCTGTTCAGCCTGCCATTGTGTCCAGTTGTAACCCTCTTTGGTTTCTTCGGCTCTGTGACGACTGAAATTTCTCATCATGCTGTCAATCAGTTCATCTTCGATTTTTTCAAAGGCTTCTCTGATATTGTAATCACTCATTGTTTACCTGTGTATCGTTCTGTTCGGGATTGCTTTCGGTTTTTTCTGCATTATTTTCCGCATTTTCTTCATCATCTGCGTTATTGTCAGGTTCTTCTGTGTCGGTAAGGTCCACATCGTCAAGCTCCGATTTTTCTTCCTCGCCTGCAATGCCCTGTTCTTCCTTAATTCTCTGCACCTCTTCGGCTTTCCAATCCTCCGACTTGCTGTCGCCGTAAAGCTCGTCAACCGAGGTTTCAACTGACATCAAACCGCCCTGTCTTGCTTTTGACACGGTTTCAACCTGACTTTCAAAGCTCGGATTTGCATATTCGCCGAAGTTTACGGATACTTCCAAGCCCTCAACAATACCCTTGCCGTTAAGTTCACCGTCTGCATTGAGTACAACTGCAACAAGGCTTTGAAGTGCGTTCTGCGTAATTTTCACAAGGTTCTGCCTTGTGTAAAGGGTTGTCTTTTCCTTTTCACGCTGAGCGTCTGCATTATCAAGCTTCTTCGTATCAATGCCGAGAGTTGACGGCGATATAATACCCTGCAAACAGAGGTCGAGGGCAGTAATGTATGAACTCAAATAGCTTTCGTGCTGAATCTGCGGACTTTCGGTGTAAATCCTGTTGCCGTTGCCGTTTTCAGACATATCGTTGCCCACGGTGATAAATCGGTTGTCAAACGGATTTGGCGATATCGGCTGACAGGTTTCGGGATTTCTCGGAACAAGACAACCAGGCACATACTGCTTTGTTCGGCAGGCTCTGAGTGCGTCCATCCACTGTGACCACACTTCATCAAGGCTGTCGAAAGCGTCTGTTTTTATGCCGATAATGCCCGCACCTCTGCCCTTGTGGCACGATTTGCCGTAAAGAACAGGTACAGCCCACATATATGATTCGTCAAATGTAACGCCCTTTGAATCAATCCACGAAAGAGCGTCAACCGTGTGCAGGTCAATCTCTTTGCCGTTGTCATCATACAAAGCATAGTGAATATAGCCGTAACCGTATGTTTCTTCAAAACGATAACGGCGGTGTTTTTGCGTGTAATCGGTGTAAAACTTAACCTCTCGGATTCTGCCGCGCACATATGTAAAGTCGATGTTTTCGGCAGGATACCATTCAACAATCGGAACATCTGATACAGCCGTGTCAAAGCTGACCTTAAAAGCACCGTCACCGACAACACATAGGTCACGGAGCATTTGCTTAACCGTGTCGGACAGCTTGTTCTGCTTTTCAATGTCTTCCCAACGCTCTGCATAAGCGGTTGAATTTTTACTTGTAACATCTGTGCCGTTGTAGTCGGCAATTACGATATTCACAAGCGTTTCGCAGATGAGTGCCGGCAAGCCCGTGTGTATTTTACGGATTTCAAGCCCCTTTGTGCTTTTTGCCGCCCAAAACATAGTTTTGTTTGTATCAATCTGCTTGTACAACTCCGCAAGCTGTCTGCTGTTGCCCCAATACCAAATGCGATTGATAAAGCACTCGGTCAAATGATTGCTTGTTTCGGTGACGGTAATTGTTTTGTCGCTTGCAGGAGTAATCTGCAAAAAGTTTTTAATTCCAGATCTGATAGATTCAGCCATTCTGTTAATCAGCCCCATTTATTTCACTTCCAATAATATTTTTAAACGGTAGCCACGCATATTGACCGCTGTTAATGCAATGGTCGTGACCGTCCTCGGGTGTGTTGTCTTTATCCTCTCGCCAGCTGTAAATTTCAAACTCGGCAATCGTGTTTTTACAATGTTCAAGCACAAAATAACAGTCGGTGGCAAGCCAGCCGAGTACAAGATTGATTCGGTCGATAATCTTCGTTTTCTTCCATGCATTTGCAAAGTCATAGACACAGCCGTGCTGTCGCTTATACTTTTGAAATTCGGTAATAGTCGCTTGGTCGGCGCTGTCAATAAAAGCCGTGCGTGCAAAGCCCCATTCATCACGGTTGCGGTCAAGAAAATCAATAAAATTCTTCACTGTGTCACTCGGGGCAATAGGTGTTTGCATTTCAGCGTTGTTATAAACTCTTTCATCAAGCTGAACACACTTGCCGTGATTGGTAATGCCGTAAAATGTCATTGCGATAGTGTCAGGCGACTTCTGCGAATAGGCGGTATCAAGACCTGCGGTGAACTGAACAAAGTGTTCCGACTTGCGGTTACAGTTCAAAAACTTTCCTGCCCACTCTTTTGATTTGATATGTCTTGCCCTCTCAAAATTCGGGAACACAAGACCTGTTGCTCTGCCTCGCAAACCTAAAATTTTATTTTTATAGAGCTTTGTACCTTTCGGTGCAGAGTTCTTTTTCTTTTCAATCTGTTCGGGTGTAAGACTTAAATTGTCGGCAAAAGAAAAGAACCAATACCGCCAATTCGGTACAGGTTCTTCGGTAAGCTCCGCCGTAATCTCGGGGGGAACATCGTTTTCATATTTTTTAAAAGGACGGGAGCGGTTGACAAACTCCTTATACACAGGCAGGCTCGGATCATCGGGATTCAGCGTTGCAAGCATATAGTCATTACGGGTTGACATCTCTCGGATAAACTCGATATCGGCGGTGTTGATTTCGTCAATATAAACGCACCCAAACTGCGCACCGAGAACCATTTCCCATTTATCTCGACTGCTGTAGCCGAGAATATAGATAATTTTGCCCTCAAACTTGATATGCGGCAGCTTGTAATCCTTGTCGCCGTTACCACAATAGACAGCGTTGCGGTGCAAGTCGAGAATACCGTTGTCCTGTTGAATTATAGTTTCCTCAGCCTTGCCCGTAGTTTTGGCGGCAATTGCGTGAAGCTTCTTCGGCGACTGCGACACCATTCGCATAAACTTAACGCCTGCTCCGACGGTAGTTTTTCCCGAGGCTGTCGTGCCTTCAAGAAATTCAGCTGACACATTCGTTGTGTTGATGAAGTCAATGTATTTTTGCGACAAAGGAAAGCTACTCACTCAAGCCCTCACCGCCTAACTGTCTGAACACATCGGATAGCTTTTCGGACTGCTCAACCTTTGCGTCAACCTTAACGGTGTATTCGCCCGTCATCTTGTTGAGCGTGTCAATCGCCCTGATTCTGTCGGAGGTGTCCTGCTCAGCACTTCGGGCAATATCGGACAAAGCAACCTGTCTGTCCTTTGCACTCATAATGCGCTCATCTTTGAGCTTATCAGAAAGCTCCTTGATGTATTTTGAAACTCCAACATTCTCCAACAATTCATACGCTCTTGCGTTTGCGTAATTTTCTGAATATCCTGCCTGTATTGCACTCTGAACGGTGTTACCGCTCTGCGCATAATATTCCGCAAACTTTCTCTGCCTTGCATTTAATTTTTCTTTCACGGTATCACCGCCTTTCGCATTAACACAAAACCGCCCTCAAACGAGAGCGGTCTGTGCGATTTTTTATCTTAGGAGTTCTATATATGTCCTGTTTGTCAAACTTTCATAATACCATTATACGCAGGGTAAGGGTGACATTCAATGACATTTCAAAATAATTTTACGAGAAATCGAACTTTTTTCGGAACGCCTGTAACGCTTCGCCGTGTAATCTCAGGGTATGCCTTACGCTCATTTCCATACTCTCGGCAATATCCTCCCACCTCTGACAATTTATGTAATACTCGGTCAAAATTGCAATGTAACGGTAATCGTCAAGTGCGTTGATTTTACTGCGAATTTCAGTTTTCAACCGCACAAGATTGTCAATTTCCCGATTGATTTCAGCCTGAAGGTCTGCAATCCTGTCCACAATCCGCATAGGGTCATTCACTCCCGATGTCTTAACAGGCTCGTTCTGCTTAACCGATACCTGCGCAATATTCAGCCTGAGTTCCGAAAGCTCGTGTTCTTTCGTCCTGATCAGCTTATCCGAAACCCTGACCGAATATAAATAATCTTTAACCGTCAATCCGTATCACGCTCCTGTTTCATTTTTGCACCGCAATAGGGACAATATGGATACAAATCAATGTCCTCGTAAAAAGTGAGAAAGTTGCCACACTCAGAACATAAATAATTTGCATAACCGACACCCTCGCTGTCATATTCCCAACTTCCGTGCTTAATCTCTTGCATATCACACACGGTTGCTTCGTTGGGTTTACTACCGTCAACTTCGATAATATGCTTAACTGTTTCGGCATTTCGTTTTGAATTAAAGTATATCGTGTTTACACTACCGTCTGCGAACGGTATATCCAAAGCATAATCACCGCAAAAATCACGGATTTTTAATTCTTTTTCAATCATCGCTCTTCACCGTCCTCAATAGGCTGATTCCAGCACCTATAACAACTAATATACAAGTCACCTTTTTTGTTTTTGCACAACCCGAAACAGCTCCTAATTTTTTTAGGCAAACCTTTGGTACTCCGTGATCAAGCTCTGCGTTCGGATACTTCTCCAAAAGCTCCGTAAGATATGTCTTTTGCGGATGCTCATCGCTCCACTTCTGAACGATTTCGATTGCTTTTTCAGGGTTAAGCATTTCAAAAGTGGTACACGAAACAAGACCGGATGTCCCGTTATTTTCACTGCATAAAGGACACACGAAACAATCAATTTTACATAACCCTTTTCTTGTCCTTTTCGTCATTCTTCGCTTTTCAGCGAGATAATTCTCTGTTTTTGAACAATCAATCATTTTCTTCACCTCTCAACGATTTGGCAATTCTTTGTTGGTTCTTGCGGATAAGGTCATTTATGTTACGGAATAAATAATATGTCAACCCTCTTATCTCTTCTATATCATCTGTGACCATAATGCGATTGAGTTCACCGTCAATCATATCACGGGTGTTATTGATTTCCTGTCTGAGTTTCATTTCTATCACTCTCCTTTAATTTTTCGGTTATTCTTTTGGTTAAGCCGTTTTCGTTGGTTAGGCATTCTAAGGCTTGGAGGGCATTAATTACGGTTTGCTCGTTGGTTTGGGACTGATACATCTTACGGACGAAGTCGGCGCTTTTCATAACATTATCCATAATTCTTAGTGAGAGCATACGGTATTCGTCTGCGTCGTTTCTGTCACGCTTATACTCCGTTCTGAGCTTGTCCTGCCATTCAAGGCAGATGTTTATGTCCCAGCCTTTATGACGGTTGTTGTAGCCGACCTTTGCAAGCCTTGAAAAGTATTTATATTCGGGCGGCGGAAAGGATGAGTAATCAAGCTGACCGTCAATTGCTTTATCTTCAAGCTGTTCAAACACCTGTGGATTGTTAAAATCATATTTTTTCATAATATACCTCTTTCGGAGGGTAGTGGAGGGTTTGGGGCATTTTTAAAGAACCCTTTCTATATATAATATTATTTATTTTTTCTTATACGAAAGGTTATAAAAACCCTCAAACCCTCCACCACCCTCCACCTCAACATTCTTTAAAAAGTGAAATGCCGTTGAAAAAGTTATAGTTTTTGCCTCTTACCTTTTCAAATCGTTTGGCAAGTTCGGTGCTGAACTTGGTATTTGACATACGATACTCGTTGTTGCTCTCTGCCCAATCCGTATAGGCGGCATAGAGCGTACTTGCCTGCACCGAACCCTCTAACACACATCTGTCCTCGATAAAGGCGGAAATGACATCCATTTCACGCTTGTACTCTCTCACGCTCTGAAGAACGGCAGACGGCATTTTCAAACCCTCTTTCTGCCACAGAATACAGCCGTCAATACACCATTTGAAAATTGCGGTCATTTCGGCTTTGAGCTTATGCGTAAGGTTCTTATCAACCTTATCCTCGGGAATCTGAACATTGAACGGTATCATATGTATTCTTCGCCATATGCCCGTGTCAGTGCCTCTAATGATTGGTTTATGGTTCGTTGCCATCCACAGCTTGAACTCGGGCTTGAACTCAAATTCCTCGCTGTACAGCTTTCTTGCCGTTACGGTATCGTCACCCGTAAGCTGTTTGAGAAGTCCCTCATTAATTCGCACGCCCTCGTTCGGCTCAACCGAGGTAACAAGCCTTGCACCCTTTAACCGTGCAATGTCGCTGTTTATGGCACTGCTCTGAGAGTTTCTTACCATAATTGTTTCAGGCTGAATGTTTGCGGCATAATCGCCGAATACATCACGGATAACATCAATGAATGTACTCTTGCCGTTTCGTCCCGTGCCGTAAAGGAAGAATGCGCATTGCTCGGCTGTTGAGCCTGTCAAACTGTAACCGACCGCCTTTTGAATGTAGCGAATAAGCTCCTTATCGCCTGCAAAAATATCGTCAAGGAATGCAAGCCAACGGGGACACTCTGCCGTTTGAGAACAGTCAACCGAAGTAATCTTTGTAAAATAATATTCGGGATTATGCGCCCTCACTTCGCCGTTTTTAAGGTTGATTATTCCGCTTGGGGTATTTAATGCCATGCGGTATTTATCCATTTGTGCCGGAAGCACGGGGATATGGTGTTCAACCTCGTTGAGCATTGCTTTTTTTGACTTGTTGGAACGGCTTGCTTTCATATGCTTTTCAAATGCTTTTGACATATCTCCGCCGTTCTCCTCATCAGCCTGCAAGTATAGCTTTGCCTCGGCTTTCATAGCCTCAACGCTCTTGTCTGCCATTCTTAACACAACACCAATATTGTCAACACACCACTTCATAGAATTGTAGTAGTACCATTTTTTCTCTGTATAACAATACCTTACATTATCACCGAATAAATCAACAAACCTGTCAGCATTGCCCATATCGTCAAAGGTGTAGGCACGCATTTTTTCTTCGTCAACCGCTTGAACAGCCTTGCCGTCACCGATTGAAATTGAGTAATCGTTATGCTGTTTTGGGTTATAGGTCTGCGTACAGCCCGACACAGCCTTTTGCAGGGTTATAATGCCGTAGGTTGTGCCGGACTGCTTTCTGTCCCACTTGTCACGCATCAAGCCTGATTGTCTGAAAATCGAATCCATCTTGTCGGTATCGCAACCGCACCAGAACGCAAGCATATTGCAGAACGCCATATCAGCCTCGCTCTGTGACGCATAAGCCGAAAAGTCACCGCTGTATAAGGCTCTGAAAAGATTGCCGTTTTTGGCATTGCAGGCAGCCCTTACGATATCCTCAACCGTATTGAGATTAACCTCAATGTTACGGAGCTTAGGCTGTGGCTCTGTTGCCTTGCCGAGATATTTTGAATGTAACGGCTTTATGCTTTCGGTGCAATCGTTTATGTACGCATATGCAGAGCAGTAATCGCCTGTCACAACGAAAAATCTGCCGCTTTCGTACATTTCAAAGCCGCCCGAATCATTCTTAGCCTTTCTTCTGCCCTCGGGAAGAGTTCCCTTACAGATTATGTGAACACCTGTTTTACTCTGCGAAAATTCGGTGTAGCTCTGCAAAGTGTTCACAAACTCGCTGATTATGTTGTCAGTTCCGCCGTTTTTGTAGTCCTCAATATCGTTTGGCATATCGTCAAGGTCAACACCGAAGAACGGTGAATTTGAGAACATAAAGCCTATGCCTGAATATTTGGCGGATTCTCTGACTGCTGTTTCAAAATCTGACCAAGTGTCCGAGTTATTCGGCATTGCAAAGCCACCCGTTCTTGGATTTATCGGTTTCTTTGAAATTCCGCTGTGCGATTTCGGATCTGGATATGACTGCCAGCACACCCAGTTTTTGTAACCTTTCAATTCCTCGGGAACTGCAAAATATTTATTTTTATTTGGGTTTAAATTTGTAAAGCCCATTTTTTCACCTCCATATATGGGTATAAATACGGTGAAAATTGCATTGTTTTATGCAATCCCCGAAGAAATTTTTTAAAATCAGAACGGTAAATCATCGTCAATCGGCATATCAACAAAGCCCTGATTTTCTGTCTGTGCAGGCGCATAACTCTGCTGTGGCTGTGCATAGGCTGTTGCCGTGCCGTTCTGCGACTGCTTGAAGGTATGCTTTACTGTCGGACACTTAGTCAGATTGAGCCAGCTTACTCGCTCTTGCATTTTACCGTTGTATTCTTCGTGCTTAACGGTTACACGAACAGGCTTTTTCACAAGCTCACCGAGGAACTGTTCAAGGCTGTCATAGTCCTTGCCGTCGGGAAGTCCTGCCGCCTTGCCGAGAGCCATAACCTGATTAAAGCCGTATCCGTTTACCTGCATATCGTTCTCGGTCGGTTCTCTGCGTTTCCACAAGGTATGGAAGATATAACCGTTTTTGTACCCCTGCTCAACATCGTTTCGGATAACGAACGAAATGTTCAGGCAGGTTTTTTCCTCGCCTTTTGAATTAGTGTAGTCACGCTCCTCTGCCTTTGCTATAAGACACTCATAATCGCCCTCGGGCTTGAGTGAATCAGGCTGTGCCGCCTCGCTCCAATTTGCTTTAAATCCCATAATTTTACTCCTTTGTTATTAACTCTATCGCCTCATCGGCACTTCTGCATACTCCTGCAATAGCGCCGTTGAGCCTCATTATTTGTATAAAATTTTTCTGCTTTTCGGTTGGTTTACCTTTGGGAGTTTTAACCTCGATAAAAACCGCCCTGCCGTCTGATTTTCTGACACCGAACAAATCCGAAAATCCGGGCGGAACTCCCGTATTGAAATATCTGCCGTCCTTTGTAAAGCCTGCACCTACATTGATACGGAAAATATCGCAGTACGGTGCGATTGCAACACGGATTTTGTTCTGAATTGCGTGCTCTTCTGTCAAGCTATCATTCCTCTCTTTCGTGCCTGATAATATGCCCAGCCCGATTTATAGTTGTGATTCTTTGCATACTCGAGTAAATCTGCGTAGCTGTGGCAATCATCGGGTGTGCTGAAATCAAGCTTAAAGCCCTCAACCTTAATAAGCTTTGCGGTGGTATCGGTTTCAACGGTTCTTTCGGCTGTCGGGAAAACATAACCGCAATGCGGACACACGGCTTTCTGCCCTGCCGGCGGTGCTGAAAATGTAAAGAAACATTCGGGACATTGTCTGACCTTTTCCTCCTGCTCCTTTTCGATTTTTTTAACACTCAGCTTTTTGCGTTTTTCAAGCGTCCACTCTCGGTCGTCATCAGGCATTCCGTGCCTTGCATAGTTGCCGACATGGTCAATGATTACCGCCCTTTTGTTTGGCTTATAGCGCATACATCGCATTGACTGCTGAATGTAAAGCGTAAGGCTGTGAGTAGGTCGGAGCAGAATTGTACATTCGCAGTCGGGCACATCAAAGCCCTCTGAAATCAAATCCACATTGCAGAGGATTGTAATTTTGCCGTTCCTGAAATCGGCTATAATCTGTTCTCTCTGTGCCTTTGGAGTAGCTCCGTCAATATGCTCGGCTGAAATTCCTGCGTCACGGAATGCCTTCGCTGTTGCAAGACTGTGCTTTACCGAAGAACAGTAACAGACGGCTTTCTTACCGTCTGCAAGCTGTTTGTAATATTTGATAACATCACCGAATACCGTGTTTTTAATCATTGCCTTTTCAATATCGGCTGTGACATACTCGCCCATTTTGGTGTGTAAACCCGTAAGGTCGGCGACACTCGGAGCGTAGTAGTCATACGGGGCAAGGCAGTTATGCTCAATGAGCCATTTTGTACTCACCCCGATTATGAGCTTGTCGTTGACATCGCCCAAACCGTCACCGTTTAATCGGACAGGGGTTGCGGTGACGCCAACCCTCGGAACATCCGAAAAATGTTCATAAATGCGTTTGTAGCTTTGTGCAAGGCTGTGATGATTTTCGTCTGTGATGATAAGTGCGGGTTTTGGCAGTTTCTTCAATCTTCGTGTAAAGGTCTGCACCATACCGATTTGACACAAGTCCATAAGCACACCCCAGCGGACAAAGGTTCTGAATATTTGGTCAACAAGCTCTCTCCTGTGAACAAGGAACAGCACCCGTTTCCCGTTCCAAGTTGTTCGTCTTGCAATTTCTGCGACAATGCAGGACTTTCCGCCACCGCAACCGAGAACTATGCAAGGAGCTTTGTAACCCTCTCGCCAAGCCTGTCTGACCTGCTCAACAAGGTCATTCTGATACGGTCGAAGTTGCATTGTCTGCACCCTCTCTCTGCTTTTCCTGTTTCTTCTGCTTTATCAGCTTTGCAACACACTGCATACAAAGCTGTCTGCCGTAATTTTTTGTTGTGCCGTCAATGATCTGTTTAACAGTGCGTTTGCCGTATGCCATAATTACATCTCCGCAATCGGAACATCTCGGAAGTTCGACACCCTTTGAGAGCCATTCGCCAAGCTGTTTACCAAGTTCAGGTGTAATTATGCCTGTCCAGCTGTCAAGAAATGTTGTGTCTTTTGAAAGACTTGCATTGTGAGTACGGTCAAGCTGAAAACACATATCAAATTCATATTCCGTGTTTTCCCTCTGAACAGGGGCAAGTCCGATTTTTACAGGCACGGTTTTTCCTCTGTCATTTACTTCCATTGCATAAGCCATTTTGGCACGCATTGTAATAATTGTATGGCAATCAGCCGAAAGAATTGTATTTACAAGGTTGTTCTGAATTTTACCTGCTTCATCCCAAGCGGTATAATCGTTCTTGCCACGCTGTTGAGCAATCTGCGATTTTATATCAAGAACACCGCCCTCGTTATCCCAACAATGGGAAAAGCTGTCAACAACAATTGCACCGTCAGAACCGACAATATCCGCCGCCGATTTCACATATTCAATATATTTATCGGGTGTATATGGCGGCGTCATTGAGGCATAAAGAAATTTGCCTGTATTAAGGTCTGTCCTGTTTGCGTAAAAGCGACCTCTTTCGTGTTCTGTATCAATCAAAGCAACCTTTGACCAGTCGCCTGTAATGCCATATGCAAGATACAGACTTGACAATGTTTTTCCGCTGCCTGACGGACCTGTTACGGCAATTCGTGCCTTTGACTTTGCTCTTGTTACCTCTGAAAAATCAATCATTTGTAACACCTCACTTAATACTTAATGACTGCTTTGATTCCATATGGACGAAGGGAATTTCTTCGCCTTTTTTGCAAAGAGCCTTGACATCATTCTTTTTCACTTCGGGCATACTGTACTTCAAAAGGTGGTCAAGATTGTGTTCCTCCGCCCACTCAATAAATGAAATTTCATCATCAACAACAAGGCTCGGAGCGTTCTTTTTAAGCGACATAACCGCTCTCGGCATATCAATCTTCTGTCTACCAAGTGCCTGCATTGACTTAAACAGATAGGTTTTAAGACTCTCCGCCTGTTTTTCTTTTTGTGACTGTCTTTTTGCAATTGCCGCCTTTTCGGCTTTAAGCATTTTAGCCTCGGCAAGAAGCTGTTTGTAGTAGATTGCAATGCTCTCGGCTTTTTCGTCAAATTCGCCCTCAATGCCCGTGAGAGTATCAAACCACGCTGTCAACATTTTATTCTTGTATGCGTCCACATTGGCGATGATATTGCCGTCATCATCAATCGGCATTCCGTCTGCGTTTGTGTCGGGTTCCCATTCACTGATTGCATCGTACTGACTGAATAAATCCGAGAACATCTCGGTAAGCTCATAAAGTTTCATTTTCGTTTCTCCTTAAAGATTTGTGTTCTGTACGGCAAGTGCATTGATAAGATGTTCAACCTTGCCTTTGAAAAATTCCTTATCCTGTGACTGCTTTGCAAATTCAAGCATACGATTAAAGCTGTCATATGCGATTGAAAAATAAGCCTTGAAAACATCCTTGTCATCTGATGAACCGTCGGCAGTCTGAACATTTTTCAGCCTTTCTTCATACTCCTCTTTCTGCTTGCGAAGAGCCTCCTGTTTTTCGTCCTCAAGCTGTTTTCTGACGATTTTTTCGTTATTGCGATACTCTTCTTCGAGTTCGTCATAATGCTTAATGTTCTCCCTTTCCAAAGCCTTAATTGTTTCATTGAGTCTGCGTTCATTGTCGCTCGGCTCTGCAACGGCAACTTCGATAGGACGGCTTTCAAGCTCCTGAACTTTATTCGTCAACTTGAAATTTTTGTTCTTTTCCTCTGCAAGCTGATTTTCAATATTGCGATAGCTTTCTTTTGAAGTGTCCGCCTGCTGTTTGTAATAGTCGGCGTCTTTCTTAGCGTTATTGAGCTGTCTGCAATAGTCAATGCTCTTGTCGGTTGCCTCCTGTTTTTCAGCTTTAAGGCTGTCAATCTCTGCTTTTAACTGCTTAACCGTTGTGCTTTCAAGGTCAAGTTTTTCGGCGATTTCAGCCTGTTCGGGTTCGCTTATGGTAGCGAGCAAAGCAAGTTTTGTAACACCTAAATGTAAACTCGAGTTTACATTTTGAGTGTTTATATTTTCGATTATCGAAATATACTTATGAGCCTGCATTCTGCTGAAACCTACCTCTGTTTCGCAATAGTCCTCAAAGTTCTGATATCCAAGCTCCTTGTACAGCTTGTTGTCACGCATTGTTTTAAGTCCGTTGCACATATCCCATATGTTTTGCTGTGCAAGGTTTGCGCTGACAATTATCTTCTGATGCAGTTCAATTGCCTGCTTATGCTGTTCGCTTACTGTTATTTCTGACATTTTTTATATCCTCCAAAAATTCAGCGTATTGCTTTTCAAATTTCTTGATTTCATCCGGCTTTTTAAATCCGCTGTCACGCTCATTTTTGTAACCGTGGCACTGCATTATTTCCAATGTTTCGGGATTTACTTCAATCGTAAAAAACGGGATTTTCGGTTTATCTTTATGACGAATGAAAAGTATTATCGTGTCACCTCTTGCGTGCCGTCTTACATATCCGCCGACGCAATGCTGTAATATTCTGCCCTCTGCTATTATTTCTTCACCGCTTTTGGGGGCAAGCATTATAAGGCTGTCTGTGCTCATCAGCAACGGAGAAAGTGTCTTTGCCATTTTTGCAATCTGCTCCGTTTCTTCTTTGTTTGCATAGAAAGCAACCTTTTCAAGCGTTCTGTCGTGAGCCTCTTCAAGATGAGCCGGCATTATTTCTTCGATACCCTCGGGAAGTTTTTGGCAGTTATCAAGATAATCCTTCCACAGCATTACTCTCCGATTGTTTTTGCCGTACTTCAGAATCTGTCTGTATGTAAGGTTATTTTTGTGAAGTTCATCTACAGCATAAGTACCGAGCTTTGACAGCTTGCTTATGAACTCGCTTGCCATATGAATGGTTGGTTCTTCCTTTATCACACTGCGGTAAAGTTCAATTGCACTTGAATCATAATCTGCGAAAAAGTGCATATCCTCCTTACGACATCCGAGCATTTTAAGCAGATTGGTTTCTTTCCAATGAATTTTATTGAGTGAAAGTTTGCCGTCAATCAAAAGCTCTGCAATATGCTCAAAACCGCCTTTAATCAGGTATTCTGCATTATTGTGCCTTACATATATGTTCAGCCATTTGAGAATTCCTTGAACCGTATATCTGTTTGAAAGCTCATCCGCACACGAATATCTGAGATCCGTATCGGTTATTACATCGAGATTTAAAAGTACGGTTGAGCCCCAGCCTGAATACAAGGTTTTTTCTGACGGACCCCAATACCACGCTAAACCCTGTGAAGCAGAAGGAATAATTCCGTCTGTCTTCAGCGGATGAAATGATTTATCGTACCAGCCATATGCAAATCTTTGCATTGCGTGCTGTTCATATACATAAAGATATTCATCCGAAAAAGTATATCGGGGCATCATTTCGACAGGATTTTCGTTGTAAATATCTTCCGAAAATCCCTGATATGCCGTTACAAATCTGATGTACAGCCTGCCGTCAACAGCAAAGCAAAAACCAAACTTGCGACTTCTTTCAAGTTTTTTTCTGCCGTAGTGCAGGGCTTTTGCTTTTACGCTTTCCTTGCAATGACCGCAGACAAATTCCTGATTATGATAAAGTCGGAGCTGTTCGCCGATGTGCCAGCTTTGACAGCCTGTGCAGAAATAGTCGCAGGTTCTTTTGCTTTTATTTTCGTAGAAAGCATACTGCGGAAAGTACATTGCTATCTGCTTTTCATGTTCATCTGTCAGGTCAGGAATCTTATTAAGCAGGCTGTCAGGATTTTTAATCATACCGACACCTACCAATCTATAAGATTGCCGAGGTCAAGAGTAACAGGATCTGTTTTCTGCTCTGCGACATTAGGTTCTTCAAGCTCGTATTCAGACATATGTATCTGCATTGTGAAAGTAACCTTTGCTCCGGGGAAAATCTTACCGACAATCTGCTGGTACACATCAAGGTCGGAAACTGCAGTGGGAAGTTTCTTTCCCACTTCGTCAATCAGGTTTTCAAGGTTTTTTGCAGCCGCAACGGCTCTTGCAAATTCCTCGTTCTGCGCCGAAAATTCGCAGAGCATTTTCTTTACCGGCTCAAGAATTGCTTTAGATTTATGGTCTTTAAGATTTTTTTTGTTGCACAACTTGATTTTTTCTGTTGCAGAGGATATAATTGAATTAGGTTTATTGTTCTTTGTGCTTGTGGCATTCACAGTGTCACAGGCACTTTTTTTATTGCTCATTTCTTCACCCCCACACATTCAAAACCGATTGCTTCGGGTTCTGATAATTCATAGGCTTTGAGCTTGCGTTTTAGCTCTCGGTTTTCGTGACGATAACCGCTTGACGCTGTTTTCTCGAGGGCAAGGTCCGTTCTTGCGTTTCTCAGCTCAATGCTGAGATGTCTGTTCTCTGCTCTGAGGTTTTCAATATCTTTGAGCAGTTTCCTTTTTGTCGGGTAGTTTCTTAACCACATTGTTAATGCTCCTTTATGTATTGTCTGATTTCTTCCTTATCAAATCGCCAAAGCTTTCCGATTTTGTGGGCAGGAAGAATGCCCCTTTGTGCAAGCCGTGTTGTGTAATCAACATTAAGTGCAAGCAACCGTGCCACATACGGCACATCAATTATCACCGGCACTTCATCCCAATTGATGATAGGTCTTTCTCTCGGCATATGTACACCTCCTATTTTTCGTTGGTAATTTTGTCTGAAACGATTTCGACTGATTCAACATCAGCTACGCTGAGTGCCAGTTTGAGCAGTACAACCTCGCTGACCGTTCGTGTTATCTGATAGCTTGTAACATACGGAATTTCTGTTCCGTCAATTTCAAGAAGGAACTTGTCCTTTGTGTCAATAAGTTTAAGTTTTGCCATTTTCTCACCTGCTTTCTGTTTTACCTATCTTGATTTCTACACCCAAAGCTGTTAAGAGCCTGTCGGCATTTTCAAGAGAAATACTCTTTTTGCCTTTTTCCCAATACTGAATAGCTCTTTTAGTAAAGCCCGATTTCTTAGCAAGCTCGCTTTGTGAAAGACCTTTCCGTTTTCTGCTTTTGAGCAATATTTCAGCAAACTCATTGATGTGCATTGATTTCACCAACTTTCTATGATATACTATATGTAGTGATGAACAGCAATTCATTACACTATATAACGAAAGTGAGGTGTGTATTGTGCTGAGCTTTAAAAAATGGTTAAGCAAACAAGTTGTTATCGGTAGTGATGTTACATACAATACAGCTAATGACATAATCGCCGACAATAATTTTCCTGAGAGCGTTTGCAAATTTGTAATGCTTGATTATCTTGAAAAAAATGCCGATGATAATACAATTGTTGCTTTTGATGATTTTTACAGAGATTATATTAAATACATCACTCAGAACACCTACCCTGTGGATTAACAAACAACACAACTGTTCCCACAGGATATCTTTTATCCACATTCTTCGCTTTGTGTAATACACCATACGATTCGGTAGTTGTATAACTATCTACATCTTCCCTATTGCTCAGCTCTTCTACCAACTGAGCGGTAGGGATTTTTTTTAATTCATTCATCTTCTTCACCTCTTTTCATAATTTTCATATGGTCTTGCACTTTCCTAATAATGTGATATAATTTCAGCATAAATTAAGGAAAGGAGGGTTAAACTATGATTACAGGCAATCACGAAAAAATTGCTTTTGATGTAACTAAGGAAATCGTTATTGCAAGATTGTCAAATTGTCAGCACGCTGTTGATAAAGAGCATGGTGAAAAAGTTGCTGATTATTTTGAAACAATCTACAATAGAATTCTTGAAATCGTTAATTCAGAAGAAAACTAATCCTTAATTAGCACACGGCTCTTGCTGACACCAACTCGGCAAGGGCTGTTGTTAATTTAGCGATAGTATCGCCGTCAACACCATCATCTTTTTCAACATACTTTGTTATATGGTCACATAACAAACGAATTAAAGCGTCAATTTGTTTTGACATTATTTCTCACCCCCTTAGTTTTGGTTGGGTTGCATAGTCCGTTTAATGGGACTGTGATTGTGGTATTATTGATTGTGGGGGAAAGGTTTAGTTATTAGCTTTATCACGCTTTAAGCGTAATTCAGAGCCAAAAAAAATAAAATCAATCGGGAAATCGTAAAGTTCACCGATTTTATGAACCATATCCCAGTCAGGAACATTAGCACCACTTTCGTAGTTTTGAAGAGTTCTTTCATTGATTTTAAGTCTTGAAGCGGCTTCTTTCTGCGAATATCCTGCATTTACTCTTGCCGCCGCAAGTGTGATTTTAGGATAATTAACTTTAGTGTTGAGCATTTCGTCACCTCCTTACAGCTCTAATAATATCACGCTAAAAGCGTAATGTCAAGCTAAAAACGAAATATTTTTAAAAATATCTTGATTTTTTTACGCTTTTAGTGTATGATTTAGATAAATAAAAGGTAGGTGTTCAATATGACAGATAACAGTGAAATGAACAAAAAGATATTCGCTAAAAATTTCAATTATTATCTTGCCATAAATAATAAAACTCAGGCTGATATTGTTTCAGACTTAAAAATCACAGCCTCAACAGTTTCAGACTGGGCAAATGCAAAGAAGTATCCACGAGTAGATAAAATGCAAATGCTTGCAGATTATTTTGGAATACTTAAATCGGATCTGACGGAAGAACACGCAACATCAAAACTTACTGATGATATAGAACTTCAGGAATACCTCGAAGAACTCAAAAACAGAAGTGAAATGCGTATGCTGTTTAGTCTTGCAAAAGGCGCTACAAAAGAAGATGTTGAAAAAGCTGTTCGTATCATTGAGGCATTGCAAAAGGATGAATGATTATTGGGCGATATTTATATTAGAGGAATTGAACTGCCGCTGACCGTGAAAGGTGTAACGGTTTTGGATTCAGACGGTAATTTCAATGTTTACATAAATATTTTATTAAGTCATGCTGTTCAGCAAAAAGCAACAAAACACGAATTGAAACATATTAAATCAGAACACTTTTATGATTATGAGCCTGTTGTTTATAACGAACTTGAGGCTAATGCAATTTAGATAAGGAGTAGAATTATGGGTAAATTCAATGGCAAAACTTTTAAATCAATTGCAAGCGCTGTTGACGCAAGTAATACAGTAAATTTATTTAACAATAAAGCTATCGACAAAGCAGAATCCATATTGTTTCCGGATGAAGAAATCGTCCGTGCATTGTCAGGTGCATTAAAATCAGGAACAGGGATTCTTGTATTAACAACGAAGCGTTTATTTTCATATATGTCAATGTTAGGCGACACTCAGCAGGAAGAAATCCCCATAGAAGAAATTAAGCAGGTAAATATTGAAAAACCTTTATTACAGCAAGCAACAATTTCTGTTATGGGAAAACATAATGATATTGAGATTAAATTTTCAAGAAAAGCGGCTGATGATTTTTATAATGCTATTGGTGAAGTAAGACGCTTTGTGAGCCAAAATAAAAATGAGAATTCCGCTCAAACATCAAATGAAAAAGATAGTATTCAACTTTTAAAGGAACTCAACGAATTGTATAAATCAGGAATACTGACTGAAGAAGAATTCACTTTAAAAAAGAAACAAATTCTTGGCATTTGATAATAAAAAATCCGCCCTAAAATAGGAAATCAATTTCCCATTTTGGGGTGATAAAGCGCAAATGTTTACTCGAGTAAACAAAATAAGTCAGCGAAAATGTCCACTCGAATGGACAAAACAAATCCTGAAAATGTCCAATCGATTGGACAAATTGGAATGATAAAGCGAAAATGTTTACTCGAGTTTACATTTTGCAGTAATGTTGAGGTGGAGAGTGGTGGAGGGTTTACGGGTTTTTCTAACCTTTCGTATAAGAAAAATAAACTAATATTATATATATAGAAAGGGTTCTTTAAAATCGCACCAAACCCACCACAAGCCTCCGCACATAAGCAATAAAAAATCCGCCCTGCTCGACTGGTCCTCGAACAGAGCGGAATCACCTACACAGGGTGCAGATGATGCAGTTTAATGCAAAATAATTGTATCACAATCCCTTGTGTTTTTCAAGTAATTTAAAGCACAAGGGATTTTTGCACCCTTTTTAAGCAAAAGGAGTGTATAAAATGAAAAAACGCAAAGACGGACGCTATCAGAAGAACATCTATATCGGACGAGATGAAAACGGTAAACGAAAGTACAAATCCGTATGTGGCACATCACGAAAAGAGGTTGAAACGCTTGCCGCCGAATTAAAACAAAAACTCGGCAAAGGCATAGATATCTCATCTGATGATACATACGGATGTTGGAAAAAACGCTGGCTAACGGTTCAGAGGTCACTGCAAACACCACAGCAATACAAAACGCTTGAACGGTATCTCAAACATTTTGCAGAACTTGAGCCTTACAAAATCAACAAGCTGACGATTGCCGACTTTCAGGAAATCGTGTTTGACTTAGCCGCTAAGAACCCTACGACAGGCAAACCCACAGCGAAAAAGTCGCTGAAAGAGTTCATCGCAACCGCAAGCCGAGTGTTTGAGTACGCTATTGAAAACCGAGCTATCGACTTCAACCCACTGAAATATGTCAAAATATCTAAGAATGCGGCAAAAAAGAAAGAGCGCAGAGCTTTGTCACCCGAAGAGCAAAAGCTAATAATCAACACTCCTCACAGAGGAAGATTGCCGGCAATGATTATGTTGCTTGCAGGACTGCGAAGAGGTGAATGCCTCGGCCTGCAATGGGCGGATATTGACTTAAAACGCAACAAAATAAATGTTCATCAGACTTTGGTTCTTGACGGAAACAATTCCTACATAAAAGCAGGAGCGAAAACAGAAGCAGGTGTCCGCAAGGTTGATATTCCGACCGTTCTGTCAGACTATCTGAAAAGCCTTGCACCCCATTCCCCATTTGATTATGTAGTCACAACCACCAAAGGCAAACTTATGACAAATTCAGCGTGGCGGAGATTGTGGGAGAGTTACATCAATTGCCTAAACCTCGAAGCATTCAATTCACAGCAAGGCAAAATTGTCGGCATTGCTCCACGCAGTAAATACTGCCCCGACGGTATTCCGCAGGTCATAGAACCGTTTACAGCTCATTGTCTTAGACACACCCACGCAACAAATCTTTTCTATTCGGGCTATGATATTCTCTACATTCAACACCAGTTAGGGCATACCAAGCCCGAAACAACCTTGAATATTTATACGCATTTAATGCAAGATGATACTGAAGCACCTGCGAAAAAACTTGATGATTTTCTCAATCGTAAAATAAGCTAAAAAATAAATGCAAGGCAAATGTTAGGCAACTGAACTTGAAAAGTCTGATAAACACTGAACTTTTTGCACATTTATATAGTGGTTTGGGACCAAGATGCCGCAGGTTCAAGTCCTGTCACCTCGACCAAAAAAGGTGGTTTTTTAACCACCTTTTATTTTTTATCAAAATTACTTAAAATGCCTTAAAAGTGGCTTAAACACTGGGTTTTTGAGATTTCAAAAATTCAGTTGAGTAATTTTGAATTAAGTTAAAA
>ERZ772885.210-NODE-210-length-44653-cov-13.248464_pt1 | contig 44653 bp, 40 predicted proteins | sample MGYA00580580_ERZ772885 | MGnify/ENA primary metagenome ERZ772885 (study PRJEB29015, sample SAMEA2737673) | human gut metagenome | biome: human gut; feature: human-associated habitat; material: faeces | place: China | collected 2012 ...
TAAAACCACAAGATTTTGAAAAGCAGTTTCAAATATCATGGCTTGAAATAAAACCGTTAGTAAATAATGAGTTGAAAATTACTTCTTTAAATCTAAAAACACAATATAATTCATTGTCAGGGTCAATAGATGGTCTTGATGAACGTCAATTATCAGTCTTTTCTAAGTTTGATATGCATTATATTATTGAGATAGCAGGGCAAATATGCATAAGAAATAATATAGTGGAAGAGAGTAACTATCAGGCTATGTATTTAATGCTTTCTCCGTTATGTGTTTCAAAACGTGAGCATTTGATATATCCAATAATCAAAATTTATGATAATACTATTACTATTGAATATAGGATGTTTCCTGGAAAAAATAATATTAATTTGAATAGTTTTTTGAAATTGATAAGAAAAGTTCATTGTGAAAAAAATCAAATAATGATGGAGGAAACATTAAAAAATGTATTGAAATTATCATCAGAAAAAAAGATCTATGATAGATTGTATGATGATATGCATCTAAAAGTTTGTAAATTAAATGATGAATATTCATTACTTGATTTGGCATTAGATATGATTTTTTATATAACATCTGACGTTGGGTGTTGGATTGGACGTCAAACATATGCTATTAATGGACAAGGAATAAATGAAAATTATGTAAAGTCATTACTTCTAAATTATACTGGAAAATTAGAAATTAATTCTAATATAAAAATTCAAAATTTAAGAGAATATGAAGATTATAAATATTATTCATTACCTACAGGAACAACAGTAGTTGGGAATATAAAAGATTGTTATCCGTTTTGTGATACTGTTGATGATGAAATATTACATATTAATATAAAATATAAATATTTAGAACAAAAATTAAACAAGCAACAATCTTTAGATGAATTATATTTGATAAAAAAAGAACTTTTAAAGTTGAAAATAGACTATTTATATAAATATAATACTTTATATCTTTCAAAAAAAGTAATTGAAATGTTTTGGGAGGAACTTCAATTTGATAAGTTAATACAAACAGCGAATGAATTGATAGAATTGTATATGTCAAAAAAACAAATTAACGATACAAAAAAACAAGATGCTTTAAATACTAGATTATCAATTATTGCAGTTTTACTGTCAAGTAGTCCAATATATGAATATATTGTTAAGCCTATTCTTAGCAAATTTACTAAGATACCATTTTACTCAAAAATTACAATAATAGATACTTTTTTGTATTCTATAACAGTTGTAATTATAATGATATTAATCTTGATTATAAATAAAAATAGAAATTATTAAATATCAATAATGAAAAAGAACATAGATTATTTTCAATTTAGTTATTACAAGAATAATTAAAAAAACTAAATATAATAAGTAAAAGAGGAATTTATGATAAAAGATTTAGAAGAAATTTATGAAAATAATATGAATGATTTGAAAACAAAATATGAACTAGATGATGATAATTCATATATACTTGAATTAGAAATTATGAGCGATGCATTTCAATCAGTTTCATTTATTATAAGAAAAAGTAGTAAAGATGATACAAAACTTATAGTATACGATAAATTGAATAACAGTAAGGAATATTTAACAATGGATAAAATCATTGAATGTATAGTACGGCTTTGTATAAATGATAATCAAATTTATGGTCAATTTATAAAAAAATTAAACAAATATTATGAAAATGGAGGATTTAGGTATTCATATTTAATAAATGGTAAATGTTATTATTTAAATGGCATTTCAAAATTAGATTCAAAATTTGAAACAGCTCTAATTGAACTAGATAGTGGAATCTGGATACATATAAACGACATAATTAATTTAATAAATTTATATTTATTAAAAGAAAGTTATACAAATGATAAAGATGTGTTATTTTTAGAAGAAATACTTTTTAAAATAACAATGCCACTTCTAAAAATTTATGAGATTGAAATAAGCAAATGAATTTTTTAGTAATAAATTTTCCTTGAAATATAAAAATACTAAGAATATACTAATATTTAGATCCTAGTATATAAATTTTATATCATTTATGAGATTTATGCCTTTGAATTCAAGGAATATCTAATTAGCGTACAAGAACAATTTTAATTTTCGTCTCGAAAATATTGTTTGTGGATTTTTTTATAAATCTTAGAAGAAAAAAACCTTTTCGGTTTGGTTTTTCTATATGCCAAATGAGTCATTATCAAGCAGTGTGCAAATAGGCCAAGTTTTGTCTTAAGCAAACATTGCCGATAGAAATAAATTAAGCCTAATATTAAAGATAGACGTAGAGTCACAGAAGATCTTTTATGGGATATCAATCCAAAGGGAATGGTAGCCATAGATGGATGTAGTGGTAAATTATTATTTGAGAATGATAGAGAAACTGTCTAAAATTGTTGTAGGATCTATGAAGGGGGTTATATGATATTTTTCAAAAATAATCAAGAAAATTTCAAACCTTCTTTTTTTATTGCCTTTTTATGTGGTGTAACTTATAAACGTGATTCAATAGAAGATAAAAGAAATGTATTATATGATTTTTTAAAACAAAATAGAAAAATAAAACCAGTCATACTAGAAAAATCATTTAGTATTGAGTCATTTGATAATACAGATACCTTACGCTATAAAGAAATTGGTTTGAATAACTTAAGAGATATAGAAGTACTTACGTCTTTATATTCTCATCTTATTTTTATTATTCATGAATCAATGGCTACGGCTTCTGAAATGGGAATGTTTTCTTATAATGATCATACAGCTGAAAAGATATGTGTTATATATCCTGATGAATTTTCTATTAATAAAAATGTAATTAGTATTTTTTTTAAATATGCTTTTTTCAATGATAAAAATCTGATAATAAATGATAAGCTTCCTTTTTATCCAAGGACAAAGACAGTTTATCATGCTGATAATAATATTGAGGCTTATACATACTTTAGAAATAACCAAATTACAAGTGATTTAAAAAAGAAGATAAATACTTTTATAGAAAATAAAAGTAAATGCACATATAATTTAAAATTTGATAATGAATTTAGTAAAGATCATTCTTATTTTTTAAGAAAAAATAAGAAAAGGGATAACGGATATAAAATAACTATGAATCTTACAGCTGAATTCTTTTTTTATCATATGTTAGCCATATTAAATACAAATGAAGTAAAAATAATATTTCAAAAAAATAATGATTTTAAAGATTGTGTACATGAGATAGGGACGTTATTTTTAGAAGCTTTAAAAAGGACAATAATTTACAAGTATGATGATATAATTATTAAAGATAACGACTTTACTTGTTATGTAAATGGATATGGTTTTGAACAGGCTTTATTTTATTTGTTTTATATTTTTCATGCAATTGGGATTGTTGAGATAAAAGATAACACAATTACAAGAGTAGAAAATAAAGAGTTTGAAGGAAAAATAAGAAAATTATGTAAGCTGTTAATATCGTATAAAGAAGAATGGAAACTTGAAAAATTATGTGTAAGTAATAATGCTTATAAACAATTTTACATAAAAAAGGGAAATGGTTTCTATAGAAAGATTACAACCTATAGTAATAATGAAGAAGGTTATAAATTAAAAGAATATCATGAAAAAATAAATGATTTCTTAAATGAAAATATTGCTTTTTCTATATTTACGAAAGCTTATTTAAAAGAGACATCCATTGTAAAAAATGCAAGATGCCATCTTTATAATAATACTTTTATTCAAATTGATATAAAGGATTTTTTTTCAAGTATCAATCATCACAAATTATTAAATAGACTTTATTTTGAATTAAAAAATGGTAATAATATTCGTTATATTGTTTCAAAGCAAGATTGTTTAGATATATTAAAAACATGTTATTGTTCATCAAAAGGATTACCGATAGGATCGGTTCTTTCGCCAACATTAGCGAATATCTATATGAAATCATTCGATAATTCTCTTTATGGAAAATTAAAAAAATTGAAGTTAAAAAATATTATATATACAAGATATGCAGATGATATGGTTATATCTTGTAAAGATAAATTAGATCAAGAGACAATTTTAAAAATAAAAGAATTAGTAAGTAAACAATTAAATTATCTAGGGTTAAAAATCAATGAAAAGAAATTTAGACATGTTAGTTTATATACATCAAATCATGTAAAGATAACAGGTATTAATATATGCAAAGGAAGAATGGAGGAAAATAATAATTATAGATACTTAACAGTGGGGCGTAGTAAAAGAGAATTATTATATAAATTATTTTTTGAAGTGTTAGAACTTAATGATAAAGAAGGTTTTCTTTACCAATATAAATTAGAAAAATTAAAAGGTTATTATGCCTATATTTATTCTGTTGAAAAAGAAAATATAGAAAAATTATGTCCACCAAAATATAAAACAAAATTAAGAGAATACGGGTATGATTCTTTTGAAGAATTGATAAAAAAATTAAGAGATAATAATATACAAGGGGAATTATAATGAAAAAATTTATTAATAGTATAAAAAAACAATTTTCAAAAGTTAAATTTTATGATAGGACATTGTGGAAATCATATGCATCTTTTATTGCTTTTGTTAGTACAATACTAACAATTATATCTTTCTTTTTTTCAAAAGATGATATGATTGTTCCATCAATAGTGTTGTTTTTAGTGTTTCTAGTAATTTTATTTCTTGGGTTTATAAAATATTGGTATGACGCTAATAAATTAAAAGATGTGGATTTAAAAATTAATAATACTAATGTTGAAGTCATAGAAGGAGATATATTTGATTCGTTAAATAAGCCAGAAAAGCATAAGGATGAAGTCACAGTAATTGCAGCTAATAGTGGTTTTGATACTGTTGTTGATGATAAGACAGTTGCAAAAAAAACGTTACATGGACAATATATTAATAGAATAGAAAAACAAAATAAATTAGAAGATTTAATTTTAAAAATAGAAAACGATGAATTTTTAAATAGATTTAAAATTAAACAAAGTGTAAAAGACAAAATAATTGATCCAAAAGTAAAATATGAATTAGGGAGTATGGTTGAATTTGAAAACTATATCATAACAGCATTTGTTGACTATGACAAAGAAAATAAAGCATTTCTTTCTGCAGATGAATATATGCATTTTTGGATGAAGTTTTGGGAAAATATCGATACTATTTATGCTGGAAGAACAATTAATATTCCTTTAATAGGAGCAGGAATCACAAGATTTAGAGATGGAAAGCCAAGTAAACAACAATTATTAGAAATGATGTTATGGACATTAAAAATTAGTGGTTTTCACAATACATATGCAAACAGAAAAATTAAATTTATCATCTATAAAGATGATATTCCTGAAATAGATTTTTATCATATAAAACATAATGTCAATTTTAAATAGGCAAATGAGATGGTACGTATTTTATAATAAAAGGGCCCTATGTTATATGACTGGTCAACTTAATTGGAGTGGTTTCCCAAGTATATAAGAATTGAAGAAAATTTATTGTAACAGAAAATCAAGAATTTTTTGTAGTCAATACCCATTTGATGGATGGCATCAATTATTGGGTGGTGGACCTATTGTATACGCTATTCTAGATAGAATTATTAACAGTTCCTATCAAATTACTTCCCATGAAAAGTAATTGCGTGAAGAGTATTCAAAATCATAGTGGACTTCTATTAGCAAAATATTCATGTTTTTTTGGTATTTGCATTATTTTAGTCTCATTAAGTAATGAGATGTAGAAAATAAATAGTATTGATTATATAATGTATATATGCTATCTATATTTTTTAGAGTAATGTAATCATCAACCCCGTATGTAAGTAGTTTTAATTTTATATTTGAATGGAGTGATAATATGTTTTATGGATTTAATGTTGAATTAAATGAAATGGATTTTGAAGATTTGAAAAAATATTTATCTACTAGTAAAGATTATCGTAAAGATATTTATGATTATTCATACTATCAAGGATTTGAAAAATATAAGGAAATAGGGAATAACACGTTAGATAAGAATAAAGAACTAATTGAAAAGGATTTAGAAAATTATATTAATGTTGATGGTACGATAGATGCTAGTACATTAGAAAATGATTGGTTTCCAAGTGTAGAAATTGATATATTTTTGTCACATTCACATATGGATAGCGATAATGCAATAATTCTTGCAGGACTATTAGAGGAAAAGTTTGGGTTGCGTGTTTTTATAGATTCATGTGTTTGGGGATATGCTGACGATTTATTAAAAAAAATAGATAATAAATATTGTAAGAATTCACATCCTAATTCTTATAGCTATGAAAAAAGGAATAAATCAACATCATATGTTCATTTATTATTAAATGGTGCTTTAATGAAAATGATTAATAAATCAAAGTGTGTTATGTTTTTAAATACTAATAACTCATTGACTAATAGAAATACATTGTTGGAAGGTAATACATCCTCGCCTTGGATATATAGTGAACTTTTGATGACAAATATTCTTTTAGAAAATCAAGATATTATTTACCATTCAGAAGAAGTAAATTTTGATTTGTCAATGAGGTTTCCTATTAAATTAGAAAATTTAATAGAAGTAAAAAATGATGATTTGAAAAATTGGTTAAGGAATACAATTTCAAAAAAAGATGATGCAATTTCTAAATTATATCAAATTGTTAAGAAGCAGGTGAATGTATATGAATTTGAAAATAAAACATTTAGAGATGATTGAGGCCGTTGCTGAAAGAATGGCAAAAAATAGTTTTACAATAAAGGGCTGGACTATGGGGCTTGTTTCAATAGTTGGAGTGTTAGCCTCTCAAAATTCTGATAAGAGATTTTTATTAGTAATATTGTTGCCAGCAATTATTTTTTTGGGATTAGATGCATATTATTTGCTTTTAGAACGTAAATATAGATTTCTTTATAAGAAGGTTTCTAAATTAGATGAAGAGGATATTGATTTTGATATGGATTGCAATTCGATATCGATAGATGGAATAGATGCTAAGAAAATTTGTTTTTTTAATTGTTTACTTTCACCTACAGAAATTTGTTTTTATTTACCTATTATAGTAGGTATATTATTTATTTTAAATATTGTTGGTTTTTTTTATGATATATACGAAATGTAAGTGGAGAAGGATTAATATTGGCATTTGAAGAAAAAATGGATAATATTTTTGATAGGGCAAATAGAGGAATTTTAAAAAAGTAATTAGTTTTAACATTATGCTGTTAAATAATATTGAAAAATATTTTTTGATAGACACTTTTAATGAAAAAATACTGAGTGGCAAAGAGTTTGATATCGTGTTACAAATTGAAAATAAATCTCTAATTTAGGAATTATAGAAACATATGGTGAATTTTCAAAACAGACAATTGACCAAATGTGTTTTTATCTTTGGGAAATGCAAAATAAATGTGATAAGATTATGTATTTAATCAGTTAATTCATTTGTTGAGTAAATATAATAATGGGAACATGAAATATATTTCAATAAATAAGTTTAAACAATTATTTTACTATAAGCCCAAAACATTGCACAAGTTTTTTATCTTATGCGTTTGATGAACAATTATACTTTTTTATTTTACTATTTATATACTCAAAAAATTTGTATATATGTAGATTGAATGCATAATAATAAAATCGATAATGATATATTATTAAAATCAATTCTAAAAAGAAAATTACAACAACGTTTCAGCTTTTGTTTTTAAGAACATCAAACAGTGAATTGAATATTAAAGGGAATAAGTGAGATTAGACCTTGGTACTTCTGGAAATTAGGAGTTTTATGAGTCTGGAAAATATCTGTTGAATTTATATTCAATAGATAAATATGAAAATTTACGATTGCATAGTATGAAAGAAAAAATATTTTCCATAATTTGTTATTAGAAAAATAAAAAAATTCATACAAATTTATGGAATAAGCAATCAAAATGTTTATAATGTAGAAATGATAATTGATGATAAAATTTATAAGAAAATAAGTATAGTAATAATTTTATATTTTAATCGTATTGAGGTGTTTTTATGATAAAAACAATTGATGAAATTTATGCTAATGAAAGGGAAAACCTAGAAAAGAACTATTTTATTGATAGATCATATATTTTAGAACTTGAAATAAAAAGTCCATCTTTTCAATCAGTAAATTTTTTTGCACATAAACGAGGTAACAAAGGAACTACTTTTCTTCTTTATGAAAAGGATAATAATAGAGGAGAATATATATCTGATGTTAGAGTTTCGAAATATCTTTCAAAATTTTATGATGTAAATGTTGAAATGTATGAAGAAGTAAACAATGCTTTTTTTAATTATCTAAATGATAAATGTCAAGAATATACATATTCATTAAATGGTAGAACTTTTGTTAAAAAGGGTATAAGTAAACTAGATAAGAAATTTGAATCGAATAAGATAGAACTAAATAGCGGCTTGATAATACATATTAACGATTTAATAGATTTAATTAATTTGATTCTTTTAAAAGAAAAATTAAAAGAGAAAAAAACAAATGGTAATATGTTACTTTTAAAATATTTTTGTAGTTCTTTATTGATTTCAAAAAATCCAAAATTACAAAAATATAGAGAAAAAATATTTAAAGTATTAGCAGATGAATTACAATTGAATGATAAAAAGAAAATTAATTCTATTTTCAAGAGCGAGATTAATTTTATTGAAATAATAAATTATAATGACTATACTAATAGTAGATCCTAGTAGTTAAATTTTATTAAAATATGAAATTTATGCCTTTGAATACAAGGAATAACTAATAACATTACAGGAACAATTTTAACTTTCTCCGAAAATGTTATATCTCAATAATTATTTTTTAACTTAACCTACTCGGTTAACTTAAAATAATAATTATTGATTTTCAATCAATTATTTAAAATTGTTGTAGGATCTACTATAAGAGGAGGACAAAGAGATGATTTATTTAAAAAATAATACAACAGATTTTCTTCCTCCTTTTTTTATTGCTTTTTTATGCGGTGTGTCCTACAGAAAAACATCCGCAGATGATAAAAGAAATGTTTTATATAATTATTTAAAAAATAATTCAAAAATAAAACCGCTGATTTTAGAAAAAACTTTTGGGTTTTCTAAAAAGATGGATGTTGATTATTTACAATATTCTGAAATTGGTCTAAATAATTTAAGAGATATTGAAGTTTTAACATCTTTATTTTCAACTTATATATTTGTAATACACGAATCGATGGCAACAGCTTCTGAAATTGGGATGTTTTCATATAATGATTATACCGCAAAAAAAATGTGTATTCTTTATCCTGATGAATTTGCAATAAATAAAGATGTTTTTGGTAATTTTTTTAAACTTGCATTTTTTAATAAAAAATATTCTATTATAGATGATAAGATTATGTTTTATCCGTATACAAAAACAGTTTATCATGCATTTAATAATATAGAGTCGTATACATATTTTAAAAACAATGAAATAAATGGTTATTTAAAGTATAAAATTGATTTATTTTTGAAAAAAAAAGAAAAACGTATTGATTTAACATTACATAATTCAAAATCAAAAATAGATGCTTCTTCTTACTATATTGAAAATGATTGTGCTTATTTTAATTTAACAGCTGATTTTTTGTTTTATCACATTTTAGCGTTAATGAATACTTATGAGGTAAAAGAAATTTTGAAAACTCCCAATATTGGTTCAAAAAAAGCAATTAATGAGATAGGTGATTTTTTTAAAAATGTTTTACAATCAACTTTAAAATGTAATACTATAGATAAATTTTCAAAATGTTCTATTGTTATTAGTGGACATAAATATAAAACAGCATTATTTTATTTATTTTACATATATCATTCATTGGGAATTGTTCAGATAGAACAAGATTATATATCTAGAAAAAGAAATACTGTTTATACAGGAATTATTAAACGTCTTTATAATTCTTTACTTTATAATAAAGAATTAAAAAAATTGGAGGACTTATAATGATAGATAATGATGCTTTAAAATATTTTTATATTCCAAAAGGGTATAATTCATTTAGAAAAATTGTTACTTATGGCAATAATACTAGTGGTTTGAAATTAAAACAAAACCATAAAATGATGAACGATATATTGATAAAAAATATATCTTTTTCTAAGTTTACAAAAGCCTATGTTAAAGAATCATCCATTATAAAAAATGCAAAATGTCATCTGTATAATAATACCTTTATACAAATAGATATTAAAAATTTTTTTCAAAGCATTAATCATCATAAATTATTAAATATTTTGTTTTTTGAAATTAATAAAAATAAGCACTATTTTATTCCAAAAGAAGATTGTTTAAAATTTTTAAATACGTGCTATTGTTCTTCGAAGGGGTTACCTATTGGATTGGTAATATCACCTACTTTAGCAAATATCTATATGAAATCATTTGACAATATTCTATATAGTAAATTAAAAGAAATCGGACTTGAAAATGTTATATATACAAGATATGCAGATGATATAGTTATTTCTTATAAAAACAAATTAGATAAAAAAGATATTTATAAAATAAAAGAAATTGTGGAAAAACAATTAAAATTTTTAGGTTTAAAGATAAATGAAAAAAAATTTAGATATGTTAGTTTATATACTTCGAATCATGTAAAAATAACAGGTATTAACATATGTAAAGTTAAAATGAATGAAAATGATAACTACAGATATTTAACGGTTGGTCGAAACAAGCGAGAGCTAATTTATAAATTAGCATTAAATTTATTAGAATGTGACGAAAAAGATAGTTTTTATCAACATAAATTAAAAAAATTAAAAGGATACTATGCGTATGTTTATTCGGTAGAAGGAGATAAAATAGAGCTGTTATGTCCTCCACTATTTAAAGAAAAAATAAAATTGTATGGTTTTGAAAATATTAAAGTGTTGATAGAGTCGTTATAGTATATTATTTATTTTTAAATATTTATAAATAAAAAGAGAATATTTTGTAAAAAATTGAAATGTCATATCAAATGTGCTATTCTTTGAAAGAAGAAATGAGGGAAATAGATATGAAAGTATTAAAAAAGATAATATCATGGCCTGTAGTTTTAACTATTCAAGTTATTGCTTCAGTTGCTTTGCTATTCTTATTATTTAAATTAGGTGTTGTACCAACTAAATACATGATTATTTTAGTTGCAGTATTAGCTGTACTTGCATTACTTATGTATTTCTTTATGAAACCTGCAAAAGGAAAACATGCAGTAAATGCAAGACAATCTATAGGTAAGATTGTTTCATTAGTATTAAGTATTGTTTTATTAATTGGTTCTGTTTATGTAGCTAAGGGAAGTTCTACATTAAATAAGATCTCTGGAGCTGATAAAACAACAGTACATTATGCAGTATTAGTATTAAAAGATAGTAAAATTAAGAGCTTATCAGATCTTAAAAATGAATCTATTGAATATAACTTACAATATGATGCTAAAAAAGATATGAATCAAATCATTGCTAAAGCTAAACAAGAACAATCAAGCATTTCATATGATGAAACAAGTGATGATTATTCTAAATTAGCCGATGATCTTTATAATAATACAGTACATGCTATTTTAGTCAATACAGCATACAATGGTATGTTTGAAGAAGCACATGAAAACTTTGCAAATGAAACAAAAGAAATTTGGAGTTATGAAGTTGATACAGAAGTAAAAAGCTTTGCTAAAGATGTAGATGTAACATCAAAACCATTTACAATCTATATTTCAGGTATTGATACATATGGTAAAGTATCTACTGTTTCAAGATCAGATGTTAATATGATCGTAACAGTAAATCCTAAAACAAAACAAATTTTAATGTCATCAATTCCTAGAGATTACTATGTTACATTAGCTAATAAAGGTAAAAAAGATAAATTAACACACTCAGGATTAGCTGGACCTGAAAATACAGTTAAAACAATGGATAATTTCTTAGGTATTGATATTAACTATTATGCACGTGTTAACTTTACATCATTAATTACTATGGTTGATGCTTTAGGTGGAATTGATTTAGATTCTGATAGTTCATTTACGGCAGCAAGTGGTGATTCGTTTAGAAAAGGCGTTCAACATGTAAATGGAAAAAAAGCACTAGCTTTTGCCAGAGAAAGACATGCCTTTGGTGGAGGCGATAATATGCGTGTTAAACATCAACAAGATGTATTAATGGCTATGTTGAAAAAAATGATGTCACCGGCTATTATTACAAATTATACAGGTGTTTTAAATTCGATTGCTGGATGTTTTGAAACAAATATGTCATCAAATAACATTACTGATTTAATCCAAATGCAAGTCAATGATATGGCACAATGGACATTTACACAAAAACAATTTACAGGACACGGAGTAATGCAAACAGGCGGAGCTTATATGCCTAATACTAAATTATATTATATGATTCCTGATGACAGTAGTGTATCTGAAAATATTTCAGCAATTAAAGCGGTATTAAATGGACAAACAGTAGAATAAATTTAAAAGAGGTATTGACATGAAAGAAAGAGTTGCAGAAAATGCGTATAGCAAGTAAGCAAGTGTAGTTTTCTACACTCTTTTTGACTTTCAATATTCCACAAAAAAGCTATGAAATTTATTTAAAAGTTTCATAGCTTTTTTGTAGTAAAAATTTGACATAAAGTGGCAAATATGGTAGATATATGCTATTATTGATGTAAGCTGTATTAGAGTGTAAAAAAATAAAAGTATATATAAGTTTGGGAGATGTTATAAAAATGGATAAACAGAAAGCACTGCGTGTCTTTGGGTTGTTTATTGCGGATATATTCACTATAATTTTAAGTGTTTATGGTGCGCTAGTTTTAAGATTTAATGGCCCGATTGAAACCATGTATCTTCAACGTGCTAATTCTATTATTATACCAATTTTGATTGTATGTTATGGGATTTTGTATGCATTTGAAATGTATAAAGGAATATGGAAATATGCTTCTATTGCAGAATTGTGGAATATAATATTTTCATCAATTACTTCAACATTAGCTATCATTGTTATCAGCTATATAACAGGAAATACATTACCAGCTTCATGTTATCTAATGATTTTAGCTATCTTTTTACTTGGGTTATGTGGATCTAGATATTCATACCGTTTGATTAGAATGTTTAGAAGAGAATATATGGGTAATAAAACAAGAGAAAAAGAAAGAGTTCTTATCTATGGAGCTGGAAGTGCAGGAGAAAAGATTTTAAGAGAAATTACAAATAGTACTGGTTTACATAAAGAAGTCGTTTGTTTTATTGATGATGATGACAATAAATGGGCAAGAAAAATCCATAATGTAAGAATTAAAGGTGGACGCGATATTTTAAAATTAGTATGCAAAGAAGAAAAAATCGATGAAATCATCGTAGCAATGCCAGCTGCCAATCATAAAAAACTAGCTGAAGTATTAAATGCTTGTAAAGAAACAAAATGCCGATTAAAGAGAGTTCCAGGGTATTATCAAATTCTAAACGGGGATGTTCATTTATCTGATTTAAAAGATGTTGAAGTTCAAGATTTACTTGGAAGAGATCAAATTGAAGTTAATCTTTCAGAAATCATGGAATATGTTAAAGATAAAGTGGTTATGGTTACTGGTGGTGGAGGATCTATTGGATCTGAATTATGTAGACAAATAGCTGCAAGTAATCCAAAACAATTAATTATTGTAGATATTTATGAAAATAATGCCTATGATATTCAATTGGAATTAAAAGATAAGTATCCACACTTAAATTTAGAAACATTAATTGCCTCTGTAAGAAATACAGACAAAGTTAATCATTTATTTGAACAATATCATCCGGATATTGTATATCATGCAGCAGCGCATAAGCATGTTCCATTAATGGAAGATTCACCATGTGAAGCTGTAAAAAATAATGTATTTGGAACGTTAAATGTTGTACGTGCTGCCGATAAATATGGAACAAAGAGATTTATCTTGATTTCTACAGATAAAGCAGTTAACCCAACAAATGTTATGGGTGCTACAAAACGTATGTGTGAAATGATTGTTCAATCATATAATAAAAAATCAAATACAGAATATGTAGCGGTACGTTTTGGAAACGTACTTGGTTCAAATGGATCTGTAATTCCATTATTTAAAAAACAAATCAAAGCAGGAGGTCCGGTTACTGTAACTCACCCCGATATCATAAGATACTTCATGACAATACCTGAAGCCGTTTCGCTTGTATTACAAGCAGGGGCTTATGCTAAAGGCGGAGAAATCTTTGTCTTGGATATGGGAGAACCTGTTAAGATTGATGATATGGCAAGAAACTTAATTAAGTTATCAGGATATGAACCTGATATCGATATTAAGATTGAATACACAGGTTTAAGACCTGGTGAAAAGCTATATGAAGAATTATTGATGAAAGAAGAAGGAATGCAAGATACTCCTAATAAACTCATTCATATTGGTAAACCAATTGAATTAGGTGAAGAAAAATTCTTTAATCAATTAGTTCATTTAAAAGAAGTTGCTTATCAAGATAGTACAGATATCAGAAAAAATATCAAAGAAATTGTTGATACTTATCAACCTCAAAACTTATAAAAAAGATAAATAGCAGTAATCGTCGCAGGGTCGCGTTATGAAAATTTATCTGTCATACCTTCACTAGTCGAATAACGTTCGTTATTCGATGGGCGAAGCGTATCTAAAAGGAGGTTTATATGTTTGACAATTGGTATGTAGTTCAAGTAAGAACAGGAAAAGAAGAAGCAATTGCGAAGAAATTACAATTTCATATAGATCATGATGTTTTATTAGAATGCTTTATTCCTTGTTGCAAAAGACAAAAGAAATTTAGAGGAAAATGGCAAATAGTAGAAGAAGTATTATTTAAAGGATATATCTTTGTTATTACTGATAAAATAGATGATTTATATACGCAATTAAAGGAAATACCTGATCTTACAAAACTGTTAGGAAATGATGGAGAAGATATTTATCCAATATATCCTCAAGAGGCACTATTTCTAGCGAGATTTAGTACAGAAGACTATATAGTAGATGTATCTAAAGGTTATATTAAAGGTGATACAATTATGATTATTGAAGGACCACTTGTGGGATTAGAAGGATATATTACAAAGATAGATCGACATAAACGTATTGCCTACGTTGATGTCAACCTACTTGGACAAGTGTCGAGTGTTCAAGTAGGACTAGAAATTATTAGTAAAGACTAAAAAAAGCATAACACTGTTATGCCTTTTTTTGCATATAGAGAAGGGAAGAAAAATGGACTTGATTATTGTCGTTGCTGGTGGACATGGTAAATGTTGCTTGGATATTGCTAGAGAAGTTTACGATGATATTGTTTTTTTTGGATGATGGTTTAGTTGGAAAAACAATTAATGATTGTAAAGTAATTGGTGGTATGAAGGATATTCAAGTCTTACGTGAAAAAATATTCAAATATCTTTATTGCTATTGGCAATAACAGGCTTCGAGAAACACTCATAACACAAGCACAAGAAATAGGATTTAATGTTGTGAATCTTATAAGTAATAAATCTATTGTTTCAAACTATGCAAAAATAGATCAAGGATGTGTTATTTTTTCAAATGTAGTTACTGAACCTAATTCAACTATAGGAAATGGTTGCGTTATTTGTGCAAATAGTGTTATTAATCGTGATGCATTTATTGCTGACTATTCTTTTGTAAATAGTTCAAGTGTCGATAGACCAACAGTTTTAGTGGAAAGAAAATAGAAGAATTTTCTTCTATTGAAGATGGAAAGGTGGTTATTTAATGTATAGAAATGGATTAAAGAGAGGGATAGATTTTATCTTAGCGTTATGTGGATTAATTGTATTAAGCCCAATATTTTTAATTTTATGTATTTGGATTAAATTAGATAGTAAAGGACCAATTCTTTTTAAACAAAAAAGAATTGGTATTAATAAATCATATTTTAATATTTACAAATTTAGAACAATGTATGTTGATACACCAAAAGATATGCCAACACATATGTTATCAAATCCAGATCAATACATAACAAAATCAGGTAAATTTCTAAGAAAAACTTCTTTAGATGAATTACCACAAATTATTAATATATTAAAAGGGGAAATGGCTGTTATTGGTCCTAGACCAGCATTATGGAATCAAAATGATCTAATTGCTGAAAGAGATAAATATCATGCTAATGATGTAAGACCTGGCCTTACAGGTTGGGCACAAATTAACGGGCGTGATGAATTAGAAATTCCTGTGAAAGCAAAACTTGATGGTGAATATATAGAAAAAATCTCTTTCTTATTTGATTTAAAATGTTTCTTTGGAACAATTACATCTGTATTAAAACATGATGGTGTAGTTGAAGGAGGAACAGGCGAATTACATAAGGAGGAAAAATAGTGAAAAGGGTATTAATTACAGGAAAAGCTAGTTACATAGGTAGTCATTTTAGAGATTATTTGAAGGAATTTCCTAATGATTATTATGTAGAAGAATTAGATGTAAGAGATGATTCATGGAAACAATTTGATTTTTCAAAATTTGATGTTGTTTATCATGTGGCAGGAATTGCACATATTAAAGAAACAAAAGAAAATGCAAGTTTATATTATAAAGTGAATCGAGATTTAGCAGTTGAGATTGCTAAGTTATCAAAATCTTACGGAGTAAAACATTTTATATTTATGAGTTCGATGAGTGTTTATGGATTTATTTATAGTAATGATTTAATTACTGTAAATACAAAAACTAATCCAAATACCAATTATGGTAAAAGTAAACTACAAGCGGAAAATGAGATTTTAAAACTAGCTGATGATACTTTTAAAGTTTCAGTATTAAGACCACCTATGGTATATGGTAAAAATAGTCCAGGTAATATGACTAAATTGATAAATGCAGTAAAAAAGGTTCACATTTTTCCAACTCTAAAAAATGAAAGAAGTTCTATTACTATAGATAAATTGTGTGAGAGTATTTTAGATACTATTAATGAGGAAAAGGAAGGCATCCTTTTACCACAAAATGATCAATATATGTGTACATATGACACAGTAAGAAGTCAAATGAGAGAAGATAATATTAAAGTTGTTTATATTTCTTTATTTAATCCTATTTTAAGATTGTTGATTGGGAAAGTAGGAGTAATTACAAAAATGTTTGGAGATTTAAAATATGAAAGATAAAAAGGTATTATTTGTAGCACACGTGGATGGGCATATTCAAGCATTTCATATTCCTTATTTAAAATTATTTAAAGAAGAGGGTTATGTAGTGGGTGTTGCATCTAATGGAGACAAAATATTTGATTACTGTGATCATAAATATAATATTTGTTTTCAAAGAAATCCATTAAGTCCAAAAAATATAAAAGCTTATAAAATGTTAAAAAAAGTACTTGATGATAATGAATATGATATTATTCATTGTCATACACCAGTAGGTGGTTTTGTTGCACGACTAGCAAATAAAAATTCTATACATTATAAAACAACAAAAATGATTTATACTGCACATGGTTTTCATTTCTTTAAAGGAAACAATCCAGTTAAAAATTTTATTTTTAGAACTATTGAAAAATATGCAGCAAAATATACAGATATTTTAATTACCATTAATAAAGAGGATTATGAAAATGCTTTAAAATTTAAACTAAAAGAAAATGGAAAAGTTGAATATGTACCAGGTGTAGGAATTGATACTGATGTTATCAAAAAAACAAAATACGATAGAAACAAATTTCTTGATGATACAAGAATTGATAATAATGAAACTACTTTGTTATTGTCAGTTGGTGAAATAAATCGTAATAAAAATCAAGAAGTTGTCATTAAAGCTCTAGCAAAACTTCCTGAGACTTATCACTATATACTTTGTGGTATAGGAGAGAATAAAGAAAATCTTGAAAAAATAGCAAAAGAAAAAAATGTTTTTGACAGAGTACATTTTTTAGGTTTTAGAAACGATATTTTTTCTATTATGAAATGTTGTGATATTTTTGTTTTTCCTTCTAAAAGAGAGGGATTGCCTGTTTCGGTGATGGAGGCAATGGCTTGTGGACTGCCTTGTATAGTAAGTGATATAAGAGGAAATCACGATTTAGTTGATCAAAAAGGAGGATACGTTATAAAATTAGACAATTTTGAAAATGATTTATCTGACATATTAATAAATAAAAAAAATCATTTTGATGATATGAAAAAATATAATCGCGAAAAAAGCGAAATGTTTTCTTTGAAAGCTATTTTAAGTAAAATGAAAAGTATTTATGGATTGGAGTGATAGTGTGAAGCCAGAAATTTCTGTTATAATGAGTGTTTATAATGATGAAAAGTATATTGCTAAAGCTATTGATTCTATTTTAACTCAAAGTTTTTCAAACTTTGAGTTAATAATTTGCGATGATTATTCAACTGATAGAAGTAGTAATATTATTGAAAAATATGTTAAACAAGATAATAGAATTGTTTTTTTTAAAAATGAAAAAAATCTTGGTTTGGCGACATCTTTAAATAGGTGTATTGAACGTGCAAAAGGCAAATATATCGCAAGAATGGATAGTGATGATATTAGTTTGCCTAATAGATTTGAAGTTGAATATAATTATTTAGAAGATAATTCAGACATAGTAGTTGTTGGTTGTAAGTGTCAATGTATTGATGAAAATGATGAAATTTATAAGGATTTTCAAATTCATTCAGGAAGTGTTTCTTTCTACGATGCAATCAAAAAGGTTCAAATTGTTCATCCAACTGTAATGATGAGAAAAGAAGCATTATTGTCTGTTGATGGTTATACAGTAAATAATTTAACTTTGAGAGCTGAAGATTATGATTTATGGTGTAAGATGACAAAAAAAGGTTATAAAATCTTTAATCTAGATACTATTTTGCTTTTGTATAGAGAAGGATTACAAGGAATGAAAAAAAGAAAATATAAATTTAGAATACAAGAAGCTAAATTAAAATATATGTGGATGAAAAAGGAAAAAGTTCCATTTAGTATATATTTATATGCTGTAAAACCGTTGATTGTGGGATTGATTCCAAGTTCGTTAATGAAAATTTATAAAGGAGTTAGATAATGATTCGGATTTTTAATAGAAAATATAGAAAAAAAACTATGTTATTAATAAGTGAGATAATTATATCTTTTTTAGGGTTACTTACTTTTCCTATTAAAGGAGAACAAGCATGGTTCATTGCTTTTTTTATTATTTCGCTGCTACAGTTAATTTTACATATTTTTTATTTATATAACTTTGAAAAGAAAATAATCTCTTTTCCTATTTTCTTTATTTTACTAAGTTATGTTTTTAATTTTGGGCATTTGCCAATAAAAGCTTTTGGTAAAGATTTTGGGAAAAATGTATTATTTCCGCTGTGGTATATAAAATTTGATATATATAAAAAGGCTGCTTTTTTTACATTACTTTCACAAATGATGCTTGTTTTAGGAATTATATTTATTTATCGTTTTTTAGAAAAGAAAGGAAACGTTTCTTTCTTTAATAAAGGAAAAAGTATTTCTTTGAAAAAAATCAAGATTATTGGTCTTATATGTGTGTGTATTGGAATTTTACCAACATTATATATTGATGTATCAAAATTCTTATTATTTATGCAAGGTGGATATTTAAATACATTCAATTTACAAGTTCATGATTTTGTTGAAACAGTTGCAGATTTCTTCAATTTTGGAATTTTTGCCTTAGTAATTGGTTTTTCAAATGAAAAAAGAAAAGCAAATATTATATTTTTTGTAACAGTAGTTTATAAAGTTGTAATGATGTCTTGTGGTGGAAGAGGAGAAGCTATTGTTTTTTTATTAGGTCTATTTATTGTTTGGGAAAAATATGTGGTACATCTTTCAAAAAAACAAATTATTGTATTATGTTTTATTGGATATGCAGGACTTGTTTTATTAAACTTTATAGCTAGTGCTCGAAATATTACTTCTTTTAATATGAAAGAAATATTTGATATTTTTGTATATTCATTGAGTAATAACCAATTAATTGCAACCCTATCAGAATTTGGATCAACCTTTGCAACAGTTTGCTTCACAATTAAATCAAATCCATCACAAGCCTACGGTTTAAACTATATTCTACCGATTTTATTAGTTATTCCAAATATTGGTGGATTTAATAGTGGTGTTGTAGATAAAATGATTTTTACAAAACATATTTATACATATAAACAACCAATTGGAGGATCATACATTGCAGAACTATTTTATTCATATCATTGGTTTGGATGGCTATTTGCCTTTGTTTTAGGTATTTTGATTGGGTTTATAGCATATCAACTTGTTTATCAAAATAAACATAAAAATTATTTCTTATACTTATTATTTGCATATACAATGCCTTTACTATTCTTCTGGATAAGAGGATATTTTGGTGCTGTATATAGAACTTATATTTGGCATTGTGGATTTACTTTAATAATTGTTTTCTTTATGAAATATTATCAAACAAAGAAGAAAGGACTGGTTAAATGAAACAATTAAGTATTATTGTTCCAATATATAATACTGAAAAGTATTTAAGAAAATGCGTGGATTCTTTATTAGAACAAGATTTGGATGATTATGAAATTCTTCTAATAAACGATTCTTCTCCAGATTCTTCAATAGATATAATGAAAGAATATGAAGAAAAATTTCCAAATATTATTCGTATTTTTTCAAAAGAAAATGGTGGATTAGGAGATACACGTAATTTTGGAATCCCATATGCAAAAGGAAAATATGTCACATTTGTTGATAGTGATGATTATATAAAAGAAAATTCATTAAATAGATTATGTACAAAAATGGATAATGAAGATTTAGATATTCTTGTATATGATTTTGTAAAGGAATACGACAATGTTGATTTTATTCATGAACAAGCAATGGAAATTATAGATGATAAACATTATGTTTTATCAACACCAAATGCTTGTAATAAAATGTTTAAAACAAGTATATTTCAAGAAAACGGTGTACGCTTTCCAACAAAGATATGGTATGAAGATTTAGCGGTAATACCTGGTTTAGTTAAATATACAAAAAAAATTGGATATATTCATGAAGGAATATATTATTATCAATTTAGAAGTCAATCTATTATGAATCAAGTTAAATATAACCCTAAAATGTTAGAAATGATCAATTCTATCAATAATTTATCACCATATTTGGATGAATATCCACTTGAATTAGAATTTTTATCTTTGCATCATTTGTTTTATGGAAGTAGTTTAAGATTATTACCATTTAAAAAATATGATGAGTTAGAAACTTGTTTAAAAACTCATGAAAATAATTTTCCTAATTGGGATAAAAATCCATACTATAATGCGAAACCAAAATTATATAAATTATTTTGTATGTGTTTGAAAAAAAGGAGATTTTTATGTTGTAGATTATTAATGTGGGCTAGAAAAATAATTTCAAGGAGAAAAAGTTAATGTTTTCTATAATAATACCAATATATAATGTTTCAAAATATTTACCGGATTGTTTAGATTCCATTGTTAATCAAACTTATAAAGGTAATTTAGAAGTGTTTTTAGTTAATGATGGATCAACTGATGATTCGGGTGAAATTGCTCAACAATATGAAAAAAAATATCCACATATATTTAAATATTTAGTAAAAGAAAATGGTGGCTTAAGCGATGCAAGAAACTTTGCAATTCCATACGTTCATAATGATTATGTTTTCTTTATTGATAGTGATGATTATATTCAACCAAATACACTTGAAACTATTGCAAATGTAATTAATAACTATTCACCAGATTTGATTATTTTTGATTATATTAAGCAATGGGAAGATAAAGGAATTTTAGATAAAATACTAGAAGGTAATAGTAGACTAATTACTAATAAAGAGTATTTACTAGCCAATCCGTCAGCATGGAATAAAATTATTAAGACAACAATTTTAAAAGAAAATAAAATACTTTATCCAAAAGGATTATGGTATGAAGATAGAGCAACGACAGGACAATATATTAATTTCTGTAAAAAGATTTATTACGTGAGTGAAGGATTTTATAACTATAGACAAAGAGATAATTCGATTATGAAGCAAAATAGTTATAATCCAAAAATGTTAGATATTTGTCAGGCTATGAAAATGTTTGATCGTCAAGTAGATGATCATGAATATAAAAGTGAAAAAGAATATTTATTTATTAGCAATTTGTTATTCCAAAATTCATTACGTCTTTTACCATTAAAAAAGAATAAAGAAATGAAGGAATGTTATGATATTTTAGAAAAAAAATATCCCAATTGGAAACAAAATGTATATTATCAAAAGCAATCAAAAGGATATAAGATTTTATGTCTTTTGATTAGTAAGAGATTGTACTTTATATCACGCATATTAATTAAATATAAAATGAAAGGAGCTTAATGGATGAATAATGATGTTATAGCAATTATTGTTACATATAATCGTAAAGAATTACTTAAAGAATCTATAGAAGCATTATTACAGCAAACATATAAAAATTTTGATATTTTAGTTATTGATAATGCAAGTACTGATGGTACTTATGAAACAATTAGCTCTTATATAGATAATAATCAAATTAAATATCAAAATACAGGTGCTAATTTAGGGGGAGCTGGTGGATTCCAGTTTGGAATAAAAAAAGCTGTAAATGATGGTTATGAAAAATTATGGATTATGGATGATGATACAATTCCTACACCATCTGCGTTAGAAGAATTAATGAATGCAGATCATATTTTAAATGGCGAATATGGTTTTTTATGTAGTCACGTAGAATGGAAAGATGGTAATCCATGTGCAATGAATGTTCCAAATGTATCCAATGAATGGATCAACAATACACAACTTATTCAAGAAGGATTATTACGAGTTAAACAATGTTCTTTTGTATCATGCTTTTTTACAAAAGATTCTGTAAAGAAAGTAGGATTACCAATTAAAGAATTCTTTGTTTGGGGTGATGATGCAGAATATACAAAAAGATTAAGCGATTATTTACCAAGCTATTTTGTTTCTAAAAGTATAGTGGTTCATAAGATGCATAGTAATATTCCAACAGATATTTCTAAAGATCATCCAGATCGCTTGTTTAGATACCAATTTTCATATAGAAATATGTACTATGTAAATAAACAACAAGGAAATAAGCTTTCAATGTTACTTTATTATTATGGTGTATTTTTAGATACAAAGAAGATTTTAAAAAGTAAACAGTCAGGAAAATGGAAAAAATTAAAAATTATGTATAAGAGTGTAAGAAAAGGTAAAAAATTCCATCCTCAAATTGAATATATAGATAAATAGGAGAAAGAAAATATGAAAAAAAAGATGACAATTAATTATATTTTTAATTTGGCATATCAAATATTAATTATCATTCTTCCATTAATAACAACTCCTTATGTTTCAAGAATATTGGGTCCAGATGGAATAGGTGCCTATAGTTATACGGCATCTATAACAACTTATTTTATCCTTTTTGGTTGTATTGGTTTGAATTTATACGGGCAAAGAGAAGTTGCATATCATCAATCAGATAAGATAGCAATAAGTAAAACATTTTTTGAAATTTTACTGTTAAAAATAGGGACAATGGCAATTAGTATATGTGTCTTTATTTTTACAGTACAAATGATGAATCAATATAAACTTTTATTTTATATTCAATTATTAGATTTAATAGCGAACATGTTGGATATTACTTATTTTTATCAAGGAATTGAAGAATTCAAAGTAATTGTTATTAGAAATGTATTGATAAAAATAATTGGTATAATATGTATTTTTACTTTTGTAAAAACAAAAGCAGACTTATCTTTATATGTTTTTATTTATTCAGGAACGTTATTGTTAGGAAATTTATCAATGTGGCTTACAATAAATAAACATATTACGAGAGTACCTTTTAAAGAATTAAAAATTATAAAACATTTAAAACCAACACTTATTCTATTTTTTCCACAAATAGCTATTTCAATCTATACGGTTTTAGATAAGTTAATGATTGGGTTAATAACTAATAATACAACACAAATTGGATATTATGAACAGGCACAAAAAATCATAAAATTATCGCTAACAGTTGTTACATCTTTAAGTACGGTTATGCTCCCAAGAATAGCTCATTTATATGCTAATGATGATCAAGAAAAAATTATTGATTACACAAAAAAATCATTACAATATACATTAGCTATTTCTTGTCCAATAATGTTTGGAATCATGGGTATTGCTACAAATTTAATACCCTGGTTTTTAGGAGATGAATTTATACCTTCAATAAATATTTTGTTTGTAACTTCACCAATTCTTGTCTTTATTGGAATAAGTAATATTGTTGGATTTCAATATCTAATACCTACACAAAGACAAAAAATATATACTTTATCAACAATATTAGGATCAGTTGTCAATCTTTGTTTAAACTGTATTCTAATTCCATATTTACTTTCTTTTGGGGCTGCAATAGCTTCGGTTGCTGCAGAATTAAGTGTTGATTTATTTCAATTAGTATGTATAAGAAAAGAAATAAATTTTGTAGATGTAATAAAAAAATCAAAATCTTATTTCATAGCTTCGTTTGTAATGTTTATTGGAATTTATTTATTGTCAAAATATTTGTATCCTTCAGTAATGATGACAGCAATCTTAATAGCAATAGGAGGTATTATCTATCTAGTTATGTTACTTATATTAAGAGATGAGTTATTATTTGGAACAGTAAAGAAAATTTTAAAAAGGAGATCATAAATGAGACATGCAATATTAATAACAACTCATGATAATGTGGAAATATCAAAAAATTTATTGTCTTTGTATGATGATAAAAATATTGATTTTTATTTTTTAATTGATAAAAAAGCAAAATCTTATAATGAAGAGGTATTAAAGGATATATGTAAAAAATCTAATGTATATTTTGTTCCAAAAATTAATATTTATTGGGGATCATTTTCACAAATACAAGCAGAGTATATATTATTAGAAAATGCTGTAAAGAAATCATATGATTATTATCATTTGATTTCTGGATGTGATATACCTTTATATACAAAAAATGAATTCTTTGATTTTTTTGAACAAAATAAAGGAAAAGAATTTGTTGAATATAGTCCAAAAGAAATAGCTGAAAAAAATAAAGTACAAGATCGAGTTAAATATTATTATGCTTTTATGGAATCTGTTAGAGAAAAATCAGCAATCAAGAGAAAGCCTAAGACTTTTTTAAGAGAATTCTTTTTGAAACTACAAAAATTATTAAAGATTGATAGAACTAAAGGGAAAGAATTCCAATATGGTTCTAATTGGTTTGATATAACTGACGATTTTGCTAAATACATATTAAAAAATAAACCATGGGTTATTAAACATTTTAAGAAAACATGTTGTGCAGATGAACTATTCTTACAAACATTACTTTTTAACTCTCCTTTTTATTCAAATAATTATTATTGTTTAAATGAAAAAAATAGAATACTTCAAAGAAATAGATATACTGATTGGACAAGAGGACAACCATATACATTTAAAAAAGAAGATTATAATGAAATAATTAATATTAAGGAATCATTGTTTATAAGAAAATTTAATTATAAAAATGATGCCGAAATAGTTAGTAAATTATTTGATTGGTTAAGAAAGAAGGGATAAGAGATGAAATATGATTACTTAGTAGTTGGTTCGGGATTGTTTGGTGCAATCTTTGCTCATGAAGCAACAAAAAAAGGAAAAAAAGTATTAGTAGTAGATAAAAGATCTAATATTGCAGGGAATATCTATACAAAAGAAGTAGAAGGAATTAATGTGCATGAATATGGGGCACATATCTTCCATACAAACAATAAGAAAGTATGGCAATATGTAAATCAATTTGCTGAATTCAATAGATTTACAAATTCACCAGTAGCAAACTACAAAGGTGAACTTTATAGTTTACCTTTCAATATGTACACATTTAATAAAATGTGGGGTGTTGTTACACCAGAAGAAGCAACAAAAAAAATTGAAGAACAAAGAAAAGAAATTACACATGAACCTACTAATTTAGAAGAACAAGCAATCTCTTTAGTAGGTAGAGATATCTATGAAAAACTAATTAAAGGTTATACTGAAAAACAATGGGGAAGAGATTGTAAAGATTTACCATCATTTATTATCAAAAGATTACCAGTAAGATTAACTTTTGATAATAACTATTTCAATGCGTTATATCAAGGTATTCCAGTTGGTGGATATACAAAAATGGTAGAAAATATGTTAGAAGGTATTGAAGTAAGATTAAATACTGATTATTTAGAAAATAAAGAAGAACTTGATCAATTAGCTGATAAAGTTGTTTATACAGGACCAATTGATGCTTATTTCAATTATCAATTAGGAACATTAGAATATCGATCAGTAAGATTTGAAACTGAGTTATTAGATATTCCTAACTTCCAAGGTAACGCAGCAGTCAACTATACAGATAGAGAAACACCATGGACAAGGATTATTGAACATAAATGGTTTGAATTTGGAAAAGACAAAGATGGAAATGATATTGATAAAACAGTAATTTCAAGAGAATATAGCTCAGAATGGAAACCTGGAGATGAACCATATTATCCAGTAAACGATGAAAGAAACAACAAATTATATGCTAAGTATAAAGAGTTAGCTGATCAAAATGGAAAAGTTATCTTTGGTGGAAGACTTGGAATGTATAAATATTTTGATATGGATGCAGTTATTGCGGAAGCTTTAAATTGTGTTAAAGAAAATTTGGGAGAGCAATATGATAGAGATAAATAAAGGAAAAATCTTAAATTTATCGTTATTATATTTAGAATTGCCTATTGCTTTATTTTTCTTATTTTGGTGTAAGTGGTATATCGCTATAATTGGAATTTTAATAATAGGATATATTCATTTTTTTCAAAGTAAAGCGAATTTTAAAAAAACTAATAATACAATTAAAATAAATAAGAAATATCTATTTCTTGTTTTGTTTATTATTTTAATATGGTGTATTTTAGGTGGGCAAGGAAACCTTTATTATCAATCATCTGATTGGGGTTGTAGAAACGCTATTTATAAAAAAATGATTTTTGGAACAGCACCGTATTATTTTGAAGATGGTTCGTTTTTGTCTTATTACATTGGGCATTGGATAGTACCGTCGACTATCAGTAAAATCTTTATTTTTCTTGGTTTATCTAAATCTATAGTATGGCATATTGGAAATATTATTTTGCTTTTATGGACAGCGTTAGGAATATCGTTAAGCTTTTTTCTTGTTGTATTCTATACAAAAGCAGATAAAACATTTAAAATATTTTTAGCATTATTAATATTTATATTATTTAGTGGTATGGATGTAATCGGACTACTTATAAGAAATACAGGATTTTCTAATCATATCGAACCATGGAACGTTTATTATCAATTTAGTTCACAAACAACACAATTATTTTGGGTATTTAATCAAGCAATTCCAGTTTGGGTAGGAACATTATTATTTTTACAAACGGATCACATAAAGTTTGATGTATTTATTGGAGCGTTATTAATATTATTTTCACCATTACCAATATTTGGTTGTTTTGCCTTGATTTTATTTAAAATTTTATTTAATTATATTTTGAAAAAAGATATAACAAGATTATTTAAAGAAGGTTTTTCAATAGTTAATATATTATCTTTAGTCATCGCATTACCTTTATTTTTATTCATTTTTTCGAATACAAGATCTTCGGGAACTGCAGGTGTTTTATTTAATTTAAACATTGGAGGCGATTCATGGTATAATTGGTTTATGTTGATTGTATTTTTAATTGTTGAAGTCTATATTTATCTTTTATTTGTTTACAAAAATAATAAAAAGAATTACCTGTTTTATGCAATTGCGATTACATTACCTTTTATTGCAGCATTTCGATTTGGAACATCAAATGATTTTGAAATGCGAGCTTCAATCCCACTTTTAACATGTTTAATGTTATTAGTAATAAAAGAAGTTTTAGGTAATATTGAATATAAAGATAAGCGGTTAATTATTCAAAGACGTATTGTTCCACTTATATTTTGTTTATTGATTGGTGCTGTGACACCTTTTGTAGAATTCTATAGAGGTTATTCAGAAGTAAGAACTAATCACAAGATAAACTTAACAGATGAAAGTGTAACTTTACATAAAGATAGTATCAATTTTGTATCCCCAAATTATAAAGATACAAAATTTGCTAAATATATAGGAAAGTAAAAATGAGGAAGAGAATATGAAAGTAGTAATTTTAGCTGGAGGATTTGGTACTCGAATAAGTGAAGAATCTTATTTAAAACCAAAACCAATGATTGAAATAGGAGAAATGCCAATCTTATGGCATATTATGAAACATTATTCAGCTTGTGGCTTTAATGAATTTATCATTTGTGCTGGATATAAACAACATGTAATCAAAGAATGGTTTTCAAATTACTTTTTACATACGAGTGATATTACATTTGATTTCACAAAAGGTGATGACATTATTGTACATAACAAACATTCTGAACCGTGGAAAGTAACAGTTGTTGATACGGGACTAAACACATTAACAGGGGGAAGAATTAAAAGAATTCAAGATTACGTAGAAAATGAAACATTTATGATGACCTATGGTGATGGTGTGTGTGATATTGATTTAAATAAGTTAGTAGAATTTCATAAATTAAATAGTCACTATGCCACAATGACTGCGGTAAAACCTGAAGGAAGATTTGGTGTTCTTGACATTGAAAATAATAGTGTTTTATCATTTAGAGAAAAAAGCCAAGATGATATGGGATGGATCAATGGAGGATATATGGTATTAGAACCAGAAGTTTTCAAATACATTGAGGGAGATCAAACAATTTTTGAAAGAGAACCATTAGAAACATTAGCACAAGAGGGTCAGCTTGATTGTTATAAACATAATGGATTTTGGCAATGTATGGATACAATGAGAGATAAACAAAAATTAGAAGAACTTTGGAATGCTAATAAGGCACCATGGAAGAATTGGGAGTAACTAATGATGGAATTGAAAGATTTTTATAAAGGAAAAAAAGTTCTTGTAACAGGGCATACAGGATTTAAAGGAAGTTGGTTATGTGAAATATTATTATATATGGGAGCTGATGTTGTAGGATATGCTCTTGAACCAAGTACAAAACCAGCATTATTTGATATGCTTAATTTATCAAAAAAAATAACCTCTTATATTGGAGATATTCGTGATTTGGATTTTTTCCAAGAAGTGTTCAAAAAAGAAAAACCTGAAATTATTTTTCATTTAGCAGCTCAACCAATTGTATTAGAATCATACAAAAATCCAGTTTATACATACGAAACAAATGTTATGGGTACAGTCAATCTATTAGAATGTGTTCGATTATCAGATACAGTTAAATCAGTTGTTAATGTTACAACTGATAAAGTATATCAAAACAATGAATGGTGTTATGGATATAGAGAAAATGATCGATTAAATGGTTTTGATCCATATAGTAATAGTAAATCATGCAGTGAACTTGTTACTTCATCATACATAAAATCATTTTTAGCTGATGCTAAAATTCCTGTTTCTACTTGTAGAGCTGGTAATGTAATTGGAGGTGGAGATTTTTCACCTAATAGAATTGTTCCTGATTGTGTTAGAGCAATGGAAGATGGAAAAGAAATTGTATTAAGAAATCCTAATTCAACAAGACCATATCAACATGTATTAGAACCATTATTTGCATATATGACAGTTGCCTATAAACAATATGAAAATTATAATTTTGCAAGCGAGTATAACATAGGACCAGATGAAAAAGATTGTATTACTACAGGAACTCTGGCAACATTATTCTGTAATATTTGGGGGAATAATGCAAAATGGATTTCTACAGAAAATAATGGCCCACATGAAGCAAACTTTTTAAAATTAGACTGCTCAAAAATTAAAAGTACTTTTAATTGGAAACCAAGAACTTCTGTTAAAAATGCGATTGAGATGACAATTGAGTGGGAAAAAGAAAGAATTGCAACTCAAAGTGTTGAAGAAATCACTCAAAAACAAATCAAAAAATTCATAGAAATGGGGAGTTAATATGAAGATAGAAGATTATATTGTTGATTCGAATATGCAACTTTCTGATGCGGTGGCACAAATGACAAAAAACGCTGTTAAAGGATTAGTTGTTGTTGAAAATGAAAAAGTAGTTGGTGTTTTTACGAGAAGAGATTTAGTAAATTGTTCACATGTTTTTGGAATTAGAAATGTTCCTATTAAAGCATTTATTAATGAAAACTTTAATTATTGTTTAAATAAGGTTGATGAAAAATATAAAAATTCAAAACATACATTAATCCCAGTTTTAAACGAAAAAAAAGAATTAATAGATATTTATTTTCCTAAAAAAACAGTATACATCAATAAATATCATTATCCTGTTGTTGTTATGGCAGGAGGACTTGGTACTAGATTGTACCCTTATACAAAAGTTTTACCTAAACCACTAGTACCTGTTATTGATGATAAACCAATGGTAGAAATGATTATGGATTCGTTCAATAATTATGGATCAGACAATTTTTACTTAATTGTTAATCACAAGAAAGAAATGATAAAAAGCTATTTTGAAGAAAATGATCACAATTATAATGTTCATTATGGGGAAGAAATAGAACAGCTTGGTACAGGTGGTGGTCTCTATTATGTAAAAGATCAAGTTAAAGAAACTTTTTATTTGACAAATTGTGATATCTTAACTTTAGAAGATTATGATGAAATATACGAATATCACAAAAATGCTGGAAATGTAATTACTATGATTGTTTCATTAAAGTCTGTTCATGTTCCTTATGGTGTTGTACATACCGATGAAAATCAAAATTTGGTTGGTTCAACTGAAAAACCAACATATATGATTTTAGTAAATACTGGGGTATATATTGTAGAACCTGATGTATTTAATTATATCGGTTGTGAAGAAAAAGTAGACTTTCCAACAGTTATCAATCGTATCAAGAATGATGGTAAGAAAGTAGGAATTTATCCAATTACTGAAGACAAATGGTTAGATATGGGTCAAATAAATGAATTAGAAAATTCAAGACAAATATTGAAGGAAATTAAAAGGAGATAATTTAGATGATTTGTTCTTTAGATAAAGAGGAGTTATTAGAATATGTTGTAAAACAATTGAATAATTTTTTTCCTGATAATAATGTTGTATGTAAGGACGAGATAAGAAAATCATATTATGTTGCTCTAGAAAGATTAGAATATTGTTTTACTCCTATAAGGATTTCAGGGTATAAAAAAGATAATGAAGTCTATTTCAATCATTTGCATTCCGATCAATATACTCAATTTTTGTATTTTTTAAGTAATCAAATATGGATAGACGGTGGAGATGAAATTATTTGCTCTAAAATAGTAAACTTAATTAGAATAATTTCTGGAATGTTTGTTACATATAAGTGTAAATTGCCTAAAATATTCATATTTTATCATGCAGTTGGAAGTGTGATTGGAAATGCAGATTATTCGGATTATTTAGTTATCTTTCAAAATGTGACAATAAATACATCGAATGATGAAAAAGGGAATCCTGCTCCCAAAATAGGAAAAGGAGTTTTTTTAGGAACAGGTGCTAAAATTATAGGAAATAAATCAATAGGAGATAGAGTATCTATAGGTGCAAATGCATGTGTATATGATCGAGAAATTTCAAGTGATTCAGTGGTCACAAATGAAAATAATCAAATTACTGTTAGAAAGAGAAAGAAAAAAGATTGTTTGGTTCAAAAATTTTTTTCTGACATAATTTGCTAAAAAGGAGGAAGAACATGAAAACTATTGGATTTTGTGTTCCTTGTTATAATGAGGAAAAAAATATAATTAATTTATATGATTCAATACGAAAGCAAATGGATAAATTGGATTATAATTATAAAATATTATTCATTGATAATAAATCTACAGATAATTCAAGAGATATATTAAAAAAATTATCTCAAAAAGATAATAATGTAATAGTTTTATTTAATACTCGTAATTTTGGTCCAGCAAGATCATCTGCATACGGCTTTTTTAATACCCCTGGAGATGTTGTGTTAACAATGGCATGTGATTTACAAGATCCTCCTGAGTTGATAGGAGAATTTATAAGGAAATGGGAAGATGGAGAAAAAATTGTTTTAGGACGAAAAATTACAAGTCAAGAAAAAAAATCTATGTTTGCGGTAAGAAAGCTTTACTATAAATTAATGCGAATGATTGTTGAAGAAAATGATTTAGATCAAGTTACAGGATTTGGATTATATGATAGGAAAGTAGTAAATATTATGAAGAAAATATATAATCCAAATCCAAATTTTAGATTTTTAATAACAAGTTTAGGTTTTCGTGTAAGTTTTATTGATTATGATCAACCACAAAGAAAGTATGGAAAATCTAGTTATAATTTTTTTTCATATTTAGATACAGCTATTTTGTCCATAATTGATAATTCAAATAAACCATTAAGGTTAATGTCGTATTTTAGTATTAGTAGCTTTATAATACTATTTATATTGGAAATATTTATGCTAATATTCTCAATTATTAATCATGTACTCTCCAGAAATATAAGTTATTTATTAATAATATTGATTTTATTGTTTATTTCAATTGTGATGTGCCTTATTAGTATAATTGGAGAATATTTAGGACAAGTTCTTGAAAGGGAAAAACATATGCCACTAGTTGTTCTTGAAAAATCATATAATTTTTCGGCAGAAGAACTAAATAAAGGAGATTCTTATGATTAATAAAATAGTTAATATTTCAAAAACAAGTTGGTTAGAGACATATATTATAGAAAAATCTAAATATATTCAAAATGGGGAATCTAATACTTGGCAACCTGAACAAAGACCTGCTATTATTGTAATACCTGGTGGAGGATATAAATATATTGCAGATAGTGAGAATGAACCGATAGTTTTTAATTACTTAAAAAACGGATATTCTTGCTTTACTTTACATTATTCAATTGGAGATTATTCTGTATATCCAACACCTTTAGTAGAATTATTTAAAGCAATAAAATATATAAGAGATCATTCTAAAGAATATTTTATTGATTCAAATGCGATTATTGTGTGTGGTTTTTCAGCGGGGGCACATTTAGCTGCTTTATCAGCTGTAAAATGGAATTCAAATGAATTTTCATATTTATGTACAAATTCAAATGAAGAATTGAAACCCAATGGAGCTATTTTGTCGTACCCTATCACTAATAATGATAAATTAATAGATATGCAATGGAAACATCAAAAAAATTGGGGTAAAATTTTAGAAAAAAAAGATGAGAGAGTTAATATTTTAAATTATGTGAATTCATCTATGTCACCATGTTTTATATGGCATACTAGAACAGATGGAATTGTACCTGTAAAACAATCATTAGATTTAGTTAATATAATGATAGAAAAAGGAGTACCTGTTGAGTACCATATGTTTTATGAGGGATATCATGGTTTATCTACTAATGATGTATTATCAAATTATAAAGGGGCACTACAAAATGGAACTATTCCGTTTAATGTGTCAAAATGGATGGAAATGTCAGTAGAGTGGATAAATAATTTATGTAAATTTAATATTTGATTTTATATTTGTTAATTATATGTTTAGGGGGTTAATTATGTGTTTTAGATTATTTATAAAGAAAAATTTATTATTGGAGTATGAGTATTAATGGTAAAGAATAGAAATAACGTTGGTTTTTTCATATTAATTTTTTTTCATATTTTTTTATTGTTAGAAAAAAAATTTTCTTTGGCAATATCATGTGTGTGTTTAGGAATAGTTTTATTCTATTTAAAAGACAAACCAATTTGTTTGAAAATGGAAAAATTAAATAAAAAATATTTAATTGTTGCATTAATTTTAGCATATATTTTTGGACCTTGGGGATTGGTTGCTAAACCTCAAGAAAACTATTATTTAATTAATAATTTATTTGCAAATAATAATTTAGATTGTTTTGCATGGTTGAATGGAGAACTTAGTTTATATATACTTCCTTATTTTGTGAAAAATATTTTTTGTTTTTCATTTGCAAAATTAGTAGTATATATTGAGTATGTATTAATGTATTATGTTAATATCAATATAGTATGTCAAATTTTAAAAAAGTATTCATGTAAAGAAAAGATAATGGATATTTTTACTTTTTTTACTATAGGAGCTCCTATTGTTGTTGGTGGTATCTTATTAAATTCATGGGATCAAAATATAGGAATTTCATTTCCTACATCCACATTTTCAAATTGGATTGGATATGAAATGAGCCCTTCTATGATAGAAATTTTTATTAAAATGCCAATACTGTTTACTTATGTTTTATTATTTACTTATGTTTTTTTTATTAGTAATAAAAATAAGGATTATAAGATATTATTTCTTATAATAACGATTTGTGAAATTCCCTTATTAGGTGTATCATTTTTAGTTATTATTTTATTAGAGTTTTTAAAAAATAAAGTTAAAACAAATTATTTAATTTGTTTTCTTGTTTTTGAATATTTTATTTTATTTGTGTTGAGTTATTTTTTATGTAAAAAATTAACTGTTAATTATTTTTTTCATTCTATTAAAAACTTATATTTTATTGTATTTAGTTTTGTTTTTTATTTGCTTTTTCTATTTGTTTTTAAGAAGATTGAAAGAAAACATATATGGTATTTTTCATATATATTATTATTAATATTTTTGCAATCCTTTTTATCATATAATATTTTTGTAACAATGTCTTTTCCAATAATATTTCTATTTAATGTAAGTATTTATAGGATAGTTAGTGTAGTGTTGAAAAATGGAACACTTTATCAAGAAATATTTGTTTTATATAATTTATCAATGTCATCATTATCTTCATTTATCTATTTATTAGGACTGATATCCACAAATATAAATATTATGTAAGGAGAAATTTATGATTAATATATCAAGTAAGCAAATTAAATTTTTTATTGTATTGTATATTACAATACCACTGTATTTATTCTTTTTTGGTTGGACAAAACCCATTATAGCAGTATGTCTTAGTATTTTACTTTTTCTTGCATCAAGCTCTTATTTGAGAAACACCAAAAATATTGAGACACTACAAATTTCAAAAAAAACTCTGATAGTTTCAATTATATTAATCCTATTTTTTACCATATTTACTGGTGTTGGAGGTTATTTTTCACAAACAGATGATTCACATTGGCGAAATGCGATATTTACTGATTTGATTAATTATAGTTGGCCCGTATATTATCCCAAAATAGATTCAATAATGTGTTATTATTTTTTGTTTTGGCTTCCTGCAGCAATTGTGGGGAAAATATTTGGTCATCTTGCGGCAAATTTTGCTTTATACTTATACATGGCTTTGGGAATTTATTTGGTTTTTTTATTAATGTTAAAGAAAGATAATTGTTCTTTAGAGAATGTCATTATAATCATTTTTATAATTTTTTCTTTTGGAATAATAGAATTTATTGCATCACTTATTTATCATAGTTTTATTCAAAGCCATATTATTAATTATAGATGGGCCTTTGTCAGCGATGGACTTCAAATAATAAATAATCATTCGAATTTAAGCTATATTTATAATCAAACAACAGTCCCTTGGTTGGCAACATTACTTATAATTCAAGATAAGAATGTTTCTAGTTTTGCATATTTAGGTTGTATATCGATAGTTTATGCACCTTTTTCGATAGTTGGAATTTTGACATATACTATCTTTTTTGGATTCAAAAAATTAATAGAAATGTTGAAAAAAAAGAAACTGTCTTATTATTTTAAAGAAATATTTTCAATTCCAAATATTTTATCAGTAATTTGTTTAGTTCCATTATTTTTTCTTTTTTATTCAAGTAATACTAAAACATCAAGTGGCGGGACAGGTCAGTTACTAGAATGGACTTATAAAAATTCTTCTATGCAGACATTTTTTACAGTTTTATTTTTTTACTTAGTTGCGATTATTCCGTTATATATTGTCTTATTTCCAAAATTTAAGAATGAATTTTTATTTCATGTGACTTTTTTCTTAATATTGGTTTTTCCACATCTGAAGTTAAGTACTACAAATTTAAATGATTTTAGTTCTCATGGATTACCTATACCGATGATATGTTTAACATATTACGTAATTCAAGCTATTTTAGATAATGATTTTTATTTGAAAAGAAGATTGTTACATAGTGTGTTAGTTATTTTAATTTCATTGGGATCGTTAAATTATGTAGGTGAAATATGGTATCAATTGAAAGATATTTCACAATCTCACGAAATTGGTATTAAAGACAATTTAAATACTTTAGAAGACAAAACAGATGCAGTAAACTTTGTTTCGCATCATCCCGATGAGAGTTTATTTTCAAAATATATAATAAAAGATTATTATCATTAGTTTATTGATGTTTTGTAAACAAGAAGGAGGTTATATGAAAAAAATATTAATAGTAATTTTAAGTATTTGTTGCCTTTTTGGTATGCAGGCTTTTTTTCATGATTCAAGTCTTTCAAATATTGATTTAGCCTTTTTGAATAAAGGAAGATATTCATTTTCTATGGGAGGAGATTTTGTTAGTGCATGGGATAATGAGGGAAATTTGTATTCATGGGGGTATAATTTGTATTGCCAAACAGGAAATATAGAAAACTCAATGCTAGATTATCATAGGAAAAGTACAAATTATTTTAAAAAAAAGGTTTTATTAAAAGATGTTAAGCAAGTTGCAAATGGTGAATGGCATTCATTAATTTTAAAAACAGATGGTAAGCTTTTTTCTTACGGTAATAATTCATATGGGCAAAGAGGCTTTGAAGCAAATAAAGATTTAACAGGAGTTGTTCCAGATGAACAATCGTCAGAATTATTAGAAATAAATTCTGATGGAAAGAAAATTAAGAACATTTACGCAAAATGGATGAATTCTGCATTTATTACAACTGATCATGAGTTATATGTTTGGGGAAATAATGAATTTGGTAATTTAGGAAATTTATCAAAAGGAGATTTAGACGAACAAACAAGGGATAATTATATTTCTTATCCATTAAAAATAATGGATGGTGTTAAGAAAATTTCTTTTGGTAAAGACCATACTGCAGTTTTATTATTAAATGGAGATGTTTATGTTTCTGGTTCAAATGAATTAGGGCAGCTCGGTATAAATTCTAACAAAAAAGTGATTACTAAGTTTGTTAAAGTTTATTCTAATGTAAAAGATGTATCTTGTGGATTTAAAAATACATATATTATTGATAGTAATGATAACCTTTATGGAGTAGGTGATAATAGATTTAATCAAATATCTAGTTCTAAAATCAATAATGTATCAAAATTTATGTTAATTGATAAAGATGTATGTAGTGTAAGTGCAGGAACAAATTTTTGTGGAATATTAAGGAAAAATAATGATTTTTATGTAATCGGTTCAAATTCATATGGTCAATTGGGAAATACTAGCAAAGAAACATATATTAAGAATGTAAGAGAAGTATCTGTTGGGGATAATTCCATAATTATTCAAAAAAAGAATGGGAAAATTTATGGTTTTGGAAGTAATCTTTATTCTATTTTCCCATCAAAAAATAAAAAAATAAAATATCCTATAAAACTAAATTAGTTTTATAAGTAAATAATATAGTTATATAGTGAGGTAAATATAATGAAAAAAATACGTATTTTGTTTACTGGAGGTAGTGGATTAGTTGGATCAAACATTCTTCCATATTTAAAAAAACATTACGATATTTGTAGTCCAACAAGAAACGAATTAAATTTATTAGATACAGGTGCAGTAGAAACATATGTTAAAAATGGTAATTTTGACATAATAATCCATAGTGCAAATCCTAATCCGAAAAAAAATAATTTGGATAATATAGGATCAATGACAGAAAATAGTTTAAGATGTTTTATGAATTTTTATAGAGTGAGAAAATATTGTAAAAGATTGTATTTTGTTGGATCAGGTGCAGAATTAGATAAAACGAGGGATATGATACAAATTAGTGAAGAGGAATTTGATAGATCAATTCCTCAAGATGAATATGGCTTTGCCAAATATATTATGAATCATTTAGCTTCAAAAAGTGATAATGTATATAACTTGAGATTATTTGCATGTTATGGACCGGGGGATACTGACAATAAGTTTATTACTCATTGTATTAGAAGTGTTTTAGCTGATAAAGATATAACAATTAGACAAAACTGTATATTTGATTATATTCAAGTGTATGATTTAGCAAATATTTTTAGTTATTTTATTGAAAATAAACCTAAATATCATGATTATAATATAGCTAGTGGAGATCGTTATACATTGGTAGAAATTGCTGAAAAAGTTTTAAAATTAATGAATAGCGATAAAAAAGTTATTATTTTAAAAGATGGAATGAATAAAGAGTATACACCAAATATTTCACGTTTATTAGAAGAAATGGGTGGTTATAAATTTATTTCATTAGATGAAGGTATAAAAATTCAAATTGAAAGTGAGGTAGAAAATTAAAAATGAAAAAAAGAGTTGCAGATATTATTATTGAAACTTTGGTTGAATTAGGTGTAAAGGATTGTTTTAGTGTTGTTGGAGGAGGATCTATGCATCTTGATAATGCACTAGGTTTAAATGACGATATGAATGTTGTTTTTCATCATCATGAACAAGCTTGTGCAATGGCAGCGGAAGGGTATGCAAAAACTTCTGGAAATATTGCAGCTGTTTGTGTAACAAGTGGACCTGGTGCAACAAATACACTTACTGGAGTAATGGGCGCTTGGGTTGACAGTGTTCCAATGTTTGTTATGTCGGGACAAATAAGATATGAAGTTTCGGTTGCTAAGACTGGATTACCACTTAGATTTAGAGGAAATCAAGAATTTGATATTATTGGGTCAGTTAAAAATATGACAAAATATGCAAAGATGGTTACTGATCCATTATCAATAAAAAAAGAAATAAATAAGGCGGTTAAAACAGCTATTTCAGGAAGAAGAGGTCCTGTCTGGTTAGATATTCCTTTAGATATTCAAAATGCGATGGTAAATGAAGAAGATTTATATCCTGTTGAAGAAATAAAAGAAGAACCAACAATTAAAGAAGAAGAATTTAATAATTTAATTGAAATGATTAGTAATGCTAAAAGACCAGTAATTATCGGTGGTAATGGAATTGCTAACAGTGGAAATCTTGGGTTATTTAGAGAATTTGCTAAAAAACTTGGTATCCCTGTTGTAGCTTCAGCAATTGCTGCGGATGTATTATATGACGATTATGATTTATACTATGGTATTTCTGGTTTTATTGGCCCAAGAACAGGTAACTTTATTCTACAAAATGCTGATTTTATTCTTACTCTAGGTACAAGCTTAGGATTCAAAACTACAGGATATACACAAGAAAAATTTGCTGTTAATGCTAAAATTGTAATGGTAGATTGTGATGAGTATGAAGTAAGAAAACCAGGAGTCAGAGTTGATTATTTTATTCATTCTGAATTAAAAAATTTCTTTAACTATTGTTTACCAAAAATTAAACATGTTAATGTACCTAATGAGTGGATAGATTATTGTAATAAATTAAAAAATAGATTTACACCTTTTGAAGCAACAGAAGGTTTAAGTGCAGATGACAGAGTGTGCTCATACATGTTCTGGAAAAGATTTGAAGAACATGAACCAGATGATAGCATTGCGGCACTTGGAAATAATACAGGTATAAGTTCTAAATTGCAAATTGGTATTAAACATGAAAACTCACGTGTAATTGCAAATAATAACTGTGGTTCAATGGGATATGATTTACCAGCAGCAATAGGATCAGCTGTAGCAAGTAAAAAAGAAGTAATTTGTGTTACAGGTGATGGAAGTATTATGATGAACTTGCAAGAGCTTCAAACAATTAAACATTATAATTTACCTGTAAAAGTTGTGATTTTTTCTAATGATGGATACAATGCTTTTAGACAAACATGTAAAAACTTCTTTAATGGATTTAACGTAGGGTGTGATGCGGAAAGTGGAGTAAGTTTCCCTTCATTTGAAAAAGTAGCTGATACATTTGGATATGGATATAAATGTTGTCATTCAAATGGCGAACTAGACGAATGTTTAGATTGGTTATTCAGTCAAGAAGGTCAAGTTATCTTAGAAGTGGAACAACGCTTAGATGATCCAATCACTCCAAAAGTAATGTCAAGAATTAATGATAAAGGTGAATTTGTAACACCTTCTATCGAAGATATGTATCCTTTTATTGATGAAGAAGAATACAAATCATTAATGATAGGTAAATAATTGGAGAATATATGAGAAGCTTTGTATTAGGAAAAAAAGAAAATATAAAGAAAGATAGCTATATTTGGAATACAATTGGCGGATTGATAAATGCATTTCAATCCGTCATAATTCTTATGGTTTTAGCTAGATCGTTAGATATGGAATATGCTGGTATTTTTACTATTGCATGGGCTATTGCTAACCTTGTTATTACTATAGGAAAATATGGTGTAAGAAATTATCAAGTAACAGATGTGAATGAAAAATATAGTTTTAATGATTATTTTTCAAATAGAGTAATTGTTAGTATATTGATGATTATTTTTACATGTATTTATGTTTGTTTTTTGAGTATTAGTAATCAATATGCATTTGATAAAACAGTTATAGTTTTTTTAATGTGTTATTTAAAATTGATTGATTCTGTTGAAGATGTTTTTCATGGGATGTATCAGCAACATGAAAGATTAGATGTTGCAAGTAAATGTATGTCTATTAGACTCATTTTATCGACAGTTTGCTTATGCATGTGTTCGATTATATTTAAAGATTTGCTTATATCGTCTATTATTACATGTGTATTTTCAACTCTTATTTTTGTTTATTTATTAAAAATTACATATTCAATATTTAATCTTCCTAAAATTCAATTTGATTTTTTTAATGCTAAAAGAATTTTAAAAGATTGTTTTCCAATTTTTGCTGGTTCATTTTTGTCTTTTTATATATTAAATGCACCAAAATATGCTATTGATGCCTTATTAAGTTCTGAATTACAAGCATATTATGGTTTTATTTCAATGCCTGTTTTTGTAATAGGATTGTTAAACAACTTTGTATTTCAACCTATTTTAACAACTGTTGCCAATTGCTATGAAACAAAGAATAAAGATCAATTTTTTCAGCTAATTAAAAGACAGATAGTTGTTATATTAATTATAACTATTGTGGCTTTAATTGGATCGTATGTATTAGGAATACCGGTATTATCAATTTTATATAATTGTGATTTATCAAATTATAAGGTTGACTTATTGATTTTAATGCTAGGAGGAGGAATTCTAGCGTATGTTGGTTTTTTAACGACAATTATTACTTTAATGAGAAATCAAAATATTATTTTAATAGGTTATGTAATTGGTGGCGTATTAGCAATTGTTTTATCTCAATTAGTTGTTAGTTTATATGGTTTAAGAGGTGCATCAATACTTTACTTATTATTAATAAGTGTTCTAGCAGTTTTTTTCAGTATAGCTTTTTATTTCAATTTAAAGATATGGAAAGAAGGTATTACTAATGAAGGATAAATTAGTTTTAATAGGTGCAGGTGGTTATTGCAGAGGTGTTTTGGATTCGTTATTACTTTTGGATTCTTATGAAATTGTAGGAATAACAGATCCAGCCACACCAATAGGAACAGATGTTTATGGAATTTCTGTATTAGGTACAGATGATATTCTTCCAAAGTTATTTGAATCAGGTGTAAAGAAAGCTCATATTACAGTAGGTAGTGTTGGAAATTGTTCACTTAGAAAAAAATTAGTTGAAATGGCTGAAAACATTGGATTTGAACTTGTAACTATTATTGACCCTAATGCTGTTTTAGCTAAAGATGTAAGATTGGGGAAAATGGCTTATATTGGAAAAAGTGCTACAATAAATTCTGATGTTGAAATTGGAAATTATTGTATTATTAATACTGGAAGTATTATTGAACATGGATGCAGGATTGGAAATTTTGTTCATGTAGCACCTGGAAGTGTTCTTGTTGGTGATATTCATGTTGGAAATGAAAGTCATTTTGGTTTAAATTGTTCGGTTTTACAAGGATTGACTATTGGAAATCGTGTAATTGTGGGAGCAGGAAGTACGGTTCTTAGAAATGTAAATGACGGAGAAACGGTTGTAGGCATAGTAAAATAGAAAGGAGCTTGTATGAAAAAAATAAGTGTTTTAACAGGAACAAGAGCAGAATATCATTTAATGTATCCTGTTTTAAAAAAGATAGTAGAACATCCTGATCTAGAGTTAGATTTAATTGTCACAGGTGCTCATTTAAGTGCCAAGTATGGTAACACATATCAAGCAATTGAAAAAGATGGAATTCCAATTAGTATTAAACTTCCTATTTTGAAAGATGATGAGGAAATCGTTGATATGGATAGGGCAATTGCTGAATGTATGTTAGGATGTAGTAAACATTTTAAAGATGTTAAACCTGATTTATTATTGGTATTAGGAGATCGCTACGAATTATTTGGTGCGGTTATTCCTGCTATTAATCAACATATACCAATTGCACATATTCATGGTGGTGAAACTACAGAAGGCGCTATCGATGAAGCTGTTCGTCATTCTGTTACAAAATGTAGTTATTTACACTTTACATGTTGTGAACCATATCGAAAAAGAGTAATTCAATTAGGTGAATCACCCGATAGAGTGTTTAATGTAGGTGGATTAGGTGTAGAAAATATATTAACGCAATCTTTAATGACACAAGAAGATTTGGAAAAAAATTTATCATTTCCTTTAAATAATTATTCATTAGTAACATTTCATCCAGTAACTTTAGAAGAAGGTACTGCAGTTCAACAAGTAAAAGAAATGTTGGATGCTTTCTTAGAAGTAGAAGATATGAATTTTATTATTACAAAGGCAAATGCTGATGCTGGTGGAAATAAAATTAATGAAGTAATAGATCAATATGCTGAAAAGTATCCACAAAAGTTTTATACTGAGTTTAGCTTAGGAATGGTGAGATACTTAAGTGCTATGAAATATGCACATCTAGTTATTGGAAATTCATCAAGTGGTATTTTAGAAGCTCCATCTTTTAGAGTTCCTACTATTAATATTGGAGACCGACAAAAAGGTAGAATCAAATGTGAGAGTATTATTGATTGCAATCCAAATAAAAAAGCTATACTTGATGCCATTTCTAAAGGCTTAAGTTCTTCGTTTAGGGATTCTATAAAAACAATGGAAAGTCCATATGGAAATGGAACCACAAGCCAACAAATTATAGATATCATTAATAAATATTTAGAAAATGGAATTGACTTAAAAAAGAAATTTTATGATATAGAATTTAATTTGAAAGGGGAAAAATAGAAATGTCACATGTATATATTGTTGCTGAAATTGGGTGTAACCATAATGGAAATGTTGATTTAGCTTATAAAATGGTTGATAAAGCTAAGGAATGTGGTGTTGATGCTGTAAAATTCCAAACATTTAATTCATCGTTATTAATTTCAAAATATGCACCTAAAGCAGAATACCAAATTAAAAATACAGGTAATCAAGAAAGTCAATTAGAAATGACAAGAAAATTAGAGTTATCTCATGATGATTACATGAATTTAAGAAAATATGCTCAAGATTTAGGTTTAGATGTTTTTTCTACAGCATTTGATGATGAATCAATCGATTTTTTATATTCAATCAAACAAAACGTTTGGAAAATACCTTCTGGAGAAGTAACAAATTTACCATATTTAAGAAAAATAGCACAACTAGAAATTGAAAATAAAAAAATTATTTTATCAACTGGTATGGCTACGATTGATGAAATTAATAATGCTTTATCTATTTTAAACGCAGGAACTCCTGCAGAAATTATTATTTTACATTGCAATACAGAATATCCAACAGAAGATATTGATGTAAATGTATCTGCAATTAGTGATTTACATAAAGCATTTCCTAATTATAAAATAGGTTTTTCAGATCATTCTAGAGGATTTGTTGCACCTATTCTAGCATTGGCATATGATATTTGTTTTATTGAAAAACATTTTACTTTAGATTGTAATATGGAAGGACCAGATCATAAAGCTTCTATTATGCCAGATGATTTAAAAGTACTATGTGAATCTGTTAGAAGGGCTGAAGTTATTATAGGTGATGGTAAAAAAAGAGTAACAGATTCAGAAAGAAAAAATAAAAAAATTGCAAGAAAATCTATCGTTGCAAAAAAACAAATCAAAAAAGGTGATATATTCACTGAAGAAAATATCACATGTAAAAGACCTGGAAATGGAATTAGCCCAATGAAATGGGACGATATCTTAGGAAAAGTTTCATCGAAAGATTTTGAGGAAGATCAATTAATTGAATGTGAAGGATTTGAATGGGAAGATAAGTAGATCTCGCAAAAGAAAGTAAGAAAAGCAATTATACCAGCAGCAGGATTAGGAACACGATTTTTACCAGCAACAAAGGCAATCGCTAAAGAAATGCTGCCAATCGTAGATATTCCAACAATTCAATACATTATCCAAGAAGCAGTAGATAGTG
>ERZ772885.226-NODE-226-length-42404-cov-31.373161_pt1 | contig 42404 bp, 58 predicted proteins | sample MGYA00580580_ERZ772885 | MGnify/ENA primary metagenome ERZ772885 (study PRJEB29015, sample SAMEA2737673) | human gut metagenome | biome: human gut; feature: human-associated habitat; material: faeces | place: China | collected 2012 ...
CCTGTGGCTGATGCTGCACCTTGGTCACCTGTGGCTGATGCTGCACCTTGGTAGCCTGTGGCTGTCTTACCCTCCTTCCACTTGCATTTTTCAAACGTAAACTTAACGGCTGCGTCTACAAGACTCTTAATACTTAGTTCAGCTCCTATGTGGATTTTTGAGCAAGCAATTTTCGTATCATCCGTATCTACGTCCATATCGCCAGTCCCCTCAACCTCGTGAAACTTATTCATACCAACTTCGGCAGGTGGATAGTAACCGAACACGTCCAACGGATGGAGGCAGAAGTGAAATCCGTTACCGCAAGCCATTATATCGCCTGTTTCTTCATAGTCCTTACCTTCTTCATATTGGAAATCCCTACATGTCATATCGGGGTTAAAACCTTTGTACCCTTTGATCTTGACAAATTCCTTTGGCAGGGTAACGTTATCCGGCAGGTTTGCCCTAAGTACCATGTACGCCATGTAGCTGGCGTCAAATCCGGCTATCCCGGTGCCAATGGCAGTTAGGAGGAATTCCTTTTCCGGATGCTCGTTAGCGTAATTCCCGAAGTTTCCTAAAAATACCAGCAGTTCTTCTTCAGTTACTTTCTGCATATCCTTGTCCAGCGTAGGAATGGCATAGGACTGACCTTGTATTCCTTCTGCCTGCCCCATAATTGCGCCAAACTTCTCAACTGCCAATCTAGCTGCACCTCCGGCGTGATTGCCGTTCATATTGCTTCCAAAAACGAATATTTGATTTTCTTTCAGTTCCTGAATATTCTCAGGTGTTAATTCTCTTTTCATGATTCCTGTTTGTTTCTAAGTTTGATTAATCCTTTTTTCTCACATTCCATTAAGAGAGGCATATCATCATCACTAATCCTGCATCTCGTTTCCCGATTGACCGACATGTAACACGGAAGATTAAACCTGTCAACTATCGCCTTAATCGCTTCCCTGTTCCCGGTCTGCCAATAAATCGTCACTACTGATGACCTGTTACCTGTACACTCCATGCTCTTACGTCATTATACCATTTACCCTGGTGTTCTCTTGCAACAACGTTAAACTTCACCGTCACATCATCACCAATCGACAGGGGAGTGCTAATCGGTCCATCAGAGCTGAATATTGAGAACTTCATATTCTTCCCGTATTGAAACATCTCTGTGACGATATACTCATGGCATTCCCAATCCTTACCATCCTTCACACCTGTTCTCTTTCCCAGGTCTGCCGTAATTCTTCCTTTTATCTCACAATTCATTTTTATCCTCCTTATTTTTTTACTGCCTTCTTAAGTCGTCCCGACTACCCTTCGGGCAGTATAGGACAAGTTGCCGTAAATTGTTAAATTTATATCTTTTTATTCGTAATCAATTGATTTCCAATATTTTATATCCGCACCTTATGGTGCTTTTTGTAAATCATGTAAAATATTGATTATCAATTAGTTATCTTCTTTTCTTAATTGGTGCAATCGACCCTGATTGGAATCCCGCAAGCAATTTTTCCTTGAATTCCGCTTCAAGCGGACCTATCTCTTCGATATACTTATCCTTTTCGTTGTACCAGTTGTTGGCAAATACACGGATGGTTTCCCATTGCTTCTTCGTCAACTTCCCTGTTTGGAACAACGCCTTATATCTCTCCTTATATCGAGTGACGCCAATCCTTTGAATTTCCCTGGCTTTATCCAATTGGGACAGCTTCACGCCCTTTGCCGGCTGCAATTCCCTGACGAACTGCATCTCCGACCAATCCTTGTAAAATATCCGTCCGATTTTGTTCAGAGATGCATTATCAAGGAGTTCCGCCAACGGTATTGACTGGTGTTTATACACGGTCTCGATACGTAAGATATTGGCACCCACATTCCGTCCCTTTTCCCCGGCTTCAAAACTCTTGTCGTAGATTTTGAGGACCTTGCGGTAGTACTTGCTCTTCTCCGTAGTTTTTTGTCGGAATTCCGGGTAATTGGCATCGTTCCACAACACCCGACCGGCGGCTTCCTCCACCTGTCTGATGTATGCATCTGCCGGCATGGACATCTTCATTGTCACCCCTATCTCATAGTATGTCACTATTACATTTTCTATCTTCGCGCATAGCCTTAAGAGCAACTCATTGATCGTCCGTCCGGCATGGCCGAAGGTCATCGGGCGGCTGTTGTCCAGCTTGCCCGATTTCCCCCTGCTGTATAACTTGTGGATAGAGCACTTACATTTTAATGTATCGCCCCGAATCTCGATGAAACAACCATCGAAATTCGCATAAGCCGTAGACTTGTAATAGATCTCATCGCCTTCGGTACACTGTTCCAGGTAGTTTTTAAGGACGATAGTATCTATATCGGCTGTGTCTATCTTTGCTTTGAAAATCATTTTGTCAAACATGATAAGCTCAAGTTTCTTTCTTTCAATATCTTCTTATATCTTGACCGATAAGCGGCAATCAATATCCGGTATTCAGCTTCGGAATACTTCATACAATCATTCTTCATCGACTCCAGCAACAATACCTTCTGTTCGCCATACTTCTGAATCAACCCTCTTCGGTATCCCTGTATATTACCCTCGTCAAACCGGTTACAGCTTCTGCATTGAGCGTTGCAATTCATCTCATTGTACCTTGTACTCATGTGCCGACGATTGATGTAATGACCACAGTCAGCTTGACTTATCGGCTTAATCAACCCGCATGAAATGCAACGGAATACGGTTGTCCCCGGTATCATATCGCGAAGCCTGATATATCGGGAAAATTCGGTGTCTGCGGTCCTCTTGAGAGATGCATTATTTGTTTTCTTGAGCATTTCTAAATCTATGTTTGATTATTTTTACAAATTGAGAGAGATTACGGAATCTGATTGCGTGACTATACCACTCTTCACTACTTGCCTTATAAGGATACTTTTCAGCCTCCGGCACCCATTCCTTGTCCGCCAGCAGCGCAATGACAGCCAGGTATTCCTTACCGGCATCCCAAAATATTGCAAGGTCTCCGATTTCAGGAGGGGACTCGGTTTCCCCGGTCAAATCCAATACAAACTCCTTGTTATTGCCTTCAAACAATATGACTATCTTGTTATTCTCCTGCTCCACGGATACTCGTGTGCATCCGGTAGGAATGGGTATTTCTCTTAATTTCATAACTGTTCGTTTTAATGGTTCCCGGATAGGCAATCAAGCCACACCGGGATAAAATGAGTAACCTATATGGCATTCAGTTTGAATGCGTGGGCGGTACGAGACTTGAACTCGCGACCTATAGCTTTGCCGAAGAAAAAAAACTTAACTACCAATACCATGAAAAGAGATTAAAAACACACAACTCTTCGATAACTGCCATCGCTCTACCCCTGAGCTAACCGCCCTTGTGCCGCTTCACCCTCACAGGTTAGACGGCTAAACCTAAACTAAAACTTATCGTAATTCATCCTTGGATGTACCATCGGAATGGATAATTATATCTTTGAACAGAGTAACCTCTATCTTCAGTATCTTCCAATCGCTTATAGTTCCTTTCATTCGCTCTGTGATGAGCTCTTTAGCCTGAGACACGTTATCGGCAGACACTATGTGGTTATATCTGCGAATCTTCACCTTACCTTTCGGGGTGATATCCGATATGCCGATAACGACCTTCCACCACTGTTCCTTGTCAAAACCGGATACTTCTTCAATGACTTCCCGTTTCAAGGTCATGACCTTAGCTTCTCCATACAGCGGGAAGCAATGCTTAACCAATACATTCTCGGCTTCCGTGAAGCCCATGGCATCAACCAGGTAAGTATCACTTACCTTTTTTCTCTTCCCGTTAGGTAAGGTTGAAGCACCTCTTACCACGCCTGTAAACCATTCTTTCATAACGTTACTGTTTAATATTCAAAACTATTTCCTATGCTATCCCAATGGGCACGGTTCCTGATGTACTCATCCACCAATTGACCATCAGAGGGATTGCCTAACTCTTTCTTCAATGCCTGATATACATCGTCAGGCATGTTGTAGATAACCTGTTCGTCATGGTCACACTTGCCGGCAACACCCAGCAGAATCACGGCTGCTATTATCCACAGTATTTGTTTCGTTATCTTGTTCATAATCTTGATTTAATCGTATATGTCTTTTTAAATTTTCGTCCGTTTTGCCCCTTTCTACTCCGACCAAAAACTCTTCCAGCTTCCTAATCGGGTCCTGGCATGAAACAAACATATCAGGACTCATCTCATCTTCATAGGTTTTGATCCCATTCACAAGAACCGATCTTCTTACTGATTTTAAAAACGAACAGCCTTTTTTAAAAGCCTCGCTTTCATAGCATATACTTATCGATATATTCGTCACCTTCTTCATAGTCGTAATCTATCAGCATTACCTCTAGCTTTCATTACTTTTCTCCTCAGCAAATCCAACTTCCTTGCGTAATCAATACGAGCGCAATTCAATTTGGCTACCTTTTCATCAAAGTCCCCAATATCATTTAACAACTCTGTTTCCAATAACAACTCTGCTTCCAAAGAAAAAACCAACTCGCGGGCTTTCTCCACTTCCGCTCTGGCTAACACCAACTTTCCTACTGCCATAATCAAACTCCTTATAACTTGGCTTTGTTGAAAAGCATTAAAGCCATATCCGCATCTACAACTATTTTTCTCCCCACTTGAGATACAGCCTTACTTATCACATCGTTTTTAAGGCGCATGGCTGTATTGGCAGAACACTTAAAAAGCTCGGATATACCCTTTATCCCATATACGAGATTCTTTGACGAAGATTTTACTTCATTATCTTCCTGCTTCACAATCAACGCACCCATTAATTCCTTTAGTTCCCCTACGGTTAAATCTATCAACCTGGTATCATCACTTATCCGTCTTTCGATTGGTATCATAATTTACCCTCCTTAATCCAGTTATAGATAGAATCCACTCGGTAAATAAAGTCTGAATCGGCAACACCGGCTGACAATAGCTTAACGATCTCCTTCCTCAACTCAATATCATTACTACTTCTTTGAGAATTTTCTTCTGATGCAATTTTTACATCTTCCCATTCTTTCAGTTCGCTTACACAAATCTCTTTGAAATTTGCGCTATAAAAACTATCTATCATAAATCGTACAAGGCCTATCTCGCTACTCTCAAAAAGATCGACAAATTCATGAGGGATTCTATCAGATATTATGGCATTAAGCCCATTATCCAATTTTACCTCATACGCTCCATCAGGATGCTGTTTCAATGTCAATACATATCTCTTTTCCATTTTCTTTAAAAAGAAAAGCCCTCGCTGTTCTCAGCATAATTGGTGTTTGGCTGATACTTAGCAAGAGCTTCATTTATGTCCTAATTTACGGCAAACACCACTAAACCGTATCGTCTATTTTTTAATCTGATTTTTAGGATATTAAAAATGTCTGCACTATATTTGCAGCGGATTTGGATTGGATAGTACGGCAAACAGTCGTACAGCCATTTTTATACCCTTTTGCAACCGCTTTTATTAGGTTACGGATGCAAAGTTAGTCGTTTTCAATTAACAAAACAAGTGATTTCGCTTAATTGTTTATTGAATGCGATTAATTAGAATGCTTATAAATTATTTAATTATGGAAGATGCTATAAGACAAAGAATTAATAAAATTCTTTCATATTATGATATTACTATTAATAGGTTTTCTAACGGAGATAGTGCCCTACAAAATCGCTTATCCAGGCAACTAAGTAGAGGTTCTGCTATCACCTCTGATACTATTTGTTTAATAATGTCCAAGTTTTCTGACATATCGTCTGAATGGCTTCTTCGCGGTGAAGGTGATATGATTAAGCCTCAACATGAGCAAATAGTTGAGCCTCAACCTGCACTGATAAGTGCAGCAGGAGATACACCCGAAGCATCCATACTCTATCATATATATAATGACACTATCAATAGAATGAAAGAACTTGTGGAAGAGAATACCAAATTAAAGATGCAAGTAACCGAACTTTCGGAAGGAAGTGAAGAATTAGCCAAAACCTTGAAAAGTTTCCATGACTCAAATAAAGAGCTTGCTGATGAAAATCAACAACTCAGAATCGAGGTGATGATAAAGGACTCACAACTTAAGGAAAAAGAAAAATCTGTGTTAGATTATAAGGAATTACTTAAGAAAGCGATATAAGCATGAACACTAATAGCAGTCATGAAGATATATTACTTAATAGTATATGGATTGAAATGAAACAAGCTAATACCAACAAATATTACTCAGAGCTTCTTATAGACCAACATCTTAGAAGGAGTAAATGGTTTACAATATTTTCTACCGGATTTTCTATTGGTGGGGCTGCGTTAAGCTTTATAAATGACATCTTCCCTATTGCCGCGTGTACTGCATTAGGGGTTGCTGAAATTTTAAAATTAATATTCCCATACTATATAATGAAACCGGATGAGCTTTCTAGATTATCATCTCTATCAATCACATACGATAGCTATTTTATCAAATTAAAAAAAATATTTGATTCTCTCCATTGTTATGAAACAACCTCCAGCAAAGCCGAACTACAATATTGTGCTTTATACACAGAATATAGCCAAAGTAGAGAAGAGATAAGTAGGATTTTTGGCAAAATAGACACTAAAATAAACAAGAAAGCATCTGCTAAAAGTGACGATTACCTTAATAATATATATCATTATGGCAAAGATCAATAAAACCCCACAACCAACAATTCGTCCTAATGGGAATTTTAAATTATCTAACCAAACAAGGGAGCAACCTAGCACCGGTGGAGCCTCAAGACCACCAAGACCGCCTAAACCAACCCCTAAAACTGGAAGATAAAAAATTATTTATCAGGACGTGGCAAAGGAATATATTCCGTTTTAATGCCACGCTCCGAAAGTAATTTCGACAATCTCCAGCTTATATATGAAGCAGAACTCTTTCGGATTACTGCCTCGTATAACAATTGTGTAGCAATATACTCTACACAATCGCGAGATAACTCTTTCTCTTTCATAAACAATACTTTAGTTTCGCCTAATATAAACATAAAAACGGATTAACCAATGAATATCATATTGATTTAAACAAAATATATCATTACAGTGTTTTGTATTAAGATATATTCCCAAATTAACCAAAAACATGGAAACTAATACCAAAACACTTTCTATAATCGTTGAAGAACAAAAAAAAGAAATCGAATTACTAAGAGAGCAGCTAAAAATCACGCTAGCTGTAGCATGCGAAGATAAATGTCTCCCTTGCATATTGAAATTTTTAAAAACCAAAAGATAACAGTATGAAAAAAGCTTTATTTGGATTGCTAATCTGTGCGGCATTAACTCAACCCATATATGCCCAAGACGAAAAAATTACTAATAGTTCTATCCTAGAAATGGTTAAACTTGGATTTTCCAACGACATAATCATTAGCAAAATAAATAGTAGTACATGCAACTTCGACACAAGCATTGACAGCTTGAAGACATTGAAAGAAATGGGGGTTAATAACGATATCATCATTGCCATGATAAACCATGCTCCTGTAAGCAATAACAAAAATAACGACACAGACAGATCGGGCATCTATTACAAAAACGGGGATGAATTTATCAAAATACTACCTTCTGTTTTTTCAGGTTCCCAAACTAACACATTAGCTACTGCATTCTCTTACGGTTTAGCTAACACCAAGATTAAATCTACAATGGATGGAGCACATTCAAGTAACGTAGTGGCAACCAACTCACCTGAATTCTATTTCTACTTCAACGCCAACAGGCAAGGTGATTTAGGTTTATCTGCAACAAACTGGTGGTTTTCTGCTGCATCATCACCCAATGAATTTACCTTGGTTGAACTAGTAAGCAAAAAAGGACGCAGAGAACTAGAAACAGGAAAAATCAATCTCTACGCAGGCTCTACTACCGGAATAGATGGAAAGAAGGCTATTAAAGTCAATATTGAGGTCATAAATGACCATACCTTTAAGGTCACTCCCCAATTCTTCCTGGACGCGGGAGAATATTGCTTCTTCTTTAAAGGGAATATACCACATGGAGGATACAGTAATCAATCTGTCTTCGATTTCTCTATACCAAGAGATTTAAAACTTAATATAAACAGCCTCTTCGATAAGGGAGATTACGTTTGGGTATTAGAGGATGAAGAGCCTAAAAGCTACGAAATCATGAGTACTCATATAAATTCGGATGGCGTGTACTATGGGATAGGTCGCAAAATGAGCGCAGACGTTATTGCATATATATCTGAAAAAGATTGCTATAAATCCAAGAAAGAACTAAAACAGGCTTTAAATATAGAATAGCTATCATTATAACATCATGAACATCAAACGAACAACTACCTTTCTCCTGGACAAGGAGAAAGGCAAGCCCGATTCCAAACTCCGATATAGGATTAAGTGGAACGGCAACACAGTAGCCTTTAACATTGGCTATCGAGTAGACAACAACAAGTGGGTAGCTGAAGCCCAGCGATGCAAGGTAAACACTACCCATGGAAAGAAGAAGGTACCGGCATCGACCATCAATGCCGAGATAAACCGATTCGAAGAGCTGATTAATGATGCCTTCTTCTTTTTCGAGCAAACCGAGCATATACCCTCCACAGATGAATTTCGGAATGAAGTCAATAGAAGGAATGGGAGAGTTGTAGAAAAAGAAGAAAAAACCATCTTCGATTACTATATGCAATTCATTACGGAGCAGGGTAAAGAAAACAGCTGGTCCGAGAATACATATAAGAGGCACAAAACCACAATGAACCATTTAAAGAAGTTTGCCCCCAATCTTACCTTTGCAGACCTCACACACGAAGGATTATCCCAGCTCGTTGACTACTTGATGAACGTAGAGATAGATGATGAAGTCGGAATGAAGAACCGTACCGCGAAGAAGTATATCAATCTGACCAAATGGTTTCTCAGATGGGCAGCGGATAAAGGGATTAATAAAGAACTTGCATTTATGACGTTTAAAGAAAAACTGAAAACGATTCCGTCAAAGGTGATATACCTCGAATGGGACGAATTAATAAGAGTGTACAACTCATCATTCCCGGATGAGCCTCATCTTGAAATTGCGAAAGACGTATTCTGTTTCCAGTGCTTCACCTCCCTGCGATATTCTGACGTGAAGAACCTTAAGAAAGCTGACGTCTTCGATGGGTATATTACCACCACAACGATTAAGACAGACGAGTCATTAAAGATAGAGCTTAATAAGTACTCTAAAACCATATTGGACAAATACAAGGATATAAAGGGTATCTATGCGCTTCCTGTTCCTGTCAACCAACGGATGAATAAATGCATAAAAGAAGTATGTGCAGTTTGCGAAGTCAATGAACCGGTGTGTATAACCTATTACAAGGGTTCGGAAAGAATAGATGAGATACACCCCAAACACGAATTAATCGGCACACATTGCGGAAGGAAAACCTTTATATGCAACGCGCTCATGCTAGGCATCGCGCCTAATATTGTGATGAAATGGACAGGCCACAGAGATTACAAGTCCATGAAACCCTATATTGACATAGCAGACAAAGTAAAACAAGAAGCTATGACTCTTTTTAATCGTTAGTCCCTATTTTAGTCCCCATATCGGTTAAATAGTTGATATTCAATATCAATTGTACACCCGATGAGAATTTTTTAATATACACATATAGTGCTATACATAGCAAATAACCTCTTACAGATTATTGTAAGGCTATATTATATATTAAATAAATTCAATATAACTCATTAAACAGTCCCTGTTTTAGTCCCCGATTTCATCAAACCGGGGACTTTTACCAATCTATTTATCCTCTATAAAATCAACCCTGCAACCCAGCGCATGCCCAATCTTTGCAAGAATATCTATACCTGTACTATACCTGCCAAGCTCTATACGTGCTATGTGACCCGGATCAATGCCGGTCAACTCAGCCAACTTCGCTTGGGACAATCCCTTTTGCCTTCTAAGTTCGGCAATACGCTTGCCGATTCGTTCTCTCTCATCCATCATCTTACAACTGCATCTTCAATCATTGCACTGTATGATCTTCCCATCTGGTCCTTAACGTTAGAACGTTCCAAGTCGATGGTCAACCCTTCAAGATTAATACCCGCTTCTTCTGCCAGCTCTCTTACATGATCTTCGTCACGCGCAATGGCATGATAAAGTACAGTTTCATAATGATTCTCTTCGTAGATATTGTATGAGTTCATAATCTTAATGCCGCTTATCCGTTGCCGCCGGTTCTATTGTTATTTTGATGACGCAAAGATAAGCGTTTATTTTCATACTGCAAAATATTACAGTAAGAAAATTCATAATGACTGCGTTTTTTAACATTTAGAATGCCATATACCTACTTCCTGGCGTCATACATTGCAGCCATATACACCCATATCTTGCCTTGCGGAGCGTCTTCGTCGGCAAAGTAAAACCTATGGGCACCCTTGAGGATCTGAGCATCATCACAGACCATACACATATCGGCGTAAAATGAGTTAAACGCGACATACTTATCCCACTTGGTTGTACCCGAAGGGAAAGACATTCCCCTTGCAGCTTCCTCTATCTGATCGGCGGTCCAATGGGCACCGGTTCTCTTCTCACCGGACGGTCCTGTATAACGTATACCCTCTACATCCATTTCGGCAAAATTCCTGTCGTAGTGGTTGCCGTACAGTATGGAGTGCTGCTTGCGCATAAACCGCCAGTATTCGTCCGGATGCTCATCCCTGAGGATACACAGCATATCACTCAATGTGTCCACGCTCTGCCACATTGCCTTGTCGGAGGCTACACCGTTAGCCTTGGCATCCCTAATCATATCCTTATATTCCATGTCGTTAATATTATATATTATCAATCTGTTTGTTTTCTCTGGACACTTCTGTCTTTTTGATAGGCAAACGTTTGTTTTTACTTTCAATATATCATTCCATCATCAGCTTCTTAAGCTCTATCAGGTCGGCATCTGTTATCCTGATAGCCCCTGTATTGCCAAACAGGATATTCGACACCGGATTATCGGGAAGAGCAATGCGGATATTCCCCTTACCTATAGTTCCACGGATAAAGCCTTTCCCGAACGGCATCTCATCCATCTCGCGAAACATTACTATGAGGTCATTAAACAGCATATCCGCATCAATGTTGCCGCTTTCATCGCACAAAAACAAAGAGGCATTGTCAATCATTGTATTCAGGTTGTCTCTTTCCTTGGCTATATAGTTTTTTGCACCCCTCTTCAGGTATACCGAAGCGACCTTCAGCTTCGGGTTAGCCTCAACCAGCGTGTCAATCCTGTCATCAATCCACAACAACAGCGAATCAGCCATCTTGTCCTTAACTTCTGTTATACTTTTCTTTGCTTCCATCATTTTTTTGATTTAGATTGAGGTTTTCCATTCTTCCAGTCGATAAACTCCTGCCATGTCATATCACTATGTTCCGTCACGTACTCCCGGAACAAGGCATCACGCCTGGCGGTCTCTTCCTTGGCCGCTTTCGATGTCCGCCTTACGAATGATAGCTGCTGCTCCAATATGGCCTTACCTTCGGCAGATGCCTCTATCCTGCCCTTGACCAGCAGAAGCAGTTCGGCATTAACCATCTCCTGTATAGCCATGCTGTTATCGTAATATTCCTTGTTGTTGCTCAGGATGCCGCGTTCCTGATCGTTGAGAGATGATACAATACGGTCTATCTCATCCCAAACAGGAGTTGCGGTATGCTGTACGGGCTGCGTCTTGGGAAACTGCTGCAAAGCCTGTAACTTCTGCTGGTACATCTCATTTTCCTGCGCCAACTGTTCCAGGTTACGCCCGGATGTAAGTAGAGGGTCATTTTCAAACATATTCATTATTTTTTGTCAGTGGTTAATAAAGAAAGTGGTATGCCCCCGAAGGGACTTACCACTAACGTTTCTTACGTCTTACGCGCTTGGTGCGGTTGACTGCGGGCGGCAGTTGCATCCGTAAGGGTTCGCCCCTTCCAGTACGCTGACTGTCGGGGTTGAAGGCAAACCCACCACACCATAGATTGCACGGCATGTCTTGCGGTCCGTATAGCACATGCTTTCCTTCAGGACACTATCCATACCCATTTGAATAATCTTGTTCTGGTACAGGTTGGCAACTTCCATTCCGTATACCTTCTTGTCCAGCTCACAGAACTTGGCGGAATAACGCTCATTGAGTGTGTCGTAAAGGTCACGCTGTCCCTTGTACAGTCCGAATGCAGCTGTGTTCAGCTTGTCATTCATGTTATCGTAGAGGTCACGGGAAACCTTGTAATTTCCGAAGTCACCGTCTACCTGTGACTTGTAGAGCTGCCATTTCTCGTTAATGTCTATCTCGCGATGTGCGTACATCTGCTCCTGAGTGTTGACTTTAAGCCCCCAAATGGTATTGGTCAAACTCAAAGCTTCCTCACATCCCTTCTCCCATGCCTGGAATGCCGTAGGAGCCACACCCGAACGTCCGGCAATGGCATCGCTGACCGTATTGATGTTTACGTTTTCCGGCATACCGCCACCGCCACCAAAAATGCGGCCTCCGCGACCCCATAATGCGGCTGCACCCAGAGCCGTACCGATAATACCGGTAGTCAATGCTGCGTTACCCACGCCCTTAGAAGCATATTCCTTACGATCTTCGCCATGGACATACTCCTTTTCTTTGATTACTTGTTTTACTTCTGCTTCCATATAACTTGTATTTTGTATTGCAGCCCTTCGTTGGGCTACATGCAAAGAAAGCCATAATTCAGCGGCAAATGAAATACTTGCTTGCAATATACTTGCTGATTACTTGCCAATTGCTTGCCACAATCCACTTGCTTAATTTTGCCCTGTTGGAGCGGATATAAGATACACCCTGCCTGGTCCTGTGTATGACCCTGCCAATTTCCTCATCGGTCATCATCTTGGATAACGCCATTACAAGGAGGTATCGGGCATCGGCACACTCTTCGCGGTTGCTATGCAATATGTCAGCCTCATCAATGCCTGTAACATTACATACCGTAATTATGATATCCTGATATAATTCCTCTATTCTCATCGATACTTTTTTTAAAAATTGGAAAACAAAACACCCAAAACCTTGTTACAACTTAAGAAAGCCGTAAACAATGCCTTGGGTGTTTATCTCCTGTCGACTGTCAATCATTAAGGAGGACGGCTTTCTTTTCATTCTAAGCCGTAAAAGAACTGCTTTTGTTATTTTGAGTAATCGCTACGCTTCTACTCGTAGCGTTGTGAGGATAATCCTCGGTATAGTGTTCTATTTCATTTTGAACCTCCTTTCTTCTTTATCATCCAAATAATAATAAACAGCAATACAAAGATAATACCTAAAGAAAAATCACCAAAATTAATCTTGACTTCCTGCCACCATGTTAGCTCTTTTTCTACCGGGTAAGGAACTTGAACTTCGCGTACACGGTCAACATATAAGGTATCTGTTCTTCCTCTATCCCTGTACTGCGTGCGCCATCGCTCAACGAATACCGTGTCACCCTTCTCACGAATGTAGATAGAATCCTTAATGTGGATTGAATCTCTCTCGTGGATGGTGAGATACAAACTGTCTACACGTACAGTTTCAACAGGCACATACTTTACACTCCGGCATGATGAACATATTGCCAACGTCAGCAATATGACACAATAAATTATGGTTTTCATAAGCTTGCAACATTAACATACAACCCTACCAAGCTGCTTAAGTCATGGGTCAATGCCTGACCGCTGTCCCTTGTGCAGATATACAATACATCATTCTGAGTATAGTACTTGTCCTTGAATATCTCCATAGGAGGTGTATAGGGTATCGGGTCATCCTTGGTGCCTGATGCGGTCTCTACAACCACTTCGTAGAGTGCTGCCGTAGCCATGCCGGGATATTGGCTCTCCAAAACCATAGGGATATCTTGCCGGACCTTATACAGGTGTTCCTTGTAATTAACCTTCATCCCCTTGGATAAGGATTCGTCTATGAATTCCGCCCAATCGGGGTGCAGCGATTTAACTTTCAAAGATTCGCTGTCTGTCAGGCTCAATGTCTGTATCTGTTTTTTGGCGGATTCCACCATGTTTTGTGCAGATGCAGCCAATATGTAATCAGCACTATAAGGTTGCGGTTCGTAATTCCATTCTTCCGATTCCATGATTTGTACAAATTCGGGGTCATCCATTCTGTAGGTGGGGAATGAGTCCCTCGGGAAGAGGTTAACGAATTCTTCATGCAGCACTACTTTAGTACCATCTGCGTTGCTTCGCATTGTCGGCAGAGCCAACAGTCCATGTTGGGTCAGCCATTCTATTGTAACGATTGTATATCTCATTGTCCAATTATATTAGTTAATACGTAATCAATTAATTCTTGCTCTGTGAATCCGTCAGACTCGCTAGGTATGGAATCAAAGGCTATGGAGTTGTAGAAGGCTAACTTAGCATAATAATTAACACTACGCCCATTGAAGAAGATAGGACTCTTCAAGGTATTATCAGAATTAACTGTATCATTGACTAGTGTAATAGTATGTTTAACTCCCAGCAATTCATGAGGCAGGATAGAATTATTTAAAACTCCATCTATATAACTTACACCATTTGGATTCATATAATTATAAGCAGGTTCGTACTCGCCATTATAGATTGCAAATGGGTAAGTAGAAGCTTCTTGTAACCTCTGTGAGAAAAACATCTTATTAGCTGTTATCGGATTGACAGTCATGAATAATATTTTTATTCCGCCAGCTAAATTTGCACCTCCATAGTCATCTACACCATCTGTCACTAATGCACCGGGATATTCGGGTATCTGAGTAATGGTGATGTTACAGTTGTCTATAGGCTGCTTGGAAGTAAACCCATACCACCCGGATAATCCTTCGTATTCACTTGAGTTGAACTCAAAGTATCCATTTTCCAATGTAATATTTTTGCCACCTTCTGCATCTGTGTATCTAAAGATTAACTTACCTTTAAGCTCTTCCGTTATCCCTGTAATATTACATTTTAAAGTTGTTTTTTTAGTACTATCTTGATATAATACTCCTCTATATTCTATTTTTACGGATTGTATTACAATTGATGAGTCCGATTCTATTTTTACGACTCCATTGTTTGAATCGGTTCTCCAATTACTAAAGTTGTCGTTGTATCCTCCAACACCATTCATTTCGGCAAACAGGAAGTTATTTAACTTCATTCTCCTTCCTTTACCCGACAAGTCCTGCAAGTAAGCAGATTCCTTCAATGTTTCGTTGGTCGCACCTTGCTTCTTTACGTCATAGTAGAAAACGATATGCTCCCTTATCCATGAAGGGATAGGGGAAGGCTTGGAAGCACCGCCACCCGAACGGATTTCGCCAATGTGATTCATGCGATTGTATTTCAACCGCACCGAATTTAAAGATATTGTGTTAACCTTCATATCACTCCAAAATTAATGCCTTGACAGGCTTAACATTGCACTGAATCTTGATATGCTGCTCACCAATAACACCTTCGATGTTCTTCTGCCAAACCGACCCGACACCGTAATCGACTTCAAACGCCACCCAACTCTCACCGTCCAAACTCTGATACAATACCACCTTGGACGGATGTGCATCGAATACCAATTGCAAACCAAATGTAGACGCAGCAGGCTGAAACTTATACTCCTGATTGGAGCCGGATGCTGCAAAATTGCCGGTTATATCCTTTAATGCCATAATTGTAGATTTAATTGTTAAACGATTTCAATTGTAATACTTTCGCCTCTTCTCTGTGCATCCTCTATCAGCACATTGAGCTTATCGGATGTATATCGGGATTCGGTCAATCGCCCGACTTCCGTATTCCTTCCGACAAGTATGCAGCCGGCAGAATCATCGGCAGTATTCCCCGGATGTATCAAGATGCCTTCAAAGGCAGGGACGTTAAGCAATCGCGGCAGGTTCCTGCCAAACTTGGGAGACCAATTATATACCACCTTATATTCTCCGTAAGGGATGGCGGTTTTGCCATACACCTTCTTTTCATTGCTCAAATCGCGGACGGTGTCTTCCAGTGTGTTGCAAAAAAACTTCCCGTCTACGAACAGTCTGCCCACCGTATAAGCGGGTTTCTTCCATAATCTTTCTACTCTTAATTTCATATTATATATTTTTTATATTTAAATAATTTATGTATGTTTGCGACAGTATTTAATTATACTGCTTTTCATAAAAGGCATGACGATAACTATGCCGGTATAGCGATACCGGCTTTTTTTATTCCTTCTTTTCTTCCTTCTTCGATTCAAACAATATCTGTGCAGCCAATTTTGCGATATCTTCCTTGTTTTCAATTATCACACTCATTGTCTTTTCTGCTTTCCTCAATTCCGCCTTTTCCCATGATTTTTCCCTTACCGATATAAATTCGCAAAAAATGCAATAGACTGTCCAAATCATAGAGAAGACAGGGAAAGGTATAACGACACAGCATAGTAAGTCGATAAAGCACAACTCCAAGAACGGTGTGAAGTACTTCTTTGCCTTGACAGCCGTTTTCTTGTAACCTGTCGATGTCCTTGCCTCGCCGCGCTGTTTGGCTTTCATAACTCCTGTCAACAGGTCTATAAACATAGCCCCAATAGTGACAGCGATACATAAGGCAATCAGCACGATGTGTGTCATCATGTGTTGTTGGATAAAGTTGTAAATTACATCTTTCATTTTGTCTGTTTTTAAGATTAATACTATATTTGCATGTATTTTTCATAGCAACAGGCCTAGTGAGGTTGTTGCATAAGTTTTTTCCCTGCATGCCTTCTCAGGTAGCAGGGATTTTTTTATGATATTAAAAGAAGTTCATTGGTAAACATATCTCCCAATCTTTCTTGGCCAAATGTGCTTGGATGGTTATCTGTCCCATTTTTACTTTTTATAACTTGCAATGACTTAGGACTTGTATTAATTTTTTTCCAAAGGTCAATTATCGGGATATTCCAAAGTTCGGATATTTTTTGAAAGTCTGCTTTACCATTTGCATATTCAAAAGCACTATCTAACACAAGAACCATTCTTGCATTAGGGTTGAGTGTATACATCTTGTCCATTAAGAATAACAGCGCGCCTAAAAAAGTCGTTCTATGTTCAGCGAATCCTCTGCCATCGTTATAACTCCAAGTGTCTTTATTAAAGTTTTCCCAATCAGCATTTTCAAAATTTGTATTGTTGGGTACAACTGAATAAACCCATAGGTCAACATCCGCATTTTTAGCAGAAAAAACATTTTCCCATGTTCTGTAATAGGAATTGTAATTACTATCATCTCCAGGTTTCCAACTGTTTCCGTCAGTTGGCTTAGGAGTTTCGGGAATAGTAATTGTTGTAGCACCTGCTTGTTTTGCAGCTTCATATTCAGCCTTACTTAGACAAGTAGAGCCGTATGTTAATGGTGCAATTATACTTCCATGGTCATTATCTATTTTTGCGTGAATAGCTAACCCTGGGACACCTGCTGGTACAATTTCAAATCCTAATCTTTCAGATGCTATTTTTGCATAAGCTTTCTCCGCGTTACTCCCATACGCAACTGATGTCCCTATTATACATATTTTTTTTCCGAACCATTGATTGCCGTTATAAGTAACTTCCCCCGATTGCCCTTTTTGCAAAACCAAATCAGGTATTGAAAACTTTGTAGATAATACCTTATCCTTTCCAATGACGTAATTTCCATAAGGGTAATTTTTATTTATTGTCATCGCTAATTTATAAGCATTTACCGGTACTTGAAAATCAGAATCTCCACCATTTGCCGTAGAGAACTCTTCTACAACATTCCCATTTTTGTCCAATATAGCTCCACCTGTATCACCTATAGCATAATTGGACAAATCTAAACTATCATACTTATTTATGACCTGTTTGAAAACGATAGTCCAAAAATTACCTTCCGGTTCTTCATGGAATTGTCCGCCATAATATAAGCCTTCCTTTAATTCGGTAGTTTCTTCGCTAGCTGTTATTTTTTCTGTTTTATTCTCCTCTTCAAAAACAACTTCTTTCATTTTTGAAAATGAGATACTTTTATCTAAAATTTTTTCATTTGTTACAGATTTATCCGCTAGTTTTTCAGTGGTTACGATGTTATCGGGTAATTCTCTTTTTTTAGTAGATACGCCCAATATAATATTAGACTTTCTGTCCGTATTGGTTACAAGCCTGACTGCGTAATTAGGTGGTATTAATATTGTTGTTTTTCCTGCGCCAAAAACGGGGAATGATACTTTGAAATTATGATTATCCTTATCATAATATGCAACAGTCCCATAACTAATAGCATCTATACAAGGAAAGAACATTAAGGCTTGATACTGTCCGTAATTTCCTGAATAATCAATAAAATCACTGACAGAATAACCCCTTGATTCAACTATTTGTCCATTTGCCGATAATATATAATTATCAGTCCAATTAATGGCAATTTCATTGCCAACAACATTTTCATTAGATATAATTCCGACCGAATATTGAAGTTTTGAAAACAATCCTTCATCTATTTTTCCAGTACTAATCGTTTTATTCTTAATTTTCGAATTATCAATAGACTCATCAGGAATTTCATTCACAGAAAATGGAGCCGTTTCCAATTCTGCGCTGGCTTTAAAAATTAAAGTTTTTTTCAAATTAGTTTTAGTCGAGACTCTAACACAATATCCGGGTGGTATCAATATTGTTCTTTGCCCTCCTACTAGATAAAAAGATTTGATATGCTTCTTTGATGCTAAATCGTAATATGCTAATAGAGGATAAGAAACCCCAATGCTTGCCGCTTCATACATTAGAGCTGAGTAAGCTCCATATTGTCCTTCATATTCGATGAAATCTGTTGTGGAATATCCATTACTTTTTACAATATCACCATCATTGTTTAAAATCTTATCGTCTTCCCAATTGTTTAAATTATCCCCATCCTTAATTATAAGATTAGAGGACGAAGTAACACATGATAACAATAAGTTTTTATTGTCCAATAAAGAGAGACTTTCCGTAAGGTTTTTACGCGTAGTCGGATGTACCACCGCATCAGTGGTTGTAGCAGGATAAATAGTCTGCCCGCCTTTGGTCAGTTTATGAATTTTAGCCATATAATTCTTATTTTAATTCGTAAATCTATTTTTATCGGTTCCCGATTAAAGGAAACTACTCAATACATCTTCGTATTCTTTATCGGAAATTGGAGATGAAGAAAGCATCTCATTCTGCACATCCTTTACCACAGAGTCCTTTAATTTGGTACGCTGCTCCTCTGTCATGGATTCCCATGTCATTGGGTCTCCCTTATCGCCTTTCTGGTAGTTTGGATAAACGTCAATTGTACCTGTACTGTCATCAGACTTGCCATTGACAAGAACGATGCCTGTAAACTCCATGGATACAAGGTTACAGATACCATCAGCAAAATCAGCATCAGTAAGGTAATACTCGCGTCTGACCGTCAGGTTGCCCGGACGCATGCCATGATTATCAAACACAACCAGCAGGCTGCCATCATCCAGCCTGCGACAGCTCTTGTAGTCGTGTCCGTCGAAAGAGGCTACAACGGGTTTTGACAATGCTGTCTGATAAGTAAACCGGAAAGGAGTTTTCAGGTCTCCATTCAGGTTTTTCTCTATGATTTTAAAATCGGACTGATAATTTATTCTCATAACTATGATATTGATGTCACATCGTCAATTTCCACGGCAGACAGATACTTCTTATCAGCGTCTACGGTTTTCTGATAAGGTGTTAAATCAGGTGCCACGTATCTTTTCAACGCATCGGTAGATAATCTTCCGTTTGTATTCCCTTCCTGAAAGGGTATGTTCTCCTTACCGTTCAGTGTTGTCCGTGCGTCAAGCTCGTTAATCGTTTTTCCTGCCATAAGTATTTGTTTTACATTATAAACATTCTGCCAATCTCCGCCAATACGGTGATACCATTAACCTTGATTTCCCCATCTTCATTCCTGCCGATTGCAAACTCCTTATCCGAAGGGATAACTTCCGCAATGGAAACCAAATCATCGTCTGTGAGTGCCCTTTCGCTGACTGTATAGTCATTGTCTGCCGAAGCGCATTCTCTTGCTTCTTCAAACTCGCGCATCAATGTTTTTTTCATTTCAACATAAGAGAGGTATTCCTCACTCTGCTTAATCGACTCAAGCTCTTGTTTTTCTTCGTTGCTTATGTTTTCTTTCTTCTCCAATTCATTCACTCGCGGGAAGGCTTGGGCGTCATAGCCTTCGGGCTTCAACTTGGCATAGATACCGCGCATATCCTCGTTAAAGCTCTCCATTGCCCTTTCGTAAGCTACCAAATTCAAGATTATCTTCACCTTCGTTTTATTGGCAAGCGGCGCACCCTCATCCGATTTCAGCGGCACGAGTTGCAAAAAACTCATTTTTCTGATGATTTCGTTGATTTTCATTTTGCACCTCCTTCCTTGGGGATGGAAGACAATATGCTTCTAAGCATACTCTCTATATCTTCGATGGGAGCTTTCATGCCTACTGTCATGGTAAACCCTGTGGGCATGATAGAGGCTGTGCCGACATAAGCATCTCCATCCAATACGATATATTGGATATCATTGGTTGTGTTGTTTGAGACCTTACCGTTTTCATAAAGCCTTGTAATACTTTCTTTTTTTCTTATCAGTTCCATATCTGTATAATTTAATGATTAGTATATTATGGGTTAGGGTTCAAAGCCAAAGGATAAGCCTTCTTCGTGTACTTTCCGTTGGATAGTGTAACATATACATAGTACTCTTGCAAGAAATTCATCAAATCAAATTGACCCGATATCACAACCGGATTGTCCAGAGTCAAATCCTTGTCTCCTAAAGATTTTTGCTGCTCACCTGCCTGGAACGGGTCGGTCACGTCACTCGTTATGAATCGCAGACTAATCCAATTGTTGCGAAGTGTCATATTGCCATTGGTAGCCTTTAACTTGAGTTCCCACTTGACAGCCGTATTCAGACCTGTCATTGGATGCGTCACATACTCTGCATTCAGATTGATTACCAAACCACCCGCTTCTTCTTCCGATACATACTTAACCCTGCCGGGAGAGCAGTTCATAACGGGCAGGAACAAGTTAACCGAATCCAAGTCATAGATGCTATCAATCTTATTCATACAGAGAAACGGATATACATCATAATATTGACCTAGTGTCAGACCCCTGGCAGGCATTTCCAATGACACACCCGGCTTCACGTTCGCCAGTTTCCTTACGATTCTGTTGGACGAGTCAACCAACATCGCCCCAAACCACCATGTTTCAAGGTTAGTCCCGAAATCTATATCGGACAACGTTATAGAGCCGGGTCCTGACTTATCCACATCGGTAATGTTGATTCCAACCGAACATGATATGGTTCCGGATTGGGATACTTTGGAATCGCACTGAAATGCGAATATGGGTGCCCATGCATTATGCTTGTACAACAGAAAATCAGCCAACCTATACGGACTCCCACTTCCTCCCCAAGGTCTCTCATAGGTATACCCGTTCATCTTGTCTTCCGTATACAGCTTGGGGATTTCCTCATAAGACGCTACAGGGGGCGGCTTAATGCCGCAATTCCTCATCGAGCCTTTCCACCAAGCCCCTTCACCGTCAGACGGCATGCTCCTGTCAGGAGCAGCAGAGGCAATATGGACAGGCTTGCATCTTGACCACATATTAATCTCATGGCTCGTGCACAACCCGCTCACATTCGTTGCAGACGTCCCAAGAACGGAAGCAACGTCACTCCTCAGATTGACAGGAGACGTAATTACGTTATTCGAATTAGCCATATCAATAGAGCAGTAACAGGGTTATATAAGTCGAGATAAAGGCACACATCTCCATCCAAAACACAGGCTTCCTGAACTTAAGGCATGCCAATACGATTACACCGCCAAGGAAGGTTATAAGAGGGACGTACCAAAAACTCATCAACACTTGCCATACAAGAGAGGCAAGCGCGCAGATTCCCGCGCTTACATAATGGATATTGCGGTTATAGTCCTCCTTGAACAAGGGAGCCGAGCCGACAAACGCCAATGATGCACTTGCGATGAACGCCAGGAATTGGTATTCTTCCTTGCTGGCTTCGATGAACGATGCAACCAGCAGGGAAGATTCGGCAAGACAGAAGAGCGTGAACAGCCAACCCCTCTTTCCAAGCCGATAGTATGTGTCACTGATACTTGCAGGGATGCCATACATCCCGACTGTATATCCGATATAGGATACAAACAGAATAATCGAAATAATCAATAATGTAACCATAGTTTTTAATTTATAAATTTACGTTTCAAATCATCAATCTCTTTGTGCAACTCAATTATCTGAGCCTGCAATACTGCCGTATATTGGGCATAGTTCACGGACAGGTAGCGTTCTTTCGAGCTGCCTTTAGTCACCAGCTCAGGATACAATTCTATCATGTCCTGTGCGATAAACCCTATACTTTCCTTTCCATCCTTGATATAACTGACAGGGGTGATGAACCCTCTGTTCCGTAGCGGTTTTATACTTGATTTTAAGCGGGCGTCCGAATAAGCGGTAATCTCACCGCTTGCAAGGAACGAACCCTGAACAACCGCCCTGTTATTAGAGGCTTCAAGCTCCAATCTAATCCCCGGGCTGTTACCTCCATCATCATTCGACACTGCTATCAGCATGGTTCCCCATGTGTCGTAATTAGGTCGATACGTGCCAATGGTGTATCTTGTCTGCCAACCAACACCGTCCAGTGTATCCTTCCAACTAAGAATCGGTCTACAGGAGTCGTGCATCATAAAGGATAATTGGTTAGCCCTGAATACGGCATTGTCCGGGTTGAAGTATATCGGCCATTGTAATTGCCAACGGTCTGTCATGCTAGACACAAACGAAGAATCGGTATTAGCATTACCTTCTGCATACAGATTAACTATGTGCGACTGATTATTACCCAAGTATATCATTCTGCCGTTACTGGTGTAGAATCCAATACCATAGTATCCTGATATATCCATTCCGCTTGCACCGCCGGTGAATCTGATTCCATACCAAGGACTATCCCCATCGTGAGCATCATTAACATTTTCACCAATGACGTTACAATCAATCTCACCATTAACTGCCAAATCACCTGTTATCGTCCCGCCTGCCAAAGGCAGATACTTTCCTGTTACAATATCATCCTCCAATTGGGACAGTTTGGTCGGGTACGCAGGAAGAGATATCACCCCATTGGATACATTGTAAGGAGTCGTGCCCAGCTTTACCTGCTTGGCATATACACTGCCCAAGTCCGGTATGTGGGAAAAATGGATTTTCTTGGACGTGTCAGACTTGGCAAGCTCATCCCACATGGCGTCTATATCCAAACCGCCACCGCCTTTTTTATTCGTCCACTTGTTTTTAATCGAGTCGTAGGTCAATACCTGTCCTTCCGATAGAGGAGTAACCAGGTCTACATCGTCCAGCATGTTCAATGAGGTAGCACCACTTCCACCACCGGTTGTCGAACCGAACGCAGCGAGGTCACCCGTAGCGTAGAAATTAACCATAGACCCATCATCCTTCTCTACATATACGGCATTATTGGCTGCGTCATATTTCAGCAAGGCATTACCGATTTGGACATGCCCGGTTATGGCAAGATTTCCCGATATCGTCCCGCCTGTTAAAGGCAGGTACTTCCCTGCAATGACATCATCTTTCAGATCCGACAGTTTGGTCGGATAGGCAGGAAGGGAGATAACGCCTTTATCCGGACCATAAGAAACCTCTCCTAACTTTATCAGACTTATATATTTATCTCCTAAATCCGGTATGTGGGAAATGTCTATTTTTTTAGATATGTCCGATTTCCCCAGCTCTTCCCACATGGCTTTCGTGTCAATACCTCCGGCACCCTTCTTGTTGGTCCATCTTCCTTTTTGCGCGTCATAAGTCAACACGTCCCCGTCCGGAATCGGCATCACCAAATCAACGTCTTCCAACATGTGCAGCGTAGTGGCACCACCTCCACCGCCGGAAGAGCCGCCTTTCCCAAACACGGATATCTCGCCCACCGAAAAGAAATTAGTTTTCGCGCCAATGCTTGTCAATTTTTCAGGATCATCAGGATCATCATAGTGCAACTCGAATGCAGAGTTCCATACTGACTTATCCAGCTTTCCCGATATGTCAACAGGAGCCGAGAACCCCCCTCCAGCAGAAGGCGCAGAAGCTCCACTCCCGCCACGCGGTATTACTCTTGATATGATCTTAATCTCAGCCATTTTCCACCATCGATAATTGAATATTATTCCGCTCATAGTCCCATACACCGCTTAGCAGCATGAATCTCTTATTAACCGCTGATTTGTCATACAACCGGGTAAACGGATGGATAGAACCATCGTTTTTTATCACCTGCGTTAACTTGATTTGGGTTGCCTTATAGCGGTTAATCACTCGTCTGATAAAGGCTTCTTCGGGTCTGACAAGTTTACCCTCAATGACGGAATACAGGTTATCCGTCAAGAAGTCACTCCCCAACAGTGCCTTGCTATAGGAAGCCCCGTCCGCATTATAAGAGCTTATGCCGAACTCAACTTCGTCAAGTTCGGACATGAACTTATCGTTGACCACGTTCTCATACAAGCGGTCACCATCTTCGCCTTCATCAATGATCCCGTCTTTCTTCTTGTAATCAAATCGGAAGTCCTTTAAAATGGCGCCGTATGCGATAAAACCGACTTCCAGAGCGACCCTCTGCCTGCGACAGTACATCGTGAATTCCAATTCCCCGATGATCGGTACGTCCGATGGAAGAGTGATGATGTGCCCGGACAGTCCGCTATATGGCATATCGGGCGTTTTCGTGCTCTTCACATTCGCCCAGTTCTTGATATTGTCCGTTTCGAAAACGATTTCAAACCGGACGAATGAGGATTGCCATCCACTGCCGTTCCAATACTTATCCCCGATTTTAAGGGAGCATGCGTAAGGGATATTGGCAGAGATATTCATATCACCGTCATAGATATAGTTCATGCGGCTGTCGGAGGGGAAACGCATGCTTCCCGATATACCGATGGCACCGTCCTTCCAGACCGCATTAGGACCCCTCATCGTAAAGGCAGGCAGGGTTTCCTTCTGGTATTCGTCAAAAACCATCACGCCATCTACCGTAGCAGACCGCATCTGAATGCTGTCAGCCCAATTATAATCCCCCGGCGGGTCTCCGCCACCGGTGAACAACGCTTCCTTCATCAGGACAGCCCCGAATATGTTATCGTTAATATTAGTACTCAGTATGGTTTCGTGGCGGTTCTGATCGTAGTAATACATCTTCCATTCCTTCGGTTTCAGAAACCTCTTGATGTCATACTTATCCTTATCGCTATAACTCGAACCGCCCGCCCATTCCAGGTTGTCGTAATCCTCATTAACCACCAAGTCCTCAAACACATTGTTGACGGATTTGACTGTCACCTTATTATAACCGGGCAAAACGTCAATGGTGTTGTCACTGCCGGCGAAGCCGATATCCTGCAATGTGGCATCATTCACCGACACCATTGTGTAAGATGTCAATGCCTCGTTATACTTGCGATACTGACCGGTATAGTCCGCATCGATGATATACAGGCTGCCTTCGTAATCATACAGCGTCCATGAAAAGAACTGCATAAGATAGGTCAATACTTCATCCAGCATCAATTCGTCTGAGGTAAAGTTCTCTTCCGCGAATCTGAGTTTATCCAATACGTTCTCGCCTGAAGAGTAAGCAGCGGAGGAAGACGCATACACATAAGGGATATATACGGACTCATAGCCACCATGGGCGGAAGATATAAGGTATCTTAGCAACTCCATTGCGGTGATGAATCCCGATTCTGTCTGCTGCTCATACTTAATGTTTTCAAGTGTGGCTATGGCACTGACGCAGTCAATCTCTATGGCATCCACTACAGGTGCATAAGATTGCGTGAATTGCTCGGGGGTGATATATCCTGTCCATAGCATCCTACTATCCTTGTACAATTTCACCGAAGCATATTGATTATCTATGCTAAACAGGTCCAATAGCAAAGTTTCTGCATTAATGGATACAGAGGCCGTAGATGTCCTTATGGGCTTGTAAATGAATTCCTCATCATCTCCTGTAACGACAAATGCCGATGGAGCAGCTCTTAATTCTACTGTTTCCCCACTATAGTCTTTTGCGGAAATTATAATTTCCAAACGCTCTCCATCGTAGTTAAAAAATGGAATTCTATATTTTTGCATAATATCTATTTATGGAAATTTCTTACCGATTTTTTTTGCGTGATTGGAAATCTGCAACCAGGCATCACTTCCCCTTATCACCGCCCTTCCGCCAACCTCCACCTTTATCCGGCTGACAGAACCTCCCCCTATCATATCTTTCAGTTTGCTTAACGGAGCAATGACCTCCGGATTGCTGCTTGCCCCCGGATATTCGCCAACCTCGGCTAATGTGCGTCCTGAGACAATACCACCATTGGCAAACTGAGGGACATTAGATGCTGCCGTGATCAGCGATTGCATCGCTGCTATCTGACCGGAAGCAAGTCCTACACCGGCAAACGGAATGGATGCATACGCTGCTGTCGACTTTGCCGCCATTTCTGTTGTGGCAGCTTGAGTTTTAGCCTTACTCGTAGCTATCTCTATAGCTGCGGCAGCTTCATTTGCCGCAACTTCTGCTGCTTTTGTGCCAATGATTCCCAGTGCTTCTTCTTCAGCACTTGCATTCTCTTCTTTTGCACCACTTAATTTTTTCGCCACTTCCGATATGTTTTCTATGGTTTGGACAACACTCATTATGCTGTCTACCGTATTTATCATGGTATTCCATACCGCCATCACTTTTTCCCAAGCAGTTGCATCCTCATCCCCCAATACGTCTTGCATTTGTGAAAATGCATTTACCATTCTATCCGCACTTGATGCAATATTCTTTACCCCTGAATAGATACCCTCTCTTAACTCCTTACTTAAGTCTTTAATATCCTGCCTCACCTGAGCTATTTTTAATGCCTGCTCCAAATCAGGAACACCGGCCATAGACTTAGCCAACTCATCATCTAATGTTTTTCCCGCTTTTTGAAACTCTTCCTGCAAATCTTTCGCGTATTCTTTTGCCAAATCCAGCTTTTCCGAAGCAATATCTACTGCGTTTTTTTTGTAATCAAAAGTCGTATCCCTCTCTTTTACCTTAACAGGGGTACTCATAGTTTGAGCAGTTGCCTGCATTGCTGCGACGAATGCCTTCCCTTCTATCCCTATATCTTTAATCGCTCCGGCAGTACGAGCGGTTTCTACAGCAAGCCTTTGCAATTCGGATTTATATTGCTCCTCTGTCAGTATACCATTCTCTTTTTGAGCCTTTAATTTTTCCAAGGACGCGGAATATTCTTTTTGAATTTTTTCCAACTCTATCGCAGCTTTGAATTGTCCCATCTGATCTACCGCCTGACGTGCCGCCTCTTGTCTTACCTTGTAAAATTCACTTTCTAATACCTTCCGGTCATTTGACCCACTAGCCTCAGCATATAACTTTATATTCAACTCTGCCAACGCCTTGTTGTATTCAGTCTGAGAAAGAGAGCCAATCTTAAATTTTGCTTCCAACTCCGATAATTCCTTGGCTGACTTTTCTTCCAATTTTTGCAACGGTGTTTTTTTATCATTGCTACCGGGACCAACAATATTTCCTGTCCCCGCAGTAGACAAACCGACAGACGATGAATTAGCCTTAACAGTAGCCTGTTCAAGCCTTGCGTTAATATCTTTTAATATTCTATTCTGCTCTACAAGTTCTGTGTCATAAGTTTGTATATCTGATCCTGTCCCTATCTTAAACTTATCACTTGCAATCTTTGTTACTCCTTGCCATAATACAGAAAACGCATTCGCATTTCCTGACGCAACTTCTTCTTTTCTTGCCCCTTTCTTTCTCTGAATACTCTCTATATTATCCTCTACTTCTAGTTTTTTCTGAGTCAGATAATCTACTTCCGCCGCTGCTTTCAAAAGCTCCACCCTTTCAGCAAACTTCTTGTTCAAATCTCCCTGAATGGTAAGATTCTTTTCATCAATAGAGTAATTCGTGTTCAGCTGCCTATTTATCTGAGACAAAGCAGATCTTCTCTCATCAAGATTTCTTTTTAAATCTGTAGCTATCTTATATTGAGTTTGCAGGTTGATTATATCTGATGTATTGGTGCTCTTGTTAAGTTCCGCCTTATACTCTGAGAACAAATTCTTAATCCTTTTAGCCTCTTGAGCCATTACTACCAATTTAGCCACAACAGCTCCTATCACGGCTATAATAGCCGTAGGAACCATAGATATTAAAGCAGCTTTGACAGATTTTGCCGCATTGGAAAACATGGCTTTCATCGTAGAGGATGCTTTTTGAGACCTCCAAGCCACTTCATCGAATGACTGACCAGCTGCTTTTGCAGCTCGCCTCGCAGCTGCTTTTGCGGCTAATTCCGTCTTTTGAAAAGATACAATCAATTTATTAACAAGCCGACTTGTCACCAAAACAGCAATAGCTGCAACCACATAGGTAATAACACTCTGAATATTATCTGTCGCTTTCTTTACATACCCGGTAAGCCAATCTATTAGACCTTTGTATTTCCCTTGAATATCTGTCTCATTAACCAGCTTTGTGAATACATTTTGCAACCGGTTTAATGAGGTTTCCAAATTATCTGTATCCACATTGGGAATCATCTCGTTTAACGCATCTGCAAACTTCGGTAATACCTCTGCGCTTAACAGTTTCCCTTCTTTCATCAGCCTATCGAGGCCTGCTACACTTGTACCGGCTGCTTTTGCCATAGCCTGTAAAGCAATGGGCAATCTCTCTCCCATTTGCAAACGCAATTCCTCTGAGCTAATCTTCCCTTTACTCATCATCTGAGACAAGGCTAAAAAAACGCCATTACTGTCGTCAGCACTCATACCAAAGGCTGTTGCAGCTCTCGATAGTGACTCGAATATCTTCCTCTGCTCCTGCATAGACATTCCTGAGATACTTGCAGCCGCAGTAAACTTCGCATAGTTTCCGGTAAGTGCGTTTATCTCCAATCCGTATTTTTTTGCCAAATCCAATAAATAACGCTGATTGTCTGCAAACACAGCCATTGACCCCGATACGTTTTTCAACGCCGTAGTCACTCTATTAGTTGATTTAGCGACTTCTATAAATTTTGTTACAAGATTAGACAATCCTATCCCTCCTGCGCCTAGAGCGGCAGCAAAAGTTAAGATTTGAGCCTGCATTGCTTGGAATCCGGCTTTTATCTGATTTGTACCTTTTTTAAAATTTTCTGTCAGAAAATTAATTGCTATTGAAAACGATAGTTTGCCTGCCATATTAATCAGATTTACTCTTCCAATTTATTTTATTCATGTCAAATAATTCACCATTGAGGAATTTTCGCAATTGCTCTTCATTTTCCTCTATTTCTTTCCTGGCCTTACGCTTTAACTCTTCCATCTCCCAAGGAAATGGGTATAATTCCCGGGGAGAAGAAATCTTCTTTCCATCTATATGAGGAAGTATTGATATGTAAGTCCATAGCCTGGCACTTTCCATCTCTTCCTTACGTTTTTTTTCATAAGCCTCTATATACAATGGCAGATCACATAATGACATTTCCTCAGTCGCATAATGAGCGTCTAACCCACCCATTACCAACATAGATACTATCTCACCAATACTACACGACAAGGTCGCATCCGATGGTACATCATCAGCTACTTTATCCTTTTGAAATTGAGCCATTATACCCATTGCCTTCTCAAGCCTCAACATCATATCCTTGAAAATTCCATCATTTTCCAATGCTGTCCTAAATACCTCAAACGTATAAGGAGTACTATCTACATTCATCACGTAGAGCAATGCATCTATATCTTCCTTTGACGAATAGTCCATCTGGGAGAAAGGTTTCTTCATCAGCTGTTCCCATCTGATTACCATTCTTACAGTGTATTTCTGAAAAACAGCATTCTTCATCGTTTTTTTAGACGGAACCGGCTGTTTCTCCCTTTTTAAAGCCCACTTTATAAAAAAAGGAAGAAGTATAATCCAGCTAATAGCCAATATTATAATCAATTCCATATATCTTATTTAAAAAAAGCGGTCTGTAAAACCGCCTTCTTTGTTACTTAAAATTATGCACCGGCACCGTCTTCTAACGGCCCTGTACCTTGAAGCGTTACAGAGCTTGTACAGATCGCCCCATTGTCAGCCTTCATTGACAATGCAGTAATAATCGCATTACCTTTGACATACTCTTCCCCTTTAGGAAAATCGCCTTCAGATTCCTCTGTTTTAGCGATTACAAATGGAATCGGCGTGCGCTTCTTCATTAATTCCTTTAACGTCACGAATGACAAGTGCCCCGTTTTTAAAGACAACATACTTTCACTGGATACAGTATAACCTAACTGCCCTGTCAGGTATTCCTTCCAGTTACCCGACATCTTGTTACTGGTATCAATTGTATCTGCACTAATATCAATGCCACACGATGTGCCGAAGGCAATCGGAACCACCTCTTTCTGCAATTCCTTGGTGACTTCTACAAACAACATCAACTTATCACCGACAACCATGTCCTTGCTTGAATCATACTTTTTTTCTGCCATAATATTTAAATTTGAGTTATATCACTAACCAAAATTTTGTATGACAAAACAGAAAAAGGATGCTGAAATTAGCATCCTCTTTGCTCACAATGAACTAATAGAAAACTGAAGGACTTGAACATACTTGTTATCGACATAATCCTCGGTCGAATCTTCTAGATGAATCGTCATTGTGGGATTTTTAAAACTGCCTTCAAGCTCTGAATATATCAATGAGGCAATTTTATTGCTCCTATCATAATTATCACTAATCACGCTTACATAAACTATAGGTATCTGTCGAGCGACCCCCATCTTACTATATTCTTGCCGATACCCGTCACGCTGGTATACTATAAAATCGCCATCTGTCCCATCAGGAGCCACTATCGGATATATTTTTTGACCGATAACATCCTTAATTGAAGCTGAAGCCAACAGTATTCCACGTATTTCCGTGGTTATTCCAAACATATTCATAACTATCTCCTCTCGTTAATCCGTTGGATTGCTTTTTTCAAGCCTTCGTACAGATATTGTGTCGCTTTTACCTCTTCTGATTTACGCGCATCGGACCAAAAGTTATTGCCAGGCATAATGCCGGAAGTGCCGGTAAGTGGATGAGGACGTTTTCGCGTTCCCATGTCTACAAGATGCGCATGAGCACCCGATTGTGTGAAGCCCGATAACGCACCTAACTTACGTCTCTTTACACGCGTTGTGAAGGAACTTTCCAAATTGCCCGTAACCTTGCCTGTCTTACGCATCCTTGCCCGAAGGTTGGTTTTCCCTTTGCGCATAAAAACAGATGCGGCAGATCTTAACCCGCTACGAATTGCCTTATCTTTTTCAAAATCTTCTAAATTTCGGACAAGATAATTAATATTTTCCCGGTCTATTACTTTTAGCTCCATAGTTACGTATCTACCCTCCCAAGAGTTAAAATCAAGGTATTATCCCTTTGAGGATCTATCATTTTAATCTCATATATATTATTCATATATACAACCCTTTGTGAATCCTTAATAATGGGATATGCCCTAATCTGGAATACGATAGTCCTGCCGATAAACTGCTCCATTGCACTGATACCATCCTTATCTACAACCAATGACATCTTTCTCCTATATCCTTTGCAGCGGAACACTTCTTCGTATTCCTTCACTACAAAACCCGTTTCAGACTGATGCTCTCTCAGTTCTTTGAATACTAATATCTCTCGCAATAGCCCGGCTCTCATAAACTATAATCCCGATAAAGTTCCAATATATGCTTAGTTCCCTGTTCCAATGGATTACTCTTTACAGTAATTATGTCCTCTCTATAAGCATAGTATCCCCCGACAGATAACAAGATAGCCTGCTTCAATGGAGCCGGAATGTCTCCGGTATCATCCAAGTCAGCAAGTTCTTCTACTGTGATGCACAACTCCTTGGCGATTTTTGCTTCGGAAACTTCTATCAAGGATTCGATATACGAATCCTCATCCGTATACGAATCCTCAATATTCAAGTGCATCTTAGCCATCTCCAGAGTCACGTACTTACCCATATCATTTCAATGATGCAATTGTAAATGACTCCTTACGAATCATTCCCATATTCCAATAAGAATTAATCACTAATCTTACCAATCCTTTAGTTGCCTGAGTATATGGGTCCACCGTCATATCAATAGCACCCCATTGTCCCAAGAAATAATCAGCCCAATTACCGAACACGATGCCAAATTCATCACTGCCCTCTCCCAATTCTTTAGGTATATTATTCGTTCTTAATGCACGATACCCATTCAGCATCCCTTGACCGTCATTGCCAAAAATGAAGCCTCCTGCACCTGATGAATCCTTAACTTTAGTTTTGGCTTTTCCAATCAAACTTGGATTCATAACATACGCTAAATTTCCAAACAATGCATTGTTTACATCCGCTGCCGTTTCCATAGCAACAATCTGCCCCCATGACATATCACCTTTTATCGTATTGCTAACATTAGCTTCCTGGAATATACCATCAGGAACATTATCGGCATGAACGTCTTTCGCAAATGCTGTTTTCTCGATTTTTTGAGCAATAGCAATTGCCATTAATTGACGAATCAATCCTTCCACGTCTCTATTTTCCTGGATAAGCAGCTGTTTTGACAGGTCAACGTATGCGGTCAATCTCTTAGGAGTAAACAGATTGCCTTTTTTAAACACCCCGGCACCATCTTTTGCCTCCTCATTCTCACCTTCCCAAAATACATTAGTAGCAGAATGTTCCGGCCAATATATATTTCCCACTAACCCCGTCATCATACGCACACCTGCCTGCGAAAGCACAAGGTTAGATTCCAACGGAAGAAGCAACTCCTGCTGTTCTTCATCGATAACAACACCGGTTGCTTTCTCTGTAGCCGCCGTATACGCTGCGCGTTTTGCATAACTTAAAGGGATGATCAACTCACCGCTGTCTTCTGTAGTAGCTGCTACAGAACGGTGAAGTTTAGTCGCTTCTTCAATGACAGCCGCCTCACTATCTCTCTGTTCGGTTTTGTTCATTTGTGCCAAAATCGCGCGACGAAGTGAGAACTGTTCAATAGATTGCCGGGGACCAAACACATGGCTACTACGATTTTCAAGCTCCCTTTCATCAATTTCAATGTTAATTTCAGCCATGCGAACCTGATTTGCGCCCAGTTCTTCATTCTCCTCAGCTGTAAACTGTCTCTGCTCACCTTTTGCCTTCGCAATGATTTCCTTTGAACGAGATTGCAATTGCTTTTTTTCGTCCTTTAATTCGGTGATACTTTTTTCTTTTGCCATAAAAATTAAATATTAAATGTTTTTTCTATGTTACGGTAATACTCATCGGGTATGGTTGCTTTTTTAAGCAGTTCTTCTTCTGCTAACTCTTTCCCCCTCATATAAACTGAGGTTTTACTATATGCGGCATTGTATACAGGAGAAACATCGTACAGATTTCCAATCTTATGGACCGTACGCTTCCATGTATTATCACTTTTTTTCTCCCATGTGTCTTTTTCCACATCGAAGCAAAATGAACTGGCTGATATCTCCCCCCTCCTTATATTCTCCAACAGTTCTTCACCCAGTGCTGTCTTAGGAGCCTCAAAACGATACTTTAATCCCTTTTCGTCCACCTTTAAAACTAAGGAACCGTTTCCACCATTGCTCCTAGCCAAAATACCACGATTTTGGGAGTGATTCAGCAACGCAAAAACATCGCTTTTCTCCAAAACCCCATCCAAAGCACCTCGCTCTATAACCTCCTCGAAATATAACCCGTCCGATGGAGTGTTAAAAAGAACAGCATACCCTTCAACCGTGCGCTTTTCCTCGCTTTCTCCGGTTACTTGAACCTGATAAGCCGTATTTCTTATTTCTTTTTTTTCGTCCATTCCTGTAACTTTTATCACTAACCAAAGAATTGTATGACAAAACAAGAAAGATCATTCTTTTCCGACATTTTTTTCTACAACTTTACCAAGGTTTGCATTCTGTTCCGGCTCTTGTATGCCATTCCCTTTAACAGCATTGCTTAATGTCTGCATATTCACCTGAATAAACGCATTATCCCCATCCGGTAATTTTGACAACCCATGTTTTCGCCTAATTTCATTGGGTGTTATTGCGCCGGCATTGCACATTTCCCGATTATAAGTTGCTTCTGACGTCATATCTGCACGCAAAATGGCGGATGTATCGAACTCTGCAATAATACGTCCTCTTTCTGACGGAAGAAATACTTTTCGATTAATTTCCAATTCTATCTTGGTAATAACAGCCAACACGGTATCCGTTAGATACTGAAGTTGAGTAGCCTCAACTGTTGAATAACTTGATTTCGACAAATCAAATGCCTTAACAGGGGAAACAGAGAAAAACCGGCACATGTCAATCACCTGGAATTGTCTGCTTTCTATAAACTGACTATCCCTAGGACTAATAGATATAGGCTGATACTTCATATTACCCTCTAACACAGCTATTCCATTAGGATGCCCTGTCACCGGATTAGTACGTTCTTCCCATGTTTGGTAAATCTGATCCTTCTGCTTTTTATCTACTCTTCCCGACTCCACAGTCAATATACCGGCTACACTACCGCCCGACTTGAAAAAACCCGCAGCATGTTCCTCCGCACTAGTAGATATATCAAGCGTCTGACGCGCATGTTCCAAGGTTGAGACGCCTATGATACCATCATAGGAAAAATTCAACACGTGAATCATATCCCTTGGCTCGACCAGCTCTTTAAACCCAACAACCTGGTAACGCTTACGCATTATCCCTCTCTTGTCCTGTATCCATACAATGCTTACCTGTGATGAAGGCAAGTAAATCAATTGAAGTACATTCAGGTTATTATCACGCTCGATATAAGCATATCCATTCCCGGTCAGCAAAACAGAGGCCATAATTGTCTTGAAGAAAACATAGCGAGTCATGTCTTCATTTGGCTCCATATCAAGCAAATAATATACTGGATGGGATTTTGCCTCCTTCTTAAAACCATCACCATCTAATTCATACGTTTTCAAAGGCAGCACTGCGACACTGTCCGAAATCAAATCAACACAACGATATACGGTAGAGAGGAGCATAGGCTTGCTTCTGCTTTGCAATATCGTTCTTCCTCCTGTATAACTCCATGCAGTTACACGAGAAGTCTCTACTTTTGACGCTCTTCTTATTTCTAAACCAAATACTTTCATTTATCCACTTTTATCAGATAACCTTTTTTTTGTCATACAAAGGATTCTATTCTCACGAACCGAATCCGCGAATTTCAGATTTATATTTATGGATTATTTTTAAGTGCCATTTCCCAAGAAGTTATCTACATGGGTAGAATATCGGGGTGTCTCTGATAATACACTTTCGTTAATGCCTGTTTCAATTCCTGATAGTTTTTGATAAAACCAAGCTCAATCCATTGGGCTATCTGCTGCTCTAACTCGTATAACTCACGTATCTTAGCCTCATCACCAACTTTATTACGCATTTCTGATTCATGTTTACCATAAACAATAATATTAAGTGATTTTGCCAAATCCCTAACCTTCTGTTTGAATAAGCCCTTTGGAAGAATAGTGTAAACCGCTGCACACATTCTAGGATATGCATCACCGGCAAGATTGCGAAATTTTATCATTTCGTCATATACAAATTTCAGTACCTTAACTTTGAAAGATGGATTAAGCCACATGGCAAAGTCTATAAAGAGCAATGGGTGCATCCATGTTCCGGCATTTTCACCCCTTGAAGCTTTCGATTTTACATAGGCAGAATTCTTCCCATGTAAATCCTCTTCTGATATTAAAGCTTTTATAAATTCGCCTGTTGATTTATTTTCAAAATAATGTTTCATCTCTTTCTGATTTCCAAGGCCAGCATTATTCCACTGCTTTAGTAAATCAGTTGCATTAAAAAATCCATCTTTTGTCCGTTGGGTTACTTTAAACTCACCCATCGGACGAATCATAACCTGATTTGTTTTCATAATTTTTCAATTTTGATTATATCACTAACCAAAACTTTGTATGACAAAACAAAAAAAGAAGACTATTCTCGCGAACCATCTCCTTTACATATCATGAAAACCAAATCAAATCTCATTACAAACCTTATAAATGTATGACAACTAATAAAACTCTCCATATCTCGGAGACATCAGATAAACGCCTAGAGCTTCAAGCATTCCAATCACACCATCTATCTTTTTTTCTTCAAATTGCTTACTTGGTTTAGTATTCCCATTCCTGTCACGCGCCATCACAACGTTTCTAAAGCAATGGCGATTTATTACATTATTATCAACAACCGCCCTTCCTGATAACATCAATCGTTCCATCTCTTTTGTCGGACGATTGAAATTACCTAATGCCTGGCTAAACTCCTGCATAGGCAATCCTTTCTCTTGGGCGTTAATCACAAATTGTGTAGCATTCCATGCATCATAAGCTATCTTCTGAATATATACCTTATCTCTTATATCTAGTATATCGTTTAAAATATAATCATAGTCCGTTACATTTCCCGGTGTAATTGTAATTAAACCCTTCCTTCTCCATTCCCCGTAAAGCTCTTTAAATCTTTTTTCGCGCAAAGCCATTTCGGGCAAGTAGTACTTAACCTTGAAGTAATATCTATTCTCGGTCGGAAACATGAATGCTGCACAGGTCAAATCGCTCGTACTGGAAAGGTCAATGCCTGCGTAGCAATCCATATCTCTAAAGTCTTCAAAATTCACATCAGAAGAAGAACTTAATATATAATGCTCCGGTATCCATACAGTTTCTGCATCACACCACATATTGATATTCTTCGTTTTTATACCAACCTCTTCTGACGGAGAGTTGATTGCCTTCTGAACCTGCTCGCGTAAATACTTAGTTTTTACAGTGACGCCCAAATTAGGATTGCTCTTCCCCCATACAGATTCATCCTTCCAATCGTCACCTTCATCCAACGAATAAATCAAGGCAAATATTGTATCATCCGTTTTCAACCCCTTAAGAATTTCTGTACACATTTCCCGATATTGGTAACAAGGCCCTAACTTGTCAAAACCGGCAGTAGTTATAATGATACCCATCGGATCATCGCGCATACCTTGCCCGGATTGAAGAACATCCTTTAGTCCTGAATTCTTCGCTGCATGGTATTCGTCAAGAAGAAACATTGAAGGGTTAGGCCCGTCCAATTTTGACGAATCCGCTGCAAGAACCTTCATGAACGATAATGTCTTATCAAAATTTATCTGATCTCTAAATGATTCTAAATACTTGTGTTTAGGATCAAGCCCTGATACAAAGTTTCGACACATCTTAAAACTTACTTTTGCCTGATCCTTGGAATTCGCTGCCAAATATACCTCTGCGTTGGCCTCTCCATCCGCTATTAAATGATACAAACAAAGAGCAGCTGCAAATGCAGATTTTCCATTCTTTCGCGCCATCTCTATATAAACAAACGATGTAAGACGGTTCCATTCCCCGTTTTCGTCTTTTTTGTAAAAACCGTATATGTTAGCAACTGCGAATTTTTGCCACGGAAGCAAAATAAATGACTTCCCGGCATGCCTACCTGTATAATGCTTTAGCAACGCAATAAAATCAATGGCATAATCTACCATCTCTTCTCTAAATTCAACATCTTCCCTCTCAAAGAGACAGTAGAACCTTTCCACAGCCAATTTGACATATTCACCAACCAATACCTTTCCGTCACGAACATCTGCTGCATACTGGTAATATTCCTTCATTTCTTAGATCTTGCACCTCTTCTAATAAACTCTTCCAATGGGGATTTTTCTTCATTATCCGATTTCATTGCTTTTATGTTTCCCCTACTCTTGATGGTTAATCCATATTCAGTCATAATCTTCATGACTTGCGCATAATTCTTTGTCGCAATATTCTGAGCCGGGTGAGCTGCCTTTTCATACTTAATCATGATTACAGGACCTTCTTCCAACAATTGTTGCGTTGCGCGAAGATACATCTCATAACTGGTAGCCAACATTCGTAATGCGCCAAGGTCTATGTTTTGAATTGCCTTCCTCGCATTTAGTTCCTTAACTACATCTTTCATAAATTTTTGAGCCTCATCGGATAAACCATTGGGCATAGCAAACTTTACCATATATCTTTTTTATAAAACCGCAATATTGTCATACACACTTTTATTTGTTAATAATTTAACAAATTCAAAATTTGAAAAAGCTCCGTGCGTGTGAAGAAGGGTGGGGCGAGGTTGGCAGCAGCGATGCAAATAAAAAAAGATCCCCCTATCCCTTCCGTGCCTATCCACCGATTAACCCCCATCACCTTTTATCAACGCAGCCTCATTGAAGACAATTTACTTTGCTGACGAAGATGCTCCGCAAGGCAAGATATGGCGGAATAAGAAAACCGAGGAAAGAACGATTAAAGCATCTTCCCCCGGTTGAGGCGCACCACTAATGAAATCGGACATCTTAAACCCCTGAATGTTTTTGGTTATGAATCATCTGATGATGCTTTTTACACAAACTCATCAGATTACCAATATCATACGCAAGAGCCATACGTTCCCATCTATCCTCTGTCTGCATGAATGACTGTATGTGATGTATATCTTCCGCCAGGGTTGTCTTCCCCTCCTTTAAGCACATCTCGCATAAAGGATTGATGGAAAACTTTCTTTTCCTGAGTCTCTTCCAGCGGCTCGTATTGTATATCTTTCTGCGCTCAACATCATACATATTACTCGCTTTCTGAGCAACTTTCTTCGTTTTTTCTATAGTCGGCATAAGCAATCTCTTTTAATTCTTTGTTATCGTTTATCGTTTGAAATAGTATCATTTTAAATCGGAAGCAAAAATAATTAACCAATTCATCCTCTGGCATACCTACAGCTCTCTTGTCCTGAGAGACATAAATAACTGTATCTTGGAATATGTCTTCGTAACTTTTAGAGCAAAAGCACCCATAGTCCCGATAGCCACATAAGTTTTTTAATTTGGAATAATTACGCGCCAATAGAGTCATAACTCCATTGTCAGCCTTCCCGATTTTGATTTTTCTCATTATTTATCTTCCAATTGCCTGATTTATCAATCAACTCTTCAATACAACGCATAACCATTCCACGTACGATTACTGACGTTTTAATACCGGTTATCCCAGTAAGTTCATTAAGTAACATTGATGTCCGATCATCTATTCTTACTACCAATCGTCTATCTTTTCCCATAACATATATGTATTAATTAACACCTCATCCATTACTTCCTAATTAGGGTGATGTGGTTGAATGTTCAATTCGTTTTCTATAAATTTCTGTAACTTATGGGCGCATTCCGAGCATAAGTCGGCTTCTTGGATGAATATATCTTCCCTTCCACCAACAGAGCCACCATCCCATTTATCCACCTTGAAATCCAATCTTGCGCTGCGGAAATACGATGGCTGTATCTCTCTTCCGCATGCATCACATATTATCGTTACTTTTTTCATATCTAACTTGTTACAAGTAAAATGTTTTCCCTTTTTGCGTCTACGTTGAAAATCCAACATAAATTTTTTCCTACCATTAAGAGTACGTGACATTTTAATGATCATATATATTATCAAAATAAATACAATGACAGATGAAATACCTACGGCAATCATATATGTACGTACTAATCCCGTTAATCCGGATTGATTCAAATAGTCAATAAGTTCTTTCATAATCAATCTCCTTTCTCTTTAATTCGTTCCAGTACATCCTTGTTGGCTTCAATAGCTCATTAATGTTATCTATGACTTCCCCATCTGTCAACGTATCATCCAAGATGATAGATTTAATCTGATTTGAAAGCCATGATGTGCCATTTTCAAAACCAAGAGCAATCATGTCTTTAATATCGGAAACGCCATTCGGAATTCTGTTTGTCCCGAATGAATCAATTACTGATTCTGCATATTCTTTTGCTGATTCTTCTAACTTCTGTTTCATAATTTACGCTAATTCAATTATAACCTTTTTAAAATTAACATATAAAGGCATTTCTGACATGCCCCCATTGCAATCCAACTGTCTTAAAGAGGGAACAACCTCTCCGTTATCATCAATCTCATAATCTGCAATATAGGCTAACTTCTTCACTTCGGGGACCAATATCCTTTCATTGTCCAAAAGAGAAAACCTTTCATGAGCCGGGACTGTTATACAAACCTTGCTTCCAATAGGGAATCCTTGGTTGGATTCAATGTATTCCTTTTCCAACTTCTCCTTTTCGCCATTCAAATCTTTTAGCGTTAAATCGATGGCATCTCTTTTGCTCAGAAATTCTTCCTTATTCATCTTTTTTGTGTCATTCTAATTGATTCTAACATACTTACCTGCTATATTACAAGTCCTTAATATCTCCGCATTATCCTCGCCAAAAGCGATTAAGATGGAACCACAACCGGGTGAATCTCCACGAGTCCCGTCCGGGCGAAAGAAACGAATCCTATTGCGCAAAAACTTCATCGCCGTTGCTTTTTCAAAAATTATGTCTTGAAACATCTTTGAGTCGCAACGATTGAAAAGTAAAGCGATACCGTTTCCATGCTCTGCCATTCTGCTGATGAATTTTTCAATTAGAGGTCGGGAATAAGGTGGGTTTAGCCATACACGGCCTTTCCATTCCTGTTTTAACCCATCGACGTTTTTGTTATACATCACCTTAGCTGTTTGCCATAGTGGGTTGACCGGGACACACGGATCTAAATCAAATTCACCCAACGCATCTATAATCTCCTTCGGTGTATACCATTCATCGGTAGCGCATGCTGACCGCTCAAATTGTGTATTCATACCTGATCTGTTTTACTCTAATTGTTTATCGAATATCTTAATACATTCAAATAAATAGTGCGCAATTATAGGTTGTACTGCATTGCCTATACACTCCGTTCTGTCCACCCTATCGGGAAGTTCATTAGACTTTCCAGCAAATCGGGGTGAGGGTATTGACTGTCTTGTTCTCCATCCCGGATATACTCGTGTATATTGCCCCGATAGGTAGGGCTTCCGAAATATCGATTCTTGGGTGCTCCTTTTGCCGTTGACTTCACAGGAGTAGGCAATACAATATAATCGCTCCCGACCCTGTTGTATACCAAAGTCGGTGCCTGATAAACATTGCCATTCTGCATCATACCTGATTTCGGAAAGGTCGCATAAGACCCGTTCAAATCCCCGAATAAGGAGCATTGGGCTGTTTTCAACGATGATGTATTTAGGTCTAACTTCCCGTATAACTCGGTACATCTCAGTCCATAAGCCACTTCTTTCACCGACAATTCCGACACCTTTTCCAGCAACGCTGATGTCCTGGCAAGGGAATCCACCGCTGATGATGTCAACAAATGTTGGATTTGAATACGTTCTAATATCTCTGTTGATTTCATGGTTTTCTCCAAAATTTTTTTTGATTATACTTGCTTGATAGTCTTCATATTCGCAGCTCCAAAGCGTTTTTATTCCGGCAAACGCTGCACCCAAGCCGAAACCTTCTATCCCACTAAACAGGGAACCATGAGTCAATTTACTTTGCTTCATTTCTTTCTCTATTTTAATTAATTACTTCCGCTAAACCTCCTTAAGCTGTCCATTGACTAGCATATACCATGTGTCAGCCTTAACCTTTTTCCCGTCAACTTCAAACGCCTTGACCTCCTTAATCGGGTAGGTATTACCGTTCCATTCTCCACGTTCTGCAAGGACTATCCAGCAACCTATAGCTCCCTTAGCCTTACACCTGTATCCGGCAGCAAGAGCAATGCTATCCTTGCCTGTGGCTGATGCTGCACCTTGGAAGCCTGTGGCTGATGCTGCACCTTGGTTGCCTGTGGCTGATGCTGCACCTCGGTCGCCTGTGGCTGACGCTGCACCTTGGTCGCCTGTGGCTGACGCTGCACCTCGGTAGCCTGTGGCTGATGCTGCACCTCGGTAGCCTGTGGCTGATGCTGCACCTTGGTCACCTGTGGCTGATGCTGCACCTTGGTAGCCTGTGGCTGATGCTGCACCTTGGTCACCTGTGGCTGATGCTGCACCTCGGTCACCTGTGGCTGATGCTGCACCTCGGTCACCTGTGGCTGATGCTGCACCTTGGTCACCTGTGGCTGATGCTGCACCTTGGTAGCCTGTGGCTGATGCTGCACCTTGGTCACCTGTGGCTGATGCTGCACCT
>ERZ772885.240-NODE-240-length-40852-cov-25.313871_pt1 | contig 40852 bp, 40 predicted proteins | sample MGYA00580580_ERZ772885 | MGnify/ENA primary metagenome ERZ772885 (study PRJEB29015, sample SAMEA2737673) | human gut metagenome | biome: human gut; feature: human-associated habitat; material: faeces | place: China | collected 2012 ...
GTCGTCGCAGGCGGGCTTTCGCTGCTGGCATCTGCCTTCCCCGATGGGTTGGAATGGTCGCTGCAGCGTTTGACCGGCAGCACCGAACTGGAAACCACCGGCCCCGTGCAGGCGTTTTTTGCCCGTATTCAAGAATGGACGGCCCTGCTGCCGGACTACAACTTTGCAGGCTCCGACGCGGCTGCCGGGACCAGCGCGGCGGGCATCATCGGCGCGGTCGTGGTGCTGGCCGTGGTGATTTTGGGCGTAAAACTGGTAAAAAAGGCGGTGCATCGACGTGGATCGTCTGCACAGGGCCATTAAGGATGTTCACCGGCTGGACGATCTGGCCGCGCGGGATACCTGGCTGAACCGGCTGGCCCCGCTGCCCAAACTGCTGGCGGCGGTAGTGTATTTGGCCGTCACGCTGTCCTTTGGGCGATATCAGCTCACCGGCGTACTGGGTATGGGACTTTGGCCGCTGCTTTTGCTGGAGTTGGCGGACTTTACCCCCGGCGACGCCTTGCGGGCGTTTAAACCCGTGGCTGTGCTGCTAACCGTGGTGGGGCTGTGCAACCTGCCGTTCGACCGCGCCGTACTGCTGCATGCGGGGCCGCTGTCCGTGACCGGGGGCATGCTCTCGCTGGGCGTGCTGCTGGTCAAGGGGCTGTTCTGCTTTCTGGCCGTGTGGGTGCTGATTGCCTCCACCGGGATGGAATCCGTCTGCGCGGCTTTACAGCAATTGCACTGTCCGCGGGTGCTCACCACCACAATTTTACTGATATACCGTTACATTGTGCTGCTTTTGCAGGAGGGTATCCGCATTGCCACCGCCTATGCGCTGCGCGCACCCGGGCAAAAGGGCATCCAGTTCCGGGCGTGGGGCTCACTGCTGGGGCAGCTGCTACTGCGCAGCATCGACCGCGCCCAGCTGGTGTACGAGAGCATGCAGCTGCGGGGCTTTGCAGGATCTTTTCCGCCAGGGCAGAAAAAGCACGGCGGTTGGCTGTTTTTGGCAGTAACGGTTTTCTACTGCGCCATTTTCCGCGCCGTGCCGGTGTTTGAGCTGGCCGGACGACTTTTGTAAAAAAGGGAACAATATTATGGCAAATTCCGAGTCTATCCTGACGATGCAGGACTTGACTTTTTGTTATGATGGCCACAGCGCCGCGCCGGTCTTGCAGGATATAAACCTGAACATTGCGTCCGGCCAGCGGGTGGGTCTTGTTGGCTGCAACGGCGTGGGCAAATCCACATTGTTAAAGCTGCTGGTGGGTATTCTGCCCATGCAGCAGGGCACGCTGGAAGTGGCGGGCCTTGCGATGCAGCGCGAAAATTTGGCATCTATCCGGCGGAAAGTGGGGTACATTTTCCAGGATTCGGACAGCCAGCTGTTCATGCCCACAGTGGCGGCGGACGTCGCCTTTGCGGCGCAGAACTACGGTTACCCGACCGAGGAAGTGACCGCCCGCAGCCACCGCGCCTTGCAGCAGGTGCACATCGAGGATTGCGCCGACCGGCCGGTGTACCGGCTGTCCGGTGGGCAGAAGAAACTTGCGTCTATCGCAGGCATCCTGACGCTGGACCCAGAGCTGATCTTGATGGACGAACCGTCCGCCGCGCTGGACCCGAAAAACCGGCGCAACTTAATAGAAATTTTGCGGGGACTGCCCTGTGCGATGCTGATTGCCTCCCACGATCTGGATTTTATCTACGATACCTGCGACCGGGTGGTGCTGCTGTACGAAGGGCGCATTGCCGCCGACGGCCCGGCCGAGGAAATTTTGCACGACGGTGCGTTGCTGGCTGATTGCGATTTGGAACTGCCTCTACGGTTTCAATCGATATAATGTAGTTTAAAGGAGGAAACCTTTTATGGCAAAGTCTACTGTCTATTTCACCAAGGAGATCACCCCTGAGGCCGTGTTGAAGATGTACCGCCAGCTGGGCGTGGAACTGCCCGGCAAGGTGGCCGTTAAAGTCCACAGCGGCGAGGATGGCAACCAGAACTTCCTGCGTCCCGAGTTCATGAAGCCGGTCATCGACGCCGTCCACGGCACCGTGGTCGAGTGCAATACCGCGTACGGCGGCGCCCGCAACGAGACCCCCAAGCACGTACAGCTGATGAAAAAACACGGCTGGAGCGACCTGTTCGACGTTGACATCATGGATGCCGAAGGACCTGACGTTGTCTGGCCCGTGAAGAATGGCAAGGTCCTGAGCGAGAACCTGCTGGGCAAGGACATCGAAAACTACGACAGCATGCTGGTTTTGATCCACTTCAAGGGCCACCCCATGGGCGGTTACGGCGGCGCGCTGAAGCAGCTGTCCATCGGCTGTGCTTCCAGCGCCGGCAAGGCCTACATCCACTCCGGCGGCAAGGTCAAGGATCAGGCCGTGCTGTGGGAGAACATCTGCCCGCAGGATACCTTCCTGGAGGCCATGGCCGACGCCGCCAGCACCGTGGCCGACCACTTTGCCGGCAAGATTGCCTATGTGGCCGTGATGAAGAACCTGTCCGTCGACTGTGACTGCTGCGCCGTGGCTGAGAACCCCTGCATGGGCGACATCGGCATCCTGTCCAGCCTGGACCCCGTCGCGCTGGACCGCGCCTGCCTGGACCTGGTCGAGCACAGCGCCGACCCTGGCCGTGACCACTTTATGGAGCGCGTCAACAGCCGCCACGGCGCCCACACCATCGAGGCCGCCGAGGCCCTGGGCGTTGGCACCACCGAGTATGAGTTGGTGAGAGTGTAATAGCAATTCTCCAATCAGGGAGCGGGCCTGGCGGCTCTCTCCCTGATTTTGTTTCTGGCCTTTTTGGGCGATGTGCGATATAATAGACCTATACAAACCAGAGGAGAGGGGGTGCGCCGCATGCCGCAGCGAATTTATATGGCCATCGACTTGAAATCGTTCTACGCTTCGGTGGAGTGTGTGGAGCGCGGGCTGGACCCGCTGCAAACCAACCTCGTTGTGGCGGACCCCTCCCGCACCGAAAAGACCATCTGCCTGGCGGTATCCCCGGCACTGAAAGCCTACGGCATCCCCGGCCGCGCCCGGCTGTTTGAGGTCATCCAAAAGGTGGGGCAGGTCAATGCTATGCGCCGCCTGAACGCCCCCAACCGCACCTTTACCGGCAAAAGCTGCGACGCGCGGGAGCTGGCCGACCACCCGGATTGGGCGCTGGACTACATCATCGCGCCGCCCCAGATGGCCCACTACATCCAGCAAAGTACACGTATCTACAACGTTTATTTAAAGTACGTCGCGCCGGAGGACATCCACAGCTACTCCATCGACGAGGTGTTTCTGGACGCCACCGCCTACTTGAAATTATACGGCCTAACGTCGAAAGAATTTGCCCGCAAGATGATTTTGGACATTTTGGCCACCACCGGCATCACGGCCACGGCGGGCATCGGCACCAACCTGTACCTGGCCAAGGTCGCCATGGACATCCGCGCCAAACACATCCAGCCGGACGAAAACGGCGTGCGCATCGCCGCGCTGGACGAGATGCGCTACCGCCGCCTGCTGTGGGACCACACCCCGTTGACGGATTTTTGGCGGGTGGGCAAGGGCATCGCCCAAAAGCTGGAGACCCACAATATGTTCACGATGGGTGACGTAGCACGGTGTTCGCTGGGCGGGCCGCAGGATTTTTACAACGAGGAGATGCTTTACCGGCTATTCGGCGTCAACGCCGAGCTGCTCATCGACCACGCCTGGGGCTGGGAACCCTGCACCATTGCGGACATCAAGGCCTACAAGCCCGCCGCCAATAGCTGCGGCAGCGGCCAGGTACTGCACTGCGCTACGCCCGCCGACCAGGCACGGCTCATCGTGCGGGAAATGGCTGACCAGCTGGCGCTGGACCTGGTGGACAAACACCTGATGACCAACCAGCTGGTGCTGACCGTGGGCTACGACCGGGAAAATCTGACCGACCCCACCCGCAATGCGGCCTACCATGGCCCTGTTGCCACCGACCGCTACGGGCGGCAGATCCCCAAGCATGCCCACGGCACAACGAATTTAAGGCAGTACACTTCCTCCACGCGGTTGATTTTGGACGCTGTGACAGAGCTTTTTGACCGCATTGTAGACAAACGCCTGCTGGTACGGCGGGTGAACCTGGTGGCCTGCCGCGTGCTGGACGAAGACGCCGCCCGTGAGAAGGACAGCTGCGAGCAGCTGGATTTTTTTTCCATCACCGAAAGCGCCCAGCAGCAGGCCGCCGCCGAGGAAAAGGAGCTGGAGCGGGAGCGCCGCCGCCAACAAGCCATGCTGGCCATTAAAAAGAAGTTCGGGAAAAATGCCATCATCAAGGGCATGGACCTGCAGGAGGGTGCCACCGCCATGGAACGCAACGCACAGATTGGAGGGCACAAGGCATGACCCACCGCTATGACGACATTATCAACCTGCCGCATCATGTCTCGCAGAAGCATGCACCGATGGCTCGGGCCGACCGCGCGGCGCAGTTTTCGCCCTTTGCAGCGCTGACCGGGCTGGATGCCGCCCTGCGGGAGACCGCCCGCCTGACCGACCAGCGCATCACCCTGGACGAGTACGAGCAGGCTGCACTGGACGAAACGCTGCAAACCGTGCGAGATGCACTGGCCAAAAAAGAGCATCCTACCGTGGAAGTCTGCTATTTTGTGCCCGACACCCGCAAGGCAGGCGGTGCCTACTGCACCGTGACCGGCGTGGTAAAGAAGATGGCAGAGTTTGAGGGACTGCTGATTATGGCTGACGGCACCGAGGTACCAATGGGGGAGATCTCGGTTTTGGAACTACACGGATAACGGAACGGAAGGGTCAAAAACAACACAGCTATTTCAAAAGCATTAAGAAAACAAGATCGACATGCTGAACAGGTCGATTCGGAACAAGCTGCCGCTGTTTGCACTGCCTGTGGCGGCTACCGCTGTGCTGGAGCAGCTGTTCACTGCGGCGGCCTGGCCGTGGTGGGCATAGGTGTACCTCGTCTCCCCCTGCAGCCGCACCTTCCAAACTATCATGCTGGTGTATCCGATCAGTTTGTCGTTTACCGCGCTGTTGATTTTGTTTGCACTGGGGTGTGGTATAGACCGACCAGGAGATTTGCTTGATTTTTTGTTTCGGTGCTTCGGCCCCGCCTACTTTGCGGCAGAGCTTTTTTATAAGAAAAGAGGGACCACAAGGTGGTCCCTCTTTCACACTGCATGCTATTATACTTTTTTCAGCAACCCATCAGCAGTTAAAACCGCCGTATCCCCTTCGTTAATATCCGCGGCGGCCAAAGCTGCATCGGGGTAGGGGAGTACTCGCTTCACCCCGTCGGGCGCAACCAGGGTCACATCGACCAAAACCTCCGCCCCCAGGGCGGGTTCCTCGCAGCCGTACATCTGTTCGTCTATGCGTTTTACTACGTAAGTCATGGCGGCACCTCACTCGCTGCGCAGGCGCTTGTGCAGCTTTTTCTGCTCGTACATGGCGGTGTCGGCCTGCTTTAGCACGCTGTCCAGCACCTGCGGGCCGGAGCAGCAACCCACCCTGCCTATATTAAATATAGTGTAACACACCATTTCCCAAAAAACAAATATTCCGACAAAATTCTTTTTCGAGCGTAAAACCCGTGCAGTGCTAAGTTGTGCGGATTGCATAAAGGTTGGGTTAATCCCTACAAACTGCAGGGTGATCTATCGTACGTCATAACTTTTTTCACCATTGGCAAAGAATGAGCGATACATCGTTTGTTAACAGTTATTTCAAACTTTTTCTATTTTCTTGAAATATATTATTGCTATTTTGCATAAAAACTGCTATACTTAACACGATCTTTCAATCACATTGCGCTTACGCACCTTTGTAAGCGACTACCATGAGAAGGAGGAATTTTTTTATGGAATTTGTGATTGGCATTATCCTCGTCCTGACCTTTTTCGGCCTGGCCTACTACTGCGTAAAAGGTCACAACCTGATGATCGGCTTCCTGATCATCTCCATCGTCTGGACTGCCCTTTCTCTGCTGGGCACTCTGGTCGCATCTCCCACATTTATTGCAGAGAACCCCATCCTGCAGTTCGGCGGTGACTCCGGCACTACGCTGGTTTCGATCCTGAACAAGATCTACCAGTCCGCCCCTGAAGGCTGGGGCACCACGCTGGTCAACGTCTGCTGGGGCGCCTGGTTTGGCCGCGTCCTGATGGAGACCGGCATCGCCTCCACCCTGATCCGTAAGACTGTTGAGCTGGGCGGCGACCGTCCCATCATCACCATCGTTCTGCTGAACGTTGTGACTGCCTTCATCTTCACCGCCATGATGGGCGCCGGCCCCGTTATCGCCATCGGCGTTATCGTCCTGCCCATCCTGATGTCCCTGGGCATCCCCAAGGCAATCGCCATGTTCACCTTCATGGGTTCGGTCTCCGCTGGTATGTACCTGAACCCCGTCCTGCAGTTCTCTCAGCTGCGCGCCTTCATCTGCGCTTCTGATGAGATGCCTGAGTTCTCCTTCAGCTGGTACACCTCTCACTGGGGCATCTATGCGCTGATCATCAGCGTCGTGGTTGTCTCCGTGCTGACCGGTATCTACCTGAAAATCGGCAAGAAGAGCCACGCCTGGGCTGCCCAGGCTGCCCCGAAGAACACCCAGACCGATGCCCCGCTGATCGCCCTGATCCTGCCCATCGTTCCCGTCGTTCTGAAGATCTGGCTCGACTTCTCCGTTATCGGCGGCTTCGTCATCGCTGGTTTCGCTGCCCTGTTCCTCTGCGGCAAGATGAACAAATCTTTCAAAGAGAACTGCCAGCTGGTCAACAAGCTGTACTATGACGGCGTGGTCGACACCGCTCCGCTGGTTGGCTTCCTGCTGACCCTGCCCATGTTCAACACCTGCGCTTCTTACGCTTCCCCGTACTTCAAGGAAGTTTTGGGCGGCATCATGCCCACCAATGAGTATGTGGTCTGCGCCCTGTTTGCAGCCCTGTCTATCCTGGGCTTCTTCCGTGGTCCCCTGACCCTGTACGGCTGCGGCGCTGCCACCCTGGGTGTGCTGTCCGCCGTTGGTCACTTCAGCGTGCCGTTCCTGTTCTGCGTGTTCACCATCCCGGCAACCACCGTCAACGTTGGTTCCTGCATCACCCAGAGCTGGATCGCCTGGGGCCTGGCTTACACCAAGGTCGAGTCCCGCGACTACCTGAAGCTGTCCATCCCCTTTGCTTACATCTGCTCCATTCTGCTGTACATCCTGACCGCCTTTACGGTCACCGGCCTTGGCCCCGAGTGGTTCCTTTCTTAAGGCCTGACGCAGCTTTGATTTAAGCAGCAAAAATTTGCCGCCCCAGTTAGTAGGCTGGGGCGGCTTTTTGTATATTTTTGCTCTCGCATTTTGGCGGCGTTTGTGCTATAGTAATGGCTGAGAAAATTTGTACGGCGGCCCGCGCTGCCGCAAAAGGAGTTGTTTTGTATGTATGATGAAGCTCTTTTAAAGGAACTGACCGAACTGGAAAACACCGTGCGGTTTGACAGCTTTGATTTTAACGATGCCTACGCCCTGGGCAGTGCCCTGCGTGCGGCGGGGGAGAAGGCTCCCAAGCCGATTGCGGTGCGCATTGTGCTGGATGGCATGATTTTGTATCAGTCCTTCCTGCCGGGCACCGACGCCACCAACAACAACTGGATGGACAAGAAACAGCGCACTGTGCAGCTGACCGGCACCACCAGCCTGCGCGCCGCCGTGGAGCGGGAGCTGTACGGCGCCAAGGCCCCCTGGCAGCATGACGAGGAGCACTACGCCTTCTGCGGCGGCGGCTTCCCGCTGTACGTCAACGGCGAGTTCCGCGGTGCGGCGATTATTTCCGGTTTGCCGCATTTGAAGGACCACGCGCTGCTGTGCGAAACGGTGAAGGCTTACTGGGAGAGTAAGAAAAAATAATTTTTGATTGGCTTTTTGCGGCCGGCGGGGGACACCACCATGCGGTGTCCCCCCTTTTTAACGGCTTCTAGCCACTATTGCGTATGGTCACAAAAAAGGTAGGCCTTGGATAAGATGCCACAAAAAAAAGACGTCACCGCATGGTGGTGACGCCCGCAAAGCAACATATTAAAATCAAAGCGTAAACTGAATCCCGCAGAACACTGCGTAAATTACCAGCAGCGCCACACCCTGCACACGGCTAAGCTTTCCCTTAACCAAGGCCGGCGCGGTCAACAGTACCATAACCGCAATCATAACGGGGATTTCCAGCACCAGGCTGGAGTTCATGCCGAAGATCGTGGCGCTCTGTGGCACCGTGAAGGGGGCCAGCGCGACCGACACGCCGCTGACCAGCACCAGGTTGAACACGTTGGCGCCGACCACATTGCCCAACGACAGGTCGCTGTGACCCTTGATGAGCGAGGTAATGGCCGTGACCAGCTCCGGCAGGGACGTGCCCAGTGCCACAAAGGTCAGCGCGATAACACTCTCGGGCACGCCCAAAGCCTGGGCGATCAGGGTGCCGTTGTCCACCAGCAGGTTGGCGCCCATGGCGATCAGCACCGCGCCCAGCACCAGCAGCATCAGCATACGGGGCAGGGGCATGGTCTCTTCTTCCTCTTCATGCTCCTCTGCGGGGGCGTTCTTCATCTGGTGGATGTTGGCCGCGATGTAGGCCACGAACATCGCCAGCATGATAAAGCCCATGGGACGGGTGAACTCACCAAAGCCGTAAGCCGCCACGCAGTAGATGGCCGCCGCCGCAAAGAAGAACAGCACCGGTATTTTCAGCGTTTTAGGGTCCACTTTGCCCGGGCGCACCGCAATGGTGATAGCCGCGATCAGCGCCGCATTGCAGATGACCGAACCGATGGCGTTGCCGTAAGCGATCTCGCCGTGGCCGGACAGCGCCGACATCGTGGAGACCATGACCTCGGGCAGGGTAGTGCCGATGGACACCACTGTGGCTCCAATCAGCAGTTCGGGCAGATGGAACCGCCGCGCCAGCGCCGATGCGCCGTCCACGAACCAGTCGCCGCCTTTAATGAGAAACAGCAGCCCGACAATAAACAGCAGTACAGGGATCAGCATAAAAACTCCTTTTTTCATAGTTGGCAGTTAAATTTGCATATTTTATCAGTATACCATATTGTAGCAAAATTGCAACAGCCCGGCCGCCAGATTGACAAATTTCGACATGCAGGGTAGAATGGGGCCAAACGGAAAAGGGGGGCCGGCCTATGACCTGGACCGAAGCCAGCGGCACCTACTGGATGGCCGTGCTGATTATGGGTGTTTTGGGGTACATCAAGCAGAAGGAGCTGCTATGGCGCAACGCCGACCAGCGCCGCCGCGTGTACACCCGCAACCCCACGCTGCCCTGCGATTATTTGGGGGCGTTTAGTTTGGGGGAATTCTGGGGGTACCTGCTGCAGGTGTTTGGCACCCCAATGCCGGTGTTTGCCGGTAAAATTTTGCACCGCGCCCTGACCGTGATTACCGACGACCTTGCCAGCGCCCTGGTGGCCCTATGGGTGTTGTTGATGGCTGTTATATTACCGTTGGTCGTGGAAATTTTTGTGGACCGCTGGTATTATGGGACGAATGCGTTTGATAAGTGATTTTCCTACGCTTACGGCTTGAGACTTCCCTCACCGGCCACCTTGCGGCCGGTTTCTCGTTCAAACAGCATTTTGCTTTTTATGTGTTCCTTTTGGAGCCCCAAAAGGCCCTGCCGTAAGGTAGGCAGGGCCGATAAGGTGCAAACAAAAATCACTCCTGGTCGGCAGTTTTCTGTCCAATATGCGCTTCGATGGCCGAGCGGTCCAGTTCCTCACCAATAATGATAAGCACTTCCTGCCCATCGGGAATAGCCTCTACGTGCATCGTGTCGCGGGTGGCATTCAGTTCGCACCAGCCGTCAACGGTCTGCAAAAAGCCCTTGATTCGCAAAATATGCCCGCAGGCCGGATCAGCAAACAGTGCCCGGGCGGCATCCTGCAGCTGGGGCAGCGTAAGGTGCAGCTCCATGAAATACAGCGACGTGAACGCCTTGTGCTCGTCAAAATGCAGCTTGACGTAGCTGGCTTGACAGTGGCCGCAGCTGTCCAGCCGCTGCATATCGGCGTCGGTCAGGGCGTCCCAGGGCTTGCACAACGCATCGGTGTCCGCAGCAAAGCGGCGGGCGCAGTGGCAGGCTTCCAGCGCACGGTTCAAATGCGCCAGTGTTGCCTCAGCTTGGCCGGGGGCGGCCAGCTGGCAGCGGCTCATCAGCACCATGCCCGCGCTGGCGGCTTCGCTGGCCAGCAGATACTCGCCTTGGGGGCTGAGCTGCGTTTCCAGCAGCGCGTCCACAATGGCAATAACATTGCCAAGCGTGTACCAGCGGTCCAGCGGCTCGTCCCGCAGCACGTCATAGAACTCGTCCACGTCGAAAATGCCGCTGGGTTCCACCAGTACGCGGTCAAAGCCCTGCATCGCCAGCGAGATCAGCTTGGTGCGCATCCGGCGCTGGTGGGTGTCGCAATCGCAGCCGCCGCTGATGGTCTCGATGTCGCAATTGTCGCCCAGCAGATCCTGCAGCAGCATTACGTCGACGTTCACCGCGCCGAAGTCATTTTCCAAAACGCAGACGCGCTGACCGCGGGCGTTGAGCCAGTGCACATATTTGCGCAGAAACGTTGTTTTCCCTGCGCCTAAAAAGCCGGTTATTAAGTCAACCTGTACCATAAGCTTTTCCTCTTTCTATTGCACCGGACCGTCAGCGATCCGGCTCGCAGTCCAAAATGGACGGAATGTTCGTCCAGCGGGGCATATCACCCTTGTAGCACTCATGCAGCCAGGCCACGGCAGCATCCAGCCCCGCCTGGCTGCCCTCAAACTCAGCGGATCGTATCTTTTCCTCGGCGGTGTGCTCAACGCTCCACGGCCCGGGCCAGACCGTAACGGTCAAAAACTCGATCTTTCGCTTGCCGCTCTCGTCCGCCGGGTCGGCCTTTTTGCCCGGCGTAATGACATACCGCATCCCTTGCTCCGCCCCCGAGTAGGGGTTGCCATTGTGAAACCAGTGATAAATTGGAAAAGCGTCTAACATAATATTTCCTTCTTTGTAAAAAAGAAAAGAGGCTCCCTCCCGGGTAAGCCTCTTTCTTAATTTGGAGCGGGATACGAGTCTCGAACTCGCCACCTACTGCTTGGGAAGCAGTCACTCTACCGGATGAGCTAATCCCGCATCAGTGACTGTTATTATACCAAACTTGGGCGGCGTTGTCAATGCTGGTTTTGCGGCGTCGCGGCGGCGCGGGACACCCAACGGGCAGGGGAGCGCCAGCCGGTTTACGGCGTGCGGCCTTACAGCGTCAGTTGTTCGGCGCTGTCGTCGGCGCGCAGGATGGCACCTGCGGCGGGCAGCGTGCGCACGCGGTAACGGTGGGCCTCGCCCAGCTCCAGGCCGTCGGCCAGAGTGACGCGGGCGATCTTGGCGTTCTTTTTCAACGTTACAACGTTCACACCAGCACTGTCGCGAGTGGCCTTTTCGGGAATGAGGGCGCTGCCCGCCAGCAGTAGGCGGCCGTTGGTGGTGAAGATGGCCAGCTCGGTCTCAGCGGGCAGGTAGCGCATGCAGGCCAACTCTTCCTTATCACTGTAGGCTTTCAGCAGCTTGCGGCGGTTCTGCTTGGTCTCGTAGCTGGACAGCGGCACCTTGGCGCACTTGCCGTTTTGGAAGAAGAAGAGCATCCAACCCTTGTAGTCCGGCGTGACCACCATGTAGAGGGGCACTTCGCCCTCCTCCATGCCAAGGGACGATGCGACATAATCACCCAGCACGCTGGCTTTGCTGTCGCCGAAGTCGTAGGCGTGGGATTTGTACACCTGGTGGTGATTTGTAAAGAATAGCAACTCTGCACTGTTGGTGCTTTCGCAGGTGAACAGCACTTCGTCACCGTCTTTCAGCTTCTGCTCGCCGCTCATGCGCAGGCTTTGCGGGGTGATCTTTTTAAAGTAGCCATCCCGTGTAAAGAACAGATGTACGGGGTAGTCCGGCACCTGCTCGTCCGGCTCGTCGGCGGTGTCGGCGGGGATCTCGTACAAGATCTCGCAGCGGCGGGGCTTGCCGTATTTCTTCGCCACATCGCCCAATTCCTGCATGATGATGCGATTGATGCGAGCCGGGCGTTTGAGGATGTCCTGCAGGTCGGCGATGGCGTCCTCCAGTTCCTCGATCTCCTCGGTGCGCTTCAAAATATACTCGCGGTTCAGGTGACGCAGCTTGATCTCGGCCACGTACTCAGCCTGAACCTCATCGATGCCGAAGCCAATCATCAGGTTGGGGACGACCTCAGATTCCTCAGCAGTGTTACGCACAATTTCGATGGCCTTGTCGATGTCCAGCAGGATAGCTTTCAGGCCCTGCAGCAAGTGCAGGCGCTTTTCCTTGCCTTTCAAATCGTAGTAGGTGCGGCGGCGCACGCACTCGGCGCGGAAGGCGATCCACTCCAGCAGAATGTCCCGCACGCCCAGCACCTTGGGCTGGCCACCGATCAACACGTTAAAGTTGCAGGCGAAGCTGTCCTCCAGCGGTGTGGCCTTGAACAGGCGGGCCATGAGCTTATCCGGGTCCTGGCCGCGCTTGAGGTCGATGGTCAGTTTCAGACCATTCAGGTCGGTCTCATCGCGCATGTCGCTGATTTCACGGATCTTGCCCAGTTTGACCAGTTCAGTGATCTTATCCATGATTGCTTCGACGGTAGTTGTGGGCGGAATTCGCGTTACATCGATGCAATTGTTTTCTTTATCGTAGCTCCACTGGGCGCGGACACGCACACTGCCGCGGCCTTTTTCCAGCACATTCTGCATCTCGGCCGCGTCGTACAGGATGGTGCCGCCGCCCACAAAATCGGGGGCGGGGATGATCTCCCGCAGGTCAGCCTGGGGGTCTTTCATCAGGGCGATGGTGGCGTTGCACAGTTCCTCCAGGTTGAAGGAGCAGATGTTGGAGGCCATACCGACCGCGATGCCCAGCGTATTGTTAGCCAGAATGGCGGGGAAGGTGACAGGCAGCAGGGTAGGTTCTGTCGTTGTACCGTCATAGTTTGGCACAAAGTCGACGGTGTCCTTGTCGATGTCGCGGAACAGCTCGTCACAGACGGGTTCCAACTTGGCCTCAGTATAACGGGCGGCGGCGTAGGCCATATCGCGGCTGTACGCCTTGCCGAAGTTACCTTTGGAGTCGACAAACGGCACCAGCAGGCTCTCGTTGGAGCGGCCCATACGCACCATCGTATCGTAGATGGCGGCATCGCCGTGGGGGTTCAGGTGCATGGTGCTACCCACGATGTTGGCACTTTTGGTGCGGTTGCCCTTGAGCAGGCCCATGCCGTACATGGTATACAGCAGCTTGCGGTGCGCCGGTTTGAAGCCGTCGATCTCCGGCAGAGCGCGGGAGACGATGACGCTCATGGCGTAGGGCATATAGTTGGTTTCCAGCGTATCGGTGATGGGAGATTCCAGCACCTCGCCCGCCGAGAGGATCTCGACGTTATCGCCCAGTTGGGGCCGGGCGGCAATAATTTTCTTTTCTTTTCGTTTTGCCATCGTTGTTTTCCCTTACTCAGCTTACATCCAAATCATCCAGATACTCCGCGCCATGTTCGGCGATATGGTCTTTTCGGCCTTGCAGATTGTCGCCCAACAGCAGGTCAAAAACTTCTGCCGTGCGCTCGGCATCGGTGGGCAGCACCTTAATAAGTCTCCGGCTTTCGGGACTCATAGTCGTCAGCCACATCATTTCCGGGTCGTTCTCGCCCAAGCCTTTCGAACGTTGAATCGTATATTTTTCATCATCGATGCGGCGCAGGATGTCAGCCTTTTCCGGCTCGGTGTAGGCAAAGTAGGTTTTGTTTTTGGTGTTGATCTCGTACAGCGGCGACTCGGCGATGTAGACGTAGCCCTTGTTGATGAGGGTAGGCGTCAGACGGTAGAGCATCGTCAGCACCAGGGTGCGGATCTGGTAGCCGTCCACGTCGGCATCCGTGCAGATGACAACTTTATTGAACCGCAGGTTATCCAGATTGAAGCTGGCTAAATCCTTGTTGTGGCTGCCGCCCAGCTCGACACCGCAGCCCATAACGCGGATGAGGTCGGTGATGATTTCCGACTTAAAAATGCGGGCGTAGTCGGCTTTCAGGCAGTTCAAAATCTTGCCGCGGATGGGCATAATGGCCTGGAACTCTGAGTCGCGGCTCTGCTTGACGGCGCCCATAGCGGAATCGCCCTCCACGATATACAGCTCACGGCGGGTGGGGTCCTTGGTGCGGCAGTCCACAAACTTCTGCACGCGGTTGGCCAGGTCCATCTGCTGGGTCATCGTCTTTTTAATGGTGATACGCGCTTTTTCTGCGTGTTCACGGCTCTGCTTGTTGATCAGCACCTGCTTGCAGGCTTTCTCCGCCTCGTCGGGGTGCTCGATGAAGTAGACCTCCAGCTGATGTTTGAGGAACTCGGTCATGGCCTGGGCCACAAATTTGTTGGTAATGGCCTTTTTGGTCTGGTTCTCGTAGCTGGTACGGGTGGAGAAGCTGGACGAAACCAACACCAAGCAATCCTGCACGTCGGCAAAAGTGATCGCACTTTCGTTCTTTTTGTACAGGCCTTTGGACTTCAGCCAGGCGTTGACCTGGTTGACGAAGGCCAGGCGGACGGCGCGGTCGGGGCTGCCGCCGTGCTCCAGCCAGCTGGAGTTGTGGTAGTATTCCAACGCCTGCACGGTGTTGGAGAAGGCGAAGGCCACGTTCATTTTGACCTGATAGTCGGGCTGGTCGGCGCGGTCGCGGCCAGTGGCGGAACCGGAGCAGAAGTGCACCGGGGTCAGGCCCTTATCGCCAACCAGTTCGTTGACGTAATCGGTGATACCGTGCTCGTAGAGGTACTCGTACTTCTCCGTGTCACCGCCGGATTTATCCTCGAAAACAAGCGTCACACCGTCGTTTACCACAGCCTGGCGGCGCAGCATATCTTTAAAGCTGTCGGCCGGGACGGCGATGTCGGTAAAGACCTCGGTGTCCGGCTTCCAGCGGATGACCGAGCCGGTGCGCTTGCCCTTGAACGGCTCCTTTTGCAGGCCGCCCACGTTCTCGCCTTTTTTAAAGTCGAGGTGGTAGTGGAAGCCATCGCGGTAGATGTCGGCGGTCATCCACTCGCTGGCGTACTGGGTGGCACACAGGCCCAGGCCGTTGAGGCCCAGGCTGAAATCGTAGTTGCCGCTGCCCTCGGCGTATTTGCCGCCAGCGTACAGCTCGCAGAAGACAAGGTCCCAGTTCCAGCGGTCCTCAGCCTTGTTGTAGTCCACCGGGATGCCGCGGCCGAAGTCCTCAACCTCAACGACGTGGTCGGGGTAGAGGGTGACGTTGATGCGGTTGCCATGGCCGTCACGGGCTTCATCGATGGAGTTGGAGATGATCTCAAAGATGGAATGGGCACAGCCTTCCACGCCGTCCGAGCCAAAAATAACGGCCGGGCGCTTACGCACACGGTCCGCGCCTTTCAGCTGGCGGATGCTGTCGTTGCCGTATTCCTGTTGTTTTTTTGCCATGCGGCGGTTCCCCCTGAATTGTGCGGTGTTGCCTGAATTTTGGCATATAAATTTATTAAACCATAAATGGTGGTGGGTTGTCAAATTGGATTCATGACCGTTTCTACATCTTACAGATGGAAATACACCCTGTAGTTGTATCTTACCACAACAAAATCTAGTTTTCAAGGGTCAGTTGCAATTACATTCGCATTTTTCCAGGCGGTTGCGATCTCCCAGCAGGGCGGTCCAGTATTCTTCGCCTTGATATTTAAAGGTCACCCAATCGTAACCCTCATATTTGGCGGTGGTCTGGCCGGTGACGCAGTAGTTGCCCAGGGGCAGGTAGCCCACCACGTCATTTAAGTTGGATGTGTAAAAATATTCGCACCGGACGTTGAAAACCACCAGCTTATACCCATTCACTTTTTGCACCGAAGGGCTGGCGGCCCCGTAGTTGTTGTAGCCGCCAGCCTGTATTTCAGGCAAAAAATCCTTGTAACTGCGATTTAGATCGCACGCGCCGCTGATGCCGCTCACCGTGCCGCTGCCGCTGTACTGCCACATCGTGTAGGCACCGGTGTAACCCAGCGTGGCGCGGTAGTCCGCCACCCACAGCGGGTAATCAACCAGTGCGCCCGCGTTCAAATAGCTGTTGATGTAGTTTGTGTAACTGTACCACCCTGCATACCATTTGCGCTGATACAAAATATCCATAGCGTACTGCACCAGGCTGGTCAGCTCGGCGCGGCCCAGGCTGGTAAGGCTTGAGTCCTCCACATCCACGAACACCGGGTACTCCAGCTTGATGCCCTCCAGCATATTTAAAAAGGCAGTCAATTCGCTGGCAACGGCAGCGCGGGTGCGGGCATAGGTGTAGTAGTAGGCGCCCACCCGCAGCCCGGCACTGTGGGCGCCGGTGACATTCTGCAAAAAGTACGGATCTACGTACAAGCCGCCGCTGTTGCTGGACCCCACCCGCACGATGGCGAACTGCTTACCCGCGGCGGCCACCTGGGTCCAGTTGATGCTGCCCTGATAGCGGGACACATCAATGCCGTTTTGAAAAAGTGCCATAAAAAATCCCCCTTTGCAGCATAGTATGCAAAAGGGGAGGCGTTGCGTGTTTACCGGCTGGCAAAGGCCGGGTTGGCGGCGCGGGTGCCGTAAACAGGCTGCAGCGCGGCGTAGTTCAGGCAGCGGATGTCCGGGGCCATTTTGACAAGGCCTGCAGCCATGCGGCGCTGCATCGTGGCATCCTGGGTCAGAACAAGGCTGCGGCAGGGCACGCCGTGAGCGTGCAGCAGATCCCGCAGATAGCTGCTGTTGTTGCCGCAGTTGGTGGAGGCGGTCTCTAAATAATCGGCCTCGCAGCCATGAACAGTACGCAGGTAACGCTGGAAGGCTTCAGCCTCGGGCAGGTTGGCGGTCTCGATGGCCGGGTATTCGGCACGGACGCGCTGGCGCAGGGGCTCGGTAGTATGGCCCGCACCGCCTGTTCGCTGCCGCCTTACGGCCGCGGAGCCGCGGCGAAAATTCAAATCACCAGTCCGCCATTCACGCCCAGCACCTGCCCGGTGATATACCCGGCATTTTTGTCGCACAAAAACACGATAGCCCGTGCAACATCCTCAGCCGTGCCCAAACGCTCTACAGGCGTTTCCTCTGCCAAAGCCGCGCGGTCCTCGTCGGTAAAGCTGGCCATCATGTCGGTGTCAATGACGCCGGGCGCGATGATGTTCACCGTCACGCCGCTGGGGCCTTCCTCTTTGGCAAGGGCGCGGCCCAGGCCGATTAGCCCTGCTTTGGCAGCGCTGTAGGCTACCTCGCAGCTGCCGCCGGTCTGGCCCCACATGCTGCTGATGAGCACGATGCGCCCGTATTTCTGCCGGATCATGCCGGGCAGCACGGCGCGGCAGGCATAAAATGCACCGTCCAGATCCACGGCCATCATGCGGTGCCAATCCTCGTCGGTAGTGTCGGTAAACAGCTTTTGCTGGGCGATGCCCGCATTGCAGACAAGCACCTGCAAACTGCCCAGGGCTTCTTCGGCCTGGGCCACAGCGGCGCACACCTGGGCGGAGTCTCCCGCGTCAGCGCAGATGGGCAGAAACGTCCCGGCAGGGGAGAGGGCGCGGGCCTGGGCGGCTACGGCCTCGGCGGCTTCGGGGTGTGCATGATAGGTAAAGGCCACGTTGTAGCCCGCGCGGGCCAGCGCCAGCACAGCCGCCGCGCCAATGCCCCGGCTGCCGCCGGTCAAAAACACGTTACGCATCATTTTTTCTTCCTCTTTTCGCGCAGCATCGCAAAGAAATCTTGCAAAAGCGCTTGCGCTTCTTCTTCCAGCAACCCAGATTCAATCACCGGATGATGGTTGAACGGCAACGCAAACAGGTCGGTCAGGCTGCCGCAGCAACCTGCCTTGGGGTCCCGCGCGCCGTACACCACCCGCTTTAAGCGGCTATTGATAATGGCCCCGCTGCACATCGGGCAGGGTTCCAGCGTCACGAACAGCTCGCACTGCCACAGCCGCCAGCCGCCCAGCGCCTTGCAGGCCGCATCGATGGCCATCAACTCGGCGTGGTAGGTAGCATTTTTGCCGCTCTCGCGCAAATTATGCGCCCGGGCAATGATTTTCCCGTCCTTGGCCACCACGGCACCCACGGGTACCTCACCCAGGGCGGCGGCCTCGCGGGCCTCGTCCAAGGCGGCGCGCATCAGTTCTTCGTCGGTCATAAGGGCACCTCAAACAAAAATCGTGTAGCAAACCAGGAACACAACGGCCAGGTCATAGACGGGGCTGGTGAAAATTTTGGTCAAGTCCACACCGGGACGCAGACCCGCCGAGAAGCGGAACCCCTGCTGCCGGGCGTGCCAGATGAGCCACACGCCAAACACCGGAAAGAAGAACAAAATAAACAGCTCAACGCCAAAAGATACCGGCTGCGGTGCGTAAAAACGCAGGTACAGATTTAAAAAAGCCAGCGTGTTATTGCAAAAATGCAGTAGCATCCCGGGCAAAATGCTGCCTGACCGCTCGGCAAGCCAGCCCAGAAAAACGCCGCAAGCGAAGGCCGTCAGCCCCTGGGCCAGGTCGAGATGCAGCAGCCCGAACAGCAGCGCCGGGCCGAAAATCGCCGCCGCACTGCCGCTGGGGCGCATCAGCCCTTGCAGTGCGCCGCGGAAAAGCAGTTCCTCCACCACAGCGGGCACGGCGCAAAGCGCCAAAAACTGCACGAACAGCTCTGCGCCGCCGCTGGGCAGCAGGGTGGTAGCGTCCTCGGCCCCGGCCAGGCGCACCAGCAGCCCGCCGCACAGGTTAGCCGTGCTGGCCACGCCCAAAAACACCGGCAGGCAGAATGCCGGGCTCCATGGCGCGGGCACGGTGATGCGCAGGTCGTCGGTTTGCAGGCGGGTGCCTCGCAGCATCCACAGCAGCGGGACCAGGGCAGCACCAACGGCAATGACGATCTGCAGCAGGCCGAGACCGACCTCGCTTACGCCGATGGGTTTGGCCAGGCTGGCGCCGGGGTGCACCACCCCCACCAGCGCGCTGATGCCCGCATACAGCAGGCTGCGGGCCAATAAATACAGGATCGCTGCGATGGCGCACCACCCGGCCGCCCCACGTACACCTCTTGTTTTGGACATGGTTGAAACCTCTTACATTTATATATACTTTCTCTATCATACACGCTCTGCCGAAAAAAGGCAATAAAAAAGGCCCTGCCGGTGTGCGGACGGCAAGGCTTAGGAGGGAGAGGAGTCTTGTACAGCCCGCAATGTGCGTTACGGGCATTGACTTTCTGCTAATATAATAGTACAGTATAGACATGAAGTAAAGCTTAACTTTTTCATATATAAAGTGAAATTCGTTCACGTTAGGAGAAGTCGTTTATGACCCTGACAGACTGCCAGATTTTTATGACGGTGTCCCAGCTGGGCACCTTTGCCGCGGCGGCGGAGCAGATGCACTTAACGCCCTCGGCCATCAGCCACGCGGTCTCCGGCATGGAGTCGGAGTGCGGGTTTCTGCTGTTCACCCGCACCAAAAGCGGCGTAACCATGACCGCTGCTGCCGAAAGCCTGCTGCCGTCCATCCGCCAGATGCTCAACAGCAGTGAGCTGCTCAGCCAATCCATCGCCCAGGTCAACGGCATGCACAAGGGCGTGCTGCGGCTGGGGGTGTTCAACTCGGCCTGCGTCACCTGGGTGCCACAATTGGTGCCGCCGTTTCAAAAGCAGTTTCCCGGGATCGACGTGCAGCTGTACCAGGGGTCCTACGCCGACATCGTGGATTGGCTCAAGGGCGGCACAGTGGAACTTGGATTCCTCTCCAATTCCAGCGCGCGTGACCTGGATTTTGAGCCGCTCTACGATGATCCGCTGGTCTGCATCGCCCCTGCCGACTACCAGCCCCACCGCCCCGGCTGCGTGCGGGCCGAGGAATTGCAGGGCAGGGCGTTCGTCAGCCAGCAATCCGACGTGGACGCCGACATCCAAAGCTATTTTAAAAAGAATGATCTGCACGTGAACAGCCGATGCTACATCGTGGACGACCAGAGCATGATCGCGATGGTGTCCTGCGGGCAGGGGCTGGCTATCATGCCAGAGCTGATGTTCCGCCGCGGCACCGACCACAGCGGGTGCCAGGTGCTGCGGCTGGAACCTGCCGCCAAGCGCAGCATTGGGTTGGCGTGTCTATCCCGTGGGGGGCTATCGCCTGCGGCGAAGCAGTTTGTAGCTTCTGCACAGGAGTATGCTACGACTTTAAAATGATTTTTTCGGGCGGCTTTCGTTTCGCGCCACCAAGCGCGCTGCCTCGCAACAGCGGGACTTTTTTTGCTTCCTTTTTTGGTCACAAAAAGGGAAGGCCTAACGGATGCAACCCGTTATACTAGGCCATGCCGCAGGGTAGGCAGGGCCGGGGCGCAAGCCGCAACTCAAAGCAACTCAAAGCAACCAAAAATCAAGGGTCTTCCCAAACCACAAAAAACATTGTATAATAATATATTCCGGAAAAGGTAAAGGAGGTCTACCCACCATGCCGGGCGATCTGCATACGCATACGACTTATTCCGATGGTTCCACACCGGTTGCCAAGCTGCCGTTTCTGGCGCGGTGCGCCGGGATGACGCATCTGGCTATCTCGGATCATGATTCGATCCAGAGCGTTCGCTACGCCTACGCCCACCCGGTGCAGGACGGCGTGCATCTGATCCCCGCCACGGAGTTGACCGCCTACGACTACGAGCGCGCCCACCGCGTGCACCTTTTGTGCTACTGGCCCGATGATTGCCCCGCGCTGGAGGATTTTTCCCGCATGATGGCCGAGCGCCGCTACACCGCCATGATGCAAAGCAGCAAGGAGCTGGAGGAGATCTGTCCGCAGTACTCCACCCAGGAGGCGCTGGAATTTGCCAAGGACAGCGGCACCTTGTACAAGGCCCACATCATGCGGGTGCTGTGGCAGTACGGCCTGGCCGACGGGCTGTACAACGAGGTCTACCGCTCGCTGTTCGGGCTAAAACCTGTGCGCGGGCGCATCCTGCACACGCCCCGGTATGAGCCGGTGGACACCGTGCTGGACCTTATTAAAGCCTGCCGCGGCGTGGTGGTGCTGGCGCACCCCAGCGTGTATCACAGCATGGAACTGGCCCGGGAGCTGATCGCCGCCGGGCGGCTGGACGGCGTGGAGATCGACCACCCCCGCAACACCCCCGAGGACAAAACCGAGCTGTTGCGTCTGGCCAAGGAGAATGGACTGCTCATCACCGGCGGCACAGACTACCACGGCATCCACACCGTCACCCCGCGCCCGGTCGGCGCGTTCGCTACCCACGATGAGCAGATCGCCAGGTTGAACGATTTGGCCAAGGCAAGAAAATCCACGTTTAAGAGAACCACCTGATTCTGTAGGGCGGATGCTCGCATCGACCCTTACAAATGCGCGACAAATACCAAACGGACTACCATTATAAAAGGAGCAACATCACCATGGCATACATCTACAAAAACAAAGGCACCTGCTCGGTGCAGACCGAAGTTGAACTGAACCCCGACCACACCATTAAAAGCGTCAAGGTCCTGGGCGGCTGCGATGGCAACCTGAAAGGCATTGCCAGCCTGCTGCCCGGCATGAAGGCCGAGGACGCCATCACCCGCATGGAGGGCATCCGCTGCGGCCGCAAGGCCACCAGCTGCCCCGACCAGATCAGCCAGGCCCTGAAAGGCGCCTTGGCAGAGTTAGGTTAAAAAGGAGCCACCCATGGATTGTTTCCACTATCCGCTGGATACTGAAACGCTGCTGCGCAAAAAGCGGCGGCTGCGGCGGGAGCTGCTGGCCCAAAACCCGCACCCCCTGCGCAAAAAAATCGCCATCCTCGGCGGGTCCACCACGAACGAAGTGGCCGACCAGCTGGGGCTGTTTCTGCTGCAGTACGGCATCGAGGCCGAGTTCTACCAGAGCGAGTACGCCCAGTATTGGCAGGACGCCATGTTCGGCACGCCGGAGCTGGACGAGTTCCACCCCGACATCATCTACATCCACACCAGCTGGCGCAACCTGACCGCCCTGCCCACCACCGCCGACAGCGAAGCCGATATCGACGCGATGCTGGCCGACCAGTACACTCATTTTGAGACGATGTGGCAGGCATTGGAGGCCAAGTTCGGCTGCCCGGTCATCCAAAACAACTTTGACCGCCCCAACTTCCGCCTGATGGGCAACCGCGACATCTGGGACCCCCACGGCCGCTCCAACTTCATCAGCCGGATGAACCAGAAGTTCTATGCCTACGCCGCCGCGCACGAGCATTTTTACATCAACGATATTGACTACCTCTCCGCCGATTACGGCCTGACCGCCTGGGGCGACGCCTTCTTCTGGCACATGTACAAATATGCCATGTGTCTGGATGCCATCCCGTCGCTGGCCAACAGTGTGGCCAATATCATCAAGTCTTTGTACGGCCGTAACAAAAAAGCCCTTGTGCTGGACCTGGACAATACGCTCTGGGGCGGCATCGTGGGCGACGACGGCGTCGACGGGCTGGCCATCGGTCCCGAGGTGCCGGAGGGCCAGGTCTACGCCGAGTTCCAGAGCTACTGCAAGGCGCTGAAATCCATCGGCGTGATCTTGGCCGTGGACTCCAAAAATGACGAAGCCAACGCACTGGCGGGCCTGAACCACCCGGACGGCGTGCTGCGGCCTGACGATTTTGTCTCTATCAAGGCCAACTGGGAGCCGAAGGACCGCAACCTGACCGACATCGCCGCCGAACTGAACCTGGGCGCGGACAGCTTTGTCTTTGCCGATGACAACCCCGCCGAACGTGCCATCGTGGCCGCCCAGGTGCCCGGCGTGGCCGTGCCTGCGCTGGACGGTGCCGAGAACTACATCAAGATGCTGGATCACGGCGGCTACTTTGAGGTCACTGCCCTCTCGAAAGAGGACCTGAAAAAGACCGAACTGTACCACCAAAACGCCCAGCGCGCCAAGGCACAGGCGTCTTTCAGCGATTACGGCGAGTACCTGGACAGCCTGGAGATGACGGCTACCATCAAAGATTTTGAGCCGCTGTACATCCAGCGCATCGCTCAGCTGACCAACAAATCCAACCAGTTCAACCTGACCACTCTGCGCTGCAGCGAGGATGACATCCGCGCCATGGCCGAGAACCCGGCCTGGCTCTGCCGCTGCGGCAAGCTAGTGGACAAGTTCGGCGATAACGGCATTGTCACCGTTACCGCAGGCGAACAGGAAGGGGAGACCCTGCACCTGCGCCTGTGGCTGATGAGCTGCCGTGTACTCAAGCGCGGCATGGAGGATGCCATGATGGACATCATGGTGGCCAACGCCGCCGCGCGCGGGGTAAAGACCATCCGCGGGTACTATTATCCCACCGCCAAAAACGCGATGGTGCGCGAGTTTTATGCAAGTTTTGGCTTTGAGAAAGTGGCGGAGACCGCGGACGGCTCCACCACCTGGCAGCTGGACGTAGCCGCCTACCAGCCGAAACACCCCCACATGAAAATTGAGCGATAACGCGCCATGAAAATGCTACGTAAACTGGGTGCCGTACTGCTGTTTGCCGCACTGACGCTGGCTGTGCTGGCTGCTGCCAACTTTTTGCTGGTGGACGATGTGCACTCCTACTCCCGCGCGATGCTACAGGAGTTGTACGCCGACGCGGGCAAGATCGACACGCTGTTTTTGGGGTCGTCCCACTGTTACCGCAGTGTCGACCCCGATGCCGTGGACGCCGTGCTGGGGACTTACAGCTTTAACGCAGGGTCGTCCCAACAACTGCCCGACGGCAGCTACTACATGCTGCGGGAAGCCGCCGCGCAAAATCAACTAAAGACCGTCTATTTAGAGATGTTCTACACCGGCTATAACCAGAGCGCCTCCAAGAACGTGCCCCTGGCCTGCTACCTGCTAACAGACCACATGCGGTGGAATTCGCCCAACCGCTACGCCTACCAGGCCGAAATGGGCGGCATGGCCGCCTTTGCCGACCTGCTGCTGCCGGCCCGTCACGGTGTGGCCGAGCCACAGGAAATGCCCGCGCTCTGGCGCGCCAAGCTGACCGACGGCTACGCCCTGGGCAACTACAGCTACCTGACCTACGCCGACGAGGGCGAAAGCTACCGCGGGCGTGGGTTCGTCTACACCAGCGGTGCGCCGGAAAATGCGTTCCACACGCTGCTTGATGTAGACCCAGAAGCGCCGCTGTCAGACTTTGGATGGGAATATCTTCGCAAGACCGCTGAATTTTGCCAGGAGAACGGCATGAACCTGGTGCTTTTTACCGCGCCGCTGCCCAGCGCCTACCTGTACAATACGGCTAACTACCAGGCCTACGTGGACGCCCTGCGGGATTTTGCCGCCGAGAATAACACAGTGTACTGGGATTTTTCGCTGTACAAAGATGTGGACACCCTGAACCTGCTGGTAGGAGATTTCTCCGACGCCCACCACCTCAACGGCCAGGGCGCCGAAAAGTTTACTGCCGTTTTGTGCGATACGATTGCCCGGGAAAATGCCGGGGAAGATGTTTCGACGTTGTTTTATGATACGGTCGAGGAGAAGCTTGAGCTGACCCCGGATCAGTCGATTGCGATGGCGCACCTGTAATTTTAGCCCCGTAGGGGTCAATATGGAGAGAAGCGAAAAAGCGTTAAGAAAAACGCAGCACTCCTGCGTTTTTTAGCTTTTTTGCTTCCTTTTTGGTCACAAAAAGGAAGATCCTAAAAGCGGCATACTGTTATAATATAAAAGAGCGCCGCCGCAGGGTGGCGGCGCTCGCCAGCCACCCACCCACAAAAATCAAAGCAAAGGAGGCTCCGCCATGTTCACCGTTGGTTCCTTCGGTTTCATCCTGTTCGCAGCATTATTGGCGGGCCTTTGGCGCGTCACCCCGCAACCACGCCGCTGGCAGCTGATGCTGGCGGCCAGCCTCGTGTTCTACCTCTCGCTGGATTGGCAGGGCTGCCTGCTGCTCTGCCTTATGACTCTGCTGGTCTGGCAGGCCGCGCTGCACCTGCGCGGCAGCCCCCGTTGGTTCTATGTCGGCCTGGCCGGGGCATTGGCCCCGCTGACGCTGCTCAGACTGCGCCCCGCCGCCTTGCTGCTGGGGCAGGCGTTCTCGCTGCGCATCTGGGACGTGAGCGTGCCGCAAGTGCTGGGCATCGGGTATTTCAGCCTGCAATTGACCAGCTACCTGGTGGACGTCCGCCGGGGCAAGCAGAAGCCGGAATCGCAGTACGCCCGGCTGATCTGCTTTGCGTCGTTTTTTCTGTCCATCACCCAGGGGCCATTCAACCGCTATGACGAGCTGATGCCCCAATTGGACGCCGCCGCCCCACAGCCCGGCCAATGGCAGCGGGGAGCACAGCGGTGCTTTTGGGGCTACTTTAAAAAACTGACCGTGGCCGACCGCGCCGCGCTGGCCGTCAACGCCGCCTTTGCTGCCCCTTCCGCCTACGACCGCAGCCAGCTGTTTCTGTGCGCAGTGCTGTATGTGTTCCAGCTTTACGCCGATTTCTCCGGCTACACCGACATCGTGCTGGGGGCGGGGGAGATGCTGGGCCTGCCCCTGCCGGAAAACTTCCGCCAGCCGTTTTTGGCTGCCACCATCCGCGAACTGTGGGACCGTTGGCACATCAGCCTGTCCCGCTGGCTGAAAGATTACGTTTACATCCCGCTGGGCGGCAGCCGATGCAGCGCCGCGCGGCGCGACGGCAATATTATTGCCACGTTCCTCGTCAGCGGCCTGTGGCACGGCGCCGGGCTGACCTATCTCGTGTGGGGCTTTGCCCACGGCGCTTTGCAGGCGTTAGAAAATCACCTGCCCTGGCGCAAGGCCATCACCCGGGGCTGGGCGCGGCTTGTTGGTGTGGCGGGCACATTCACACTGCTTCTGGCCACCTTTACGGTGTTCCGCGCCAGCAGCCTGGCCAATGCCGCGGCCTATTTTGGCGGCATCCTGCACAACGGCGGCCACAAGGCGTTCAGCAACTATTGGGAGCTGGGCTTGACCAGCCGCCAGGAACAGCTGCTGCTTTTCTTCGGGTTGGCGCTGGTCATTGCCGTCGACCTCGCCCACGAGCGGGGCATCCACTTCCGTGACCGCCTTGCCGCCGCTCCCCGCATCCTGCGCTGGGCCGTCTACGAGGGTGCGTTCTTCCTCTTTCTGTTCATGGGCTACTTTCTCGGCGGCGGCGGATTCTTGTACGCCATCTATTAAAAAATCTCGCTGCATCACTGGGTGCAGCGAGATTTTATGTTTTTATTTATACTGCAGCTTCCTCTTGCAAAATTTTGCATTTTCCGCTATGATACCTACATGGACGCGACCGTTTACGAAAGTAATTGTGCAAGCCTTTGGGCCTGCACATTTTTATTTTAGAAGGGAGTTTTTACGATGGACAGCATTTTTCACCGCGTAAGTATCCGTAAATTTCAGGACAAGCCCGTGGAACCGGAGAAAATCGAGAAATTGCTTCGCGCCGCTATGGCGGCTCCTTCTGCCGGAAACCAGCAGCCGTGGGAATTTTATGTGGTGATGAACCGCGACTTGATCCAAAAGCTGGCCGCCACCAGCCCCTATACAGGCTGCGCCAAAAATGCTCCCGCGCTGATCGTCTCTGCCTACCGCGAGGACGTTATCTTCCCGATGTACGCGCAGATCGACCTGAGCATCGCCAACGAAAATCTTTGGCTGGAAACCGATGCACTAGGCCTTGGCGGCGTCTGGCTGGGCATTGCCCCCATCGAGGAGCGCATGCACGAGGTCGAATCCGTACTGCAAATGCCCGCCGGGCATCACGCCTTTGCCATCTTCGCATTGGGCTACCCCGCCGAGAGCAAACCCCAGCAGGACCGCTTCGACCCTGCGCGCATCCACTACGCCGAATAAGTCATCTTTTGCTCTGCATCACGCGATGCAGGGCATTTCTTGGTGGGAGCTGTTAGATTCGCGAGCCGCGCCCTAAAGACCGCCTGCGGGGCTGTTTTTGCCCGGCGGGGGACGCAAAGCTCCGGGCCCGGGCTGTTCGAATCCGCCAGCGTATCCCCGGAAAATAAAGACAAAAACAAAAGCGATACCCATTATCAGGTATCGCTTTGTTGGTGGGAGCTGGTGGATTCGAACCACCGAAGCATTAAGCAGCAGATTTACAGTCTGTCCCCATTGGCCACTCGGGAAAGCTCCCATATTCTTTTTTGTTCCGTCGCGGCACTCCGTGTCGCTCAGTGCTTGATTATTATAGCAAAGCGGAACCGGAAATGCAAGCCTTTTTTTCAATTTTTTTGCGATTTTTTCAAAAAAGTTTTCTTTACACGCTGCATCGTGCAATTTTTAAAAAGAAGGAGTGCCCCGCAGGGGTAAGGCGGGGCGCTCCAAGGGGTATTTCAGAGGATAGGAGAAGAATCATATATATATGTAATGGCATCGTAGCCTTATTGGTTGTCTGGCCTGGACCGAGCGATTGCTCTGGCATGGCCCAAGGCACAGTGTGTATGATTGCGGGATGCTTCCCGCGTTTGTCTTTCGACTACGATACATAGTATACAGGTAACTTATGTGCAGGATATAAAAGAGCTTTGAACGATTTTAAAATAGTTTTTGAAGAATTTGTGACCACGCCCACCGGGGCAGGGGACCTTACAACTTCACCTTAATAAACTCATGTTCTATCGCAGGCAAGATCTTCTCCACCAGGTCACGGGTGCGCAAGCGCAGGCTGCTGGTGTTGATGCAGGGGTGGCAGCCCACATACTCGCTGGCCAGCACGTCCTCATCGATGAGCAGCTGCACCTTGTGGGCCGTATCATTCATCAGGCCCAACACGCTGACAGACCCCGGCGTGATGTCCAGGAGCTGCTGCATATACTCAGCCTTAGCAAAGGACAGCCGCGCCGAGCCGATCTGCGCCGACAGATCCTTGGTGTGGAACACCTTGGTGTCGGGGATCATCAGCAGGTAAAACGCGGTCTCCTGCCGGTTGCAGAGAAACAGGTTCTTGCAGATTACCGCGTTCAGCACACGGTCAATCTCCTGGCAGACTTCCATCGTCATGGCAGGGGCGTGGTCGACCCGCTCATAGGGCACACCCAGGCGGTCCAGCAGGTCGTAACAGCGCAGTTCTTTCTCCAAACGTCCGGTCGTATCCGCCGGGCGGCCGTTTTGCAGTTTCATAGTAAGTACCTCTCTTTTGGCGGGCCGATGCAAGATCGGCCCCTACAGGGTTTGCAGCGCGCTTAGCCCCCAAACAGCTCCACCGTCTTCTTCATCCTCTCGGCAATTTTTACGCCAAAGGGACAGCGGCTCTCGCAGGCATGGCAGTCGATGCAGGCCGAGGCGGTCTTTTCCAGCAGTTCGTAGTGACTCTGCACAGTAGCGGGCACTTCGGGCTGCATGGTGGCCAAGTCGTAGAACTTGTTGATCATCGCAATGTCCAGGTTGGCCACGCAGGGCTTGCAGTGGCCGCAATAGGTACACTGGCCGGGGTAGGCGTGAGCCGGGGCGTTGGCCAGCACCGAAGCATAGTCCTTCTCTTTGTCTTGCCCAATCTGCGGGGTTTCATAAGGTTTGACTCTTTCTTATTTGCGTTGCTCTGTTTATTTGCTCTCGATTTTATGCTCTGCCTTCCATGGCGTGGACCAGTTCCACTACAAACTCATGGTTGGGCACGGGGATATTGTGGCGGTGCCCGGCCTCCACGACCGCGCCGTTGATGACGTCTACCTCGGTGCGGCGGCCCGCCTTCAGGTCGGCGTAGATGCTGGTGAAGCCGTCAGGCGCCTTTTGCAGGTGCAGCCGGATGCGGGCGATCTGCTCCTCGGCGTCGAAAGAGTAACCGTCAGCGGTGGCGGCGGCGCACAGCTCACGGATGAGCTTCTCGGCCAGCGTCCAGGCGTGGGAGTCCTGCTCGACGTAGCCCTGGGCCACCTGCAAAATGCCGGACAGCACGCTGGAGGATGCGTTGATCATCAGCTTATCCCAGATCATGCCCTGCACCTGGCTGCAGACTTCGCAGGGGAAGCCGCAGCCCGCGAACATCTCGGCCAGTGGAGCAAAGCGGCTGCTGTCGCCGGTGACGGTGCCCAAAAACGTTTTGCCCAGGCCGCTGTGACAGACGGTGGTCTCGCCCAACTTATAACTGCCCTGCTGGGTGGTGCCGATGACGATCTGCTCACGGGCGGCGAAACGGCTCAGCAAGGTTTCGTGGCCCATACCGTTTTGCAGGGTCATCAGGATGGTGTCGGGACCGATGAGGGCCTTGTTTTTGGTCAGCGCGGCCTCGGAGGCGCTGGCCTTGACCTGCACGATGACCAGGTCGACAGGGGAGAGGTCGGTGGTGTCGGCGGTAGCATGGGGGCGGTAGATGCGCTCGCTGCCGTCCATCTCGCGGATGGTAACGCCATTTTCGGTAATGGACTGCATTTTGGCGGGGTTGGTGCCCACCAGGGTAACATCATGGTGTTGGGACAGGTAGCTGCCGAACAGCAGCCCCATCGCGCCGGGACCAATGACTGCAATTTTCATTTACGTTGCTCCTTTGTTGTGGTTTTTCTATTGTTTCTATTATACAAAGGTACGGCACAGTTTGGCAAGAATTGTTAAAATTTGCGCCATCCACTTGACTTTATCAAGTCACTGGTATATACTTGATAAAGTCAAGTGCGGAGGTTGTTCCCATGTATCACAAAACTTTATCCTATTACTCCACCATTTTTTACCGCAGTTTTGCCGCGTTTACCGGCGAGCAGCTGCAAGCCGTAGGGCTCAACTTTGGGCTGCTGTTCTTCGTTATTTACGTAGGCAAGCACCCGGGCTGTTCACCGTCAGAGCTTACTAAGGCCCTGCACCTGGACTGGGGCTACAGCCAGCGCAGCCTGAACAAACTGGCCGAGGATGGCTTTCTCTCCAGGGAAAAACATGGCCGCAGCTATGCCCTGACCCTGACCGATAGGGGACAGCAGGCTTTCGTTATCAGCCACCAAGTATTTTTCACCTGGAATGATACCCGCCTGGCCAACCTGAACGATACCGAAAAAGACCAGCTGCTGGCCCTTTTACAAAAAGCAGCAGAAGGGATGCCCGAACATGTATGAAACTATTTTTAGCCCCGTGAACTACGGTGGCCTGGAACTGAAAAACCGCATTATCTTTGCCCCCACCACCTTCGGCCTGTCGGACGAAGAATACTTTGCCAAGATCCGCGCCATTGCAGCAGGCGGCTGCGCCATGATCATTGTGGGGGATGTGCCGGTGGGCAAAAGCCGGTTTGAAAAGTCTCTGTTTGACAAAAAGGGCTTTGCCTGGTACCAGAGCCTGGCGGAGATCGTCCATAGCTGCGGCTGCAAGCTCTGCGCCCAGCTGCACCAGTCAGACTCCAACATGGCAGCCATGCTCAAATATGTGCCGGGCGTTCTGACGAAGAAAATCACGATGCAGCAGCTGCGCACCCTGCTCAACGAGGAAGTGGCCCCTTATATCACCAATCTGCCGCAGCGCAAGATCGATAAGATCATCCACGGCTTCGGCGAGGCCGCCGAGCTGGCGGTAAAAGCCGGGTTCGACATGGTGCAGATCCACGGCGACCGCATGTGCGGCAGTTTCAGCTCCAGCGTGTTCAACCACCGCACCGATGCCTACGGCGGCAGCGCCGAAAACCGCGCCCGCTTTGCCGTTGAAGCTGTGCGCGCCGTGCGCAGCCGTTTGCCGGAGCTGCCCATCGACTACAAACTGGCTGTCCGGCAGGAGGACCCCCACTACGGCAATGCCGGTGTACTGGAAAGCGAACTGGGTATCTTTGTACCGCTGCTGGTGGAGGCCGGTGTGACCAGCTTCCATGTTACCCTGGCCAACCATTCCAGCTTGGAGGATACTATCCCGCCCGCCAATCATCCCTATTTTAAGGGGGAGGGGTGCTTCCTGAAGTTCTGCGATGAGGTACGCCAATATACCGACAAACCTATCACCGGCGTGGGCGGCCTGACCAACCCTGATTTTGTGGAAGCCCAGCTGGCCAGCGGCCGCATCACCTGCGCCGCCATGAGCCGCCAACTGCTGGCCGACCCTGCTTGGCCCAGCAAGGCTGCTGCCGGGCAGGTGCAGGCTATCCACCGCTGTGTGCGCTGCAATAAAAAGTGCCTGGGCGGTCTGCAGCAGCACCAGGGCACCCACTGCATTTACGAGAAAACAGGTGCGTAAACTTAAGGCAACACCGCACAATTCCCGCCTTACGGCTTAAGCACCGCTCCGGCGGCTGCGGCACGGCAACTGCGTTGCCAAAATGCTCGATAATACACAAAGTATTATCTGCGCTTTTGGCTTAGCATCTGCCGTGCCTCGCTCGCCGTATCGGCACTTAGAATTATGCGATATTGTCTTAACTCCTGACAAAGCGTCCCTCCGCCTTATAATCCCAAATTGGATTATAAGGCGGAGGGATTTTTTATGTCAAACCAGAAAACCCAAACTCAACGGCTGCACAACAGCGTCAACCATGCCATTATCAAATGCCGCAGGGTGTACTCCCGCTGGGCCAGGACCTGCTGCCCCGCCAGACAATGAACAATATCGTGGCCGCCCTCTGCCAGGAGGGGCTTCTGACAGAGGCCTCACCCGCCGTCAAGGCAGGGAAAAGGTCTGCGTGTTCTTTGGCGAAGAAAAAAGCAGCCCCATTCTGCTGCAAATCGCACCGCCGGTCATGCTGGCGCGGCTGGGGGTGGGTTTTTGTTTTGCGGATGCGGGGCGTCGCCCCTTGATTTAAACCTGCCTTTAAGTGGTATGCTGTATTTTGTGGATGGATGTCACATCCGTTTGCGGCATTTTTCCCGCCGTTTCGTTGACTTTATGGCGATAATCCGATATACTGAAAGATACGGCTGTTTTGCCATACTGTGAATAAGAAAAGCGAAAAGGAGGGGAAGCCATGATCTTCGGCAAGTATATCAACCGGTATTATCTGCGCAGTGCACCCGTGCTGCTTTTGGGCCTGCTGGCGCTGCTGACGGTCGATTATATCCAGCTTATGATCCCCGAGCTGTACCGCCTGGTCATCAACGGCGTTAATCTGGGAGAGGTCGTCATCGACGGACAGACCCTCGCCTTTACCAAAGAGGTGCTGTTCCAGCATATCTGCCTGCCCATGATCTGGATCGTGCTGCTGATGGTCGTCGGGCGGTTTTTGTGGCGCGTCTGTTTCTTTGGCTCGGCGGTGCTGGTCACTGCCGATCTGCGGGAGCGGATGTTTGACCACAGCCGCCAGCTGTCCCAGCAATACTACCAGGTCAACAAGGTCGGCAACCTGATGAGCCTCTACACCAACGACCTGGACACCATTCAGGAGTGTTTCGGTGACGGCATCTTGATGTTCTTCGACGCCTCGGTGCTGGGACTGCTGGCACTGTTTAAAATGTGGCGTATGGACTACAAGCTCACGCTGCTGGCACTGATCCCTGCGGGCATCATGTTCGTCATCGGCACCATCATGGGCACCACCATGACCAAACGGTGGGAGGAACGCCAGCAGGCTTTTTCCGACCTGTCTGACTTCGCGCAGGAGAATTTCTCCGGCATCGCGGTCATCAAGGCCTTCGTCAAAGAGTACAAGGAATTGACGGCTTTTCGTAAATTAAACCGCGAGAATGAGGAAATCAACGTCACCTATACCAAAATTGCCACCCTGCTGGAAGTGCTGGTCACGCTGTTTGTTGAGTCGATCATCTGCGTCATTTTGGGCTATGGCGGCTGGCTGGTCTACCGCGGGCAGTTCAACGCAGGCCAGCTGGTGGAGTACATCGGCTACTTTGAGGCCATCGTCTGGCCCATCATGGCCATCTCGATGCTGATCGAAAAGACCTCCCGCGGCAAGGCGTCCCTCAACCGCGTCACCGAGCTGCTGGACGCCCCCATCGACGTGACCGACCGGGTCGATGTGCACGAACTGACCGCCCCCAAAGGCGGCATCGAGTTCCGCCACCTGACCTTCCGCTACCCGGATGGCGAGTATGATGTGCTGCAGGACATCAGCTTCACCGTCACCCCCGGCGAGAGCGTGGGCATCGTAGGCAAGACCGGTGCCGGCAAGACCGCGCTGGTAGACCTGCTGCTGCGCACCTACAACGTGGCCGACGGCACCCTGTTTGTGGACGGTCAGGACGTGAACAGCCTGTCCATCCATTCGGTGCGCAACGCCTGCGCCTACGTGCCGCAGGATAACTTCCTGTTCTCCGACACCATCGCCCACAACATTGGTTTTGGCGTGGACGATGCTGCGCAGGAAGACATTGACCGCGCCGCCGCCCTGGCGGATGTGCGGGACAACATCGTTGACTTCAAGGACGGCTACGAGACCGTGCTGGGCGAGCGCGGCGTGACCGTCTCCGGCGGCCAGAAGCAGCGCATCTCCATCGCCCGCGCCCTGCTGAAAGACGCGCCCATTCTGATTCTCGACGACTCGGTCTCCGCCGTCGATACCCGCACCGAGAAGATCATCCTCGACAACCTCAAATCCACCCGCGCGGGCAGGACCACGCTGCTCATCGCCCACCGCATCTCCACCGTGGAGGGACTGGACAAGATCGTGTTCCTCGATGACGGCAGGGTAGAGGCCGTCGGCCCCCATGATGAGCTGTATGCCACCTGCGCCGAGTACCGCCGCATGGTGGACCTGCAGCGCCTTGAGGACGAGACCGAGGCGGGTGAGACTGCCGCCCAGCCCGTGACTAACGCAGAAGGAGGTGCCGTCCATGACTGAGATCAATCCGCTGCTGCTGACCGGCGGTGTGATCGGTGCCATCACGGCCATCCTTGTGGCGGCCTACGCGCTGGTCAAAGACAAAAAGGCCACCATGGGCTTTGAGCGCACAATGAACGACGGCGAGATCATGCGCCGCCTGATGGCTTACGCCAAGCCTTACCGGAAGCAGTTCGTTGTGGTGTTGTTTCTGATGCTGTTCTCCATCGCCTACGACATCATCTCGCCGCTGATCGTCGGCAATATCGAGGAGCTTGTCGCCACCGATTTTACCCTGCCCGCGCTGTACGGCCGGGTGGCGGTCTACGCCGGGGTACTGCTTTTCTCGATGGCCAGCACCTACCTGCAAGCCGTGATTCTGCAGCGCGTCGGTCAGCGCATCGTGTCTGACCTGCGCGAGGACCTGTTTACCCACATTGAGTCCCTCTCCCACGAGCAGCTGAATGAAATTCCCGTGGGCAAGCTGGTAACCCGCATTACCAACGACACCAACGCCATCTCGATGATGTTCACCAACCTTTTGGTCAGCCTGACCAAAAATGCGTTCGTTATTTTGGGCATCCTGGTGGCCATGATTTTGCTGAACTACGAGCTGACCCTGATGGTGCTCTGCTTCGTTCCGTTCATCGTCATTTTTACGGTCATCTTCCGCAAATTCTCCCGCCGGGCCTACCGCAAGGTCAAGGATGCCACCACCGACATCAACACCTATCTGTCGGAGAATCTTTCCGGTATCAAGGTCACCCAGATCTTCGGCCGTGAGGACGAAAAAATGGCGGAATTCCGCCAGAAAAGCCAGACTCTTGCCAAGGCGAACATCGAGCAGATTTTTGTTTTCGGCATCTTCCGGCCGCTGGTGTACATGCTGTACATTTCTTCCATCCTGTGCCTGTTTTACCTGGGCGGCATGGGCTACCTGACCGGCGTGTCATTCTTGGGGCAGACCATCACAGGCGGCACCATTGTCACGTTCTACATGTACATTTCCAAGTTTTTCACCCCCATCCAAAATCTGGCCGAGCAGTTCAACTGGCTGCAATCGGCGCTGGCCTCCTCGGAAAAGGTGTTCTCCATCATGGACATTGAGCCGAAACTGGTGGACGCTCCCGACGCTATCGAGCTGAACGAGGTGAAGGGCGAGATCGAGTTCCGCGACGTCTGGTTCAGTTACATCCCCGGCGAGTGGGTGCTGCAGGGTGTGTCCTTCCACATCAACCCGCGGGAGACCGTGGCCTTTGTCGGCTCCACCGGCAGCGGCAAAAGCACAATTTTGTCGCTCATCTGCCGCAATTATGAGTTCCAGAAGGGTGAGATTCTGATTGACGGCATCGACATCCGCAAGATCAAGATTTCCTCGCTGCGCCGCCATTTTGGCCAGATGCTGCAGGACGTGTTCCTTTTCTCCGGCACCATCCGCAGCAACATCGTCCTGCGGGAGGAGGGCATTCCTGACGAGGAGATCCGCCGCGTCTGTCACTACGTCAACGCCGATCACTTCATCGACAAGCTGGACCATGGCCTGGACGAGGAAGTGCGGGAGCGCGGCAACAACTTCTCGGCAGGTCAGCGGCAGCTGCTCAGCTTTGCCCGCACCATCATCCACAAGCCCAGCGTGATGATTTTGGACGAGGCCACGGCAAATATCGACACGGAGACCGAGTTGCTGATCCAGGACTCGCTGGAAAAAATGCGCAGCGTCGGCACCATGCTCATGGTCGCCCACCGCTTATCCACGATCCAGCACGCCGATAACATCATCGTGCTATCTCACGGCAAAATTTTGGAGCAGGGTACTCACCAGGAATTGCTGGCTAAGCATGGCCGGTATTACCAGCTGTACACCCTGCAGTATCATAAGGAGCAGATGGGGGAGTAAGCCCGTTTTGCCCCGGTTTCCAGGAGGTTTCCATGACCTACCACCAAATCATCCAACTGAAAAACGGCGCGTCCTGCTGTCTGCGCAGTGGCACCGTGCCGAGTTCGGCATCAGCATCGCTAAGGAATTCTGGGGCCTTGGCATTGGCCAGGCACTCACCGCCGCCTGCATCGACTGCGCCCGCAAGGCTGGCTACGCCCAGCTGGAGCTGGATGTGGTAGCCGATAACGCCAGCGCCCTTGCCCTGTACAAAAAGTTCGGCTTTGTGGAATACGGCCGCAACCCCAAGGGCTTCCGCTCCCGCAACACCGGCTACCAAGAGCTGGTCTTAATGCGGCTGGCCCTGTAACCCTACAACAAAACGCCCCCGCCTTGGCGCAAACCGCGCAGGGCAGGGGCGTTTTATTGTTTTTATGGATTATGCTTCTGGCTTATCAAATTCTTTGGCTACCTCCTCCAGCAGCTTGCGGATGGGCAGATGCTGCGGGCAGATCTTCTCACACTTGCCGCATTTCAGGCAGTCCGAGGCGCGGCGGCCGGGGGCGGTGTGGACTTCCTCGTAGTAGTAGTCCGCGTTCCAATCGTGGTGCAGCTGCTTGATGTTCATGATAGCAAACAGGTCTGGGATGGAGATCTGCTTGGGGCAGCCCTCAACACAGTAGCGGCAGGCCGTGCAGGGGATCATGTTCATCTTGTGGAAGATCTCCTGCACCTTGTTTACGGCGGCCAGCTCGGTCTCGTTCAGCGGCTTAAAGTCGCGCATATAGCTCAGGTTGTCCTTCATCTGCTCCAGGTCACTCATGCCGGACAGCACCATCATCATGCCGGGGAAGCCCGCGGCAAAGCGGATGGCATAGCTGGCGGGGCTGCCGCCGTGCAGGTCGTCCAGCACCTTTTTGGCTTCCTCGGGCAGGTTGACCAGGCTGCCGCCCTTGACCGGCTCCATCACCAGCACCGGCTTGCCGTGCTTGCGGCAAACCTCGTAGCACTTGCGGCTCTGCACAGCAATATCATCGTAATCCAGGTAGTTGAACTGAATCTGTACCACCTCGATCTGCGGGTACTCGGTCAAGATCTGGTCCAGCACCTCGGCGCGGTCGTGGAAAGAGAGGCCCACATGGCGGATCCTGCCCTCGGCTTTCAGCGCAAAGGCGGTCTCGTAGGCGCGGCAGGCCTTGAACTTTTTAAAATTGTCGGCGTTCTGGGCGTGCATCAGGTAAAAATCAAAGTAGTCCACGCCGCAGGCCTCCAGCTGGCTTTCAAAAAACGGGCGGATGTCAGCCTCGGTCTTGAAATAGCTGTCGGTCAGCTTGTCGGTCAGACTGTAGGCCTCGCGGGGGTAGCGGCTGGTCAGACACTCTTTCAGGGCCAGCTCACTCTTGCCGCCAATGTAACCGTGGGCGGTGTCAAAATAGTTGAATCCCTGCGCCAGAAACTCGTCCACCATGCGGGTGGTCTCGGCAATGTCCACCTGGTCGTCGTTCATCGGCAGGCGCATACAGCCAAAGCCGAAATTCTTTTTCACTTTATCCATCTGCTCCATTACATTTTGCTCCTTGCTCCGTTTTGTAAGCGCCGCGCTTGGCCCGGGTGGTGCTCATGCCGTCCGGCAGAAATCCTGCAGCGCCGTTTTGCTCCTGCCTTTATTATAATAGGGCAGGTTCCCGCATGCAAGAGCACCCTTGCAATTTGTGTGGCAAAACGGTATAATAGGCATGTTGCCTGTCTCAGTAGCTCAGTTGGATAGAGCACACGCCTCCTAAGCGTGGGGTCGGAGGTTCAAATCCTCTCTGGGACGCCAGAAAGCACCGCTGCAAGCCTTTTTTCGGGGTTTGCAGCGTTTTTTGTTCCTCCTTCTCCCGGTAATTTCATTTCCGTTACCGGGAGATTTTTATACGCCGCATGATGTATATTTGCTAATTGGACTCGAACGCTTTTCAGAAATTTGCTAAGAAAATTCTGCGTTTTGCTAATTCGATTTTTGGATCACTTTGCCGGGGCTTGCGCCGCTAACCTCCAATCGGCTACCGCGTCCCTGCAAGTCTTCATAGGTTTGTGTAAACGCAAAGAAACGGCGGCTCTGAAAATCAAAGCCGCCGCTTCAAATGGGCGTGTCGATATGGCTGCTGTACGACGGCTTTTTTCTTTTGCCGTCGTGTGGCAGTTTCTAAATCAACATGATAGGCTGTTAGTCGGTAGTGCTGCCTACCCAATTAGGATTGAAAGTTGTCATGCACTCATCGTCCCCATTCACAGACTTAGATACGAGAAGCCCATTTTTGATGTCCTCCAGGGTCTGCTCATATTCGGCAATGTACTGGTCTGTCATTTCCTGCGTCCACTCGAAAGAGCCCTCGCTGGTTTCGGCCATTGCGTGCTCGTCGGCCATTTCCTGAAGAGTTTTCTTTTCCTGTTCCAGCCATTCCTTGTACTCGTCATAAGTCCACCACTCGTAGTTGATTGCGGGATGGCTGTTATTATAATCTTCTTCGGACATCCAGCTTGCGCCATTGTCCTCGCTGACAAAGGTCTTTCCGCTCTCCTTGTCCTTGTAGCTCATAACGCCATCGGAATCATCCGTTGTGGACACGACCGTTTTCTGCTGTGCAGAATTGGCAACAGGTGCGTTTAGCGCATGAGCTTCTGTGACCCCATGCAAGGGACTTACTGCACCCAGTCCCATCAATACCGTCAGAGCCAATGCTCCGAATTTAGCTTTTACCATTTTGCTTTGCCTCGCTTTCAAAAATTATAGCTGTCCTCTTGAGGACAGCTATAAGATAACAAAATGATTTGGATATAGTTTGCAAGGAATATGGAGTTTAGATGGAGTTGATAGCACCTCTTTCTTGCGGCATTTCAAGCCAGAACACCACACCTCTGCTTGTGTTTTGGATACCATATTTTGCGTGGTGCAGTTCCATGATTTTGCGAACGATATAAAGTCCTAAGCCTGTTCCCCCAGTATTACGATTACGGGAGGTATCCGCTCTGTAAAATGCTTCAAATAGATGGGGTATCATTTCCTCTGGAATATGGACGCCTGTATTTTCAACTTTGCAGGAAACGGTATTTTTATCGTTCGATAAGGATATATAGATTGCCTCGCCATTCGGTGAGTAGCGAATGGCATTTACCAAAACATTTTGAATGGCTCGTTCCATCTGTGCCGGGTCTGCATCACACAGGATTTTGTCAGGAATATCCACGGAAAGGGAGATTTCTTTTTCAGACAGCAAATCGGTCACATCAGCTATTTGTACCCGAAGAAGCTCTGCAAAATCAATCGTCTTATATTCTGTTCTCTGTTTTCCGTCTGTTTTAGATACATAGAGCAGTTCTTTCACTAATGTTTCCATTTTTTCAACAACGGCCAGCGACCGCTCCATATACGACTCTTGATTTTCATATCCTTTGACCTTATTGAGCATCCCCATTAAATGACCTTTCAGAATTGTCAAAGGCGTTTTCAGTTCATGTGATGCCGCCGAGAAAAATTCCTGTTGCTTTTTTTCAAGTTCTCGCTCTTTTGATATTTCGGCCTCTAACTCGGAATTGCTTTTTTTCAGTTCTGCCAATGTATGCTGTAAATTATCCGACAAAGTATTTAAGCTGTCCGAGAGTATTCCTATCTCGTCTGAACGATTAGAATTTCCGTGCGGCTCAAAATTGAGGTGGGCCATTTTTTGCGATGTGCTGCTTAATTCAATAATCGGTTTTGTTATATAGCGTGAGTAAATGACAGAAAACAAGATGGACATAAAGAAGATTCCCAATATAACCAGCGGAACGGTTTGCCAAATCGCCTCTGTTGCCTGATTGACGGACACCGTATCACTTTGCACATAAAGGGTATAGTCGCTACCTAACAGGGTGAACACATAGCCTGCTTCTGTCAGTAATTCGTCACTTGTAATAATTGCTCTATCAGGATTTTCTTGAATCGTAGCAATAGAATCCTTGTCTGTTGTTATCGTCAATTTGTCACTTGAATATAAAATATCTCCATAATCATCTTCAATATAGGCAGTTGCTTTTGTCTGTGCGGTGAATTGCTGAACAAGTGAATAGCATTCCTCTAAGGAACCAGCCTTTTCCAATACTGGCACTAAATCATTTGCTTGCTTTTGCAATTCTGCACTAAGTCGATTGCTATAAGTTTGGGGAATATATCTCGCCATACTGAAAACAGAAAGCAAACATACCAAAATCAAAAGAACCGTTGTCGCTAAAAAGAGCTTTGCCGTTAGGCTCGTTTTAATTTTCCTTATCAATTCTGTATCCCACCCCTCTAATTGTTTTTATATAGTCAGCATTCAGCTTTTTGCGAATGTTCTTTATATGACTGTCAACGATCCGATCTTCGACCTCCAAATCCTCCGCCCACAATCGGTCAAGCAGCATTTGCCGAGTAAAAACCTTTCCCTGATTTTCAAGCATAAGCCTAAGAAGCGCAAACTCTTTGCTGGTCAAAACAACCTCGTTCCCGCCTTGATATACATGAAATCCATCAACATCCATATTCAACTCTTTATAAGTAAGCAGGGATGGATTTTGATTTTCCGTAGTTCTACGGCGAAGAATAGCCGCAATCTTGCACAGTAGGATTGCGGGCGAAAAGGGCTTTGGAATGTAATCATCAATCTGCTGTTCAAAACCCTTCAACTGGTTTTCTTCATCCGAAAGCGCAGTAAGCATGATAATAGGAACTTGTGACCGCTTGCGAATGACCTCACACACACCATAGCCGTCGATTTTAGGGAGCATGATGTCTAACAGCACAAGGTCGATTGTATCATCAAACATTGCAATCCCCGCCACGCCGTCAGAAGCAACAGCAACTTCATATCCCGCATCAATCAGATGATTTTTCAATATATCCTGAATGTCAATATCATCTTCGACAATTAAAATCTTCTGCATTGTTCCACCTCCAAGTCTGTAGTGTAGCATAGTTTTTTGAATTTCCGATGAAGCTCATTATTCTTCTTTGTCTACGAGCGACTTTCTCCGCCCATCAACAGGCTTTTCAGCGTCCTTTGGTATCAACCACATACGGCTGAATTTTGCAACACCCGGTATTCGGTTTTCTTCGCACAGCTTTTGAACCCGTCGTTCGGAAATGGATCTTAACTGTTTCAAGTCCTGTTTTTTCAAAAAACGCCTCCTTCGTAAAAGTAGTACT
>ERZ772885.253-NODE-253-length-40254-cov-3.619642_pt1 | contig 40254 bp, 32 predicted proteins | sample MGYA00580580_ERZ772885 | MGnify/ENA primary metagenome ERZ772885 (study PRJEB29015, sample SAMEA2737673) | human gut metagenome | biome: human gut; feature: human-associated habitat; material: faeces | place: China | collected 2012 ...
GCCCCTGAGGGGGTACAAAGCAAAAGACTGATAATCAATGATTATCGGTCTTTTTTGCGTTTATACTATTCCTTTCTCTTTAGCATTTTTAGGGCAAGAACAGCCCGTTTGAGGGTGCAGGGTACACATTAAGCTCCACATAGAGTACTACACACCCAACTGCATATAACAATGTAATCAAATGACATTCAAAGTTATATGCCGCAAAGAAATTATTTATAAAAATTCCACCTCTCCATTGTGCCTTTTATTCTTTCAGGGCAAACGCAAAAAGGCAGTCGGATTGGGCGTTTCCGTTGCGCTTAAACATTGGGACGCAGAAGCACAAAAGGTAACAGACGACTGCCCCGACAGGGACAATATTCAGTTTCAGATAACAGCCAAAGTAAAAGAGTACGAGAAGAAAATCCAGCGTTTAGAGATTATGGATATTCCCGTAACCTTTGAAAATCTCTTTGAACAGAACAGCAAGCGATTGAATTGTTCTGTTGGAGAATATCTGAAACAGACCATAGAACGGCTGGAAACGCTCGGCAAATACGGCTCGGCATCCAAACACCGTTCCCTACTCTCCCGCCTGTCTGAATTTAGGTCGCTGAACACTCGGTTCGATGAAATAGATTTAGCGTTCCTGCGTGATTTTGAATTGTTCCTGCGTAAAGAGGGCAATGTAAACAACAGCATAGCCACGAAATTTGCCATCTTTAAGGCCGCCTATAACAAGGCTCTTGCAGAGGGTTTGTTTCTCCAAAAGATAAATCCGTTTGCAAAATACAAGGTCGGTAGCCTATGGACACGGACGAGGAAACGAGCCATCACGAAAGAGGATATACAGAAACTCGTTGCATTGGAGATAGCCCCTAATTATAGGACGAACTATGCCGAATTTGCACGGGACATCTTTCTGTTCTCCTACTACACGGCAGGCATTAATTTTACGGATATGGCTACCCTGCGTTACTGCGATATTGTGGACGGCAGGATTTACTACTCCCGCCACAAGACACAGAAATTGCTGTCCTTTCAACTCGTACCGAACGCCATGCGGATTATCGAGAAATACAGCAAGGCCAACCACGCACAAGAAGATTATATCTTCCCTATTCTCGACCGCACGGAACACAAGACAGCACAACAGATTTTCAACCGCACACACAAGGTTCTGCGGAAAGTCAATCGGGAGTTAAAGACGCTGGGTGAGCAGATAGGATTGGAAATGCCATTGACTACCTATGTCGCTCGGCATACGTTCGCCACCGTGCTGAAAAGGTCGGGAGTGAATATTGCCATCATTTCCGAATCATTGGGGCATTCAGACCTATCCACGACACAGATTTACTTGGACAGTTTCGAGAACTCACAAATCGACGCTGCAATGCAACACTTGTTATAGGAGTTTGGAGGTCGGCGACCAATATGGTAACCGACCTCCTTTTTTCCTAATGATGGGTAGCCTCCTCATTATCCGAGGTGTTTTTCCAGCATATCATATGTGGCCTGTTCCCGTGACAGCCCCTCTCCTGTCTGAGGTTTCATAATCTCTTGCGCTTGTTCGGCAGTCAGTCGATTGATTTGCTCCACCATCTGAACAGTAAACGCCGTAGGGTCTGCCGCATTGCTGAATTTCTTGGAGAGGTGGGTAATCAGGTACTTTTTTGCCAAGAACGTATCTGGAAATTTGCCTTGCGCGGCCTCATACCACTTGACACTCCGTTCATACCATCCAGCCTCTCCAAATGCTTTGGGCAGTTCCTTACTCTTGACACAGGCCACAAGGTCTTTTGGTTTGAGGGAATTTGCGCCCGTACACCATAAGGAAATGGTTGCCAGCGGGCAGCCTTTGCTACGGAGGTACATTGCAAACTCAAAGACTTTATTTTCGACACCGAGCATCATTGCAGGAGCCGCCATATAATCCGTACCCGTCCACGTCTTTGTGCAGATATTCATTTCTGCAATCAGTGCCGCAATCGACATTTCGACATTCAGCGGCTCACAAATTACGAAGTCATCCAGATTCAGTTTCAAATTCAGATAGGCAACCAATCGGTGCTGACCGTCCAGCACGGCATAGTAGTTTTCGGTCTGGTCATCGGGAATGTCGTTCCCATCGAGGTCTACCAGATGACCGTCCATAAGGTAGACATCCTCTCCCTTAACTACTATGATGGGCGACAACTGCCCGTACTCCTTAATGGAATTTTCTTTGGCCTTAACCGTCTTGGCGTTGATCGCGCGGTTGCCCTTGACAAATGCAAACTGGCGTGCTTCGTTCTCGATGGTGATGTTCATCTTTTTCATAGCTGTGGATTACTCCGTCCTTTACGGAGGGGCTTCTATTTGCTTCAGACCATCGCCCTCTGGCTGGAGCATCGAGAGGAACGCCCTCCCGACACCACAAAGGTCGATAGAAATTCAGCCCTTATTAGGGAGTAAAACACAGGCCGATTTACTCACCCTCTTCTTTGGGGAGTTTCAAACCACCTGCATAAGTCTTGGGATGCCGTTGGTTGAAATCGAAATCTCCATATTGTTTGATATTTCTTTTCAACGCAGAATCACTTACCAAAAATACCTCCTTTCTCGATAGTCGGCAGAAATGGATAATCCGAGAAATAAGTAATAGTTTGCTGTATGAAACGGTACTACCACGTTCGGCTCGTAAATCGGGCATGCCGAGGACATCGAACAATACCTTAAATAATTTGTACAACAACACCTGTTGTTGAGCAGCACCAAATGATTTCGTGTAATTCCTGCACATAATATCAAGCGTCCATACCTTTAATTGTGGTGCTTCTTGGTATTTGTCAAGTTCCCGCTTCACGAATCGACGTAGATTTTGCAATATTACAGGGCTGTTGGTCTCATAACGGTAGCTTTTGCGAATCTCCTTATCGTCCGACAGGTAAAGAACGGCTTGTGGATGATTCTCCAGATAATCTTCAATTTCAACCAATATATCATAATCCGTCTTGCTGGCGTCTGCTGCATTTATTCCAAAATCCATTGTAATATCGTAAATATAAAGCAGGGCGAACCAGAATTTTTTTACATCTAATTCGTATCCTTCCAATGTAGCGATAATGTCTTTATTATCGAGGAATGCTTGATATGTGAACGGCGGTTTTATTACCTCTCTATTCATTCGGGAGAGAAACCGCAAATTCCAGTCGCTCAAACAATAGTCCTCGCCATCCCAACCGACATTGATTTTGTCTGTCAGTTTATTGACATACTCCATAGCTTCATCATTCCAATTTTGAGGTATCGTATAGCCCATAATCGTAAAGTTTTCGGTTACTCAAAGATAATGAAAGCCTGCAAGAACAGCAACCATAAGACTTCGATTAAATTTTTTTTGTAAAATATTATGTTAAAATTTGGATTTTGATTAAATGCTTTATACCTTTGCACATCATTGTCACAGACAAGGGTAATTCTTGTTTCTTCCATAGAAAATATGTTATAGGACGGATAAGGATGGCATTATATGCTGTCCTTGTCTTTGGTTGATAGTCGCATATTTTTTGTGTCGGAAATGAAATTCCCTTATAAAAAGATATTTCACACACAGAAAAAATGCGGTGAAATCCTTTACCACATTTTTTGAGTGTGAAATGAAGATTTCCTATAAAGAATATATTTCAGAATCAGAAAATGTGGAAGATTCCAATTAAAGAGATAGTAGGTTTTTGAATGACGGGATAGAGAGTTGCTCAAATCTGTCCTATGCAAACTGCTCAAAAGTGTCCTATATATACATTACCTACTTATACACTACCTATTAAAGTCTTCCCGACCATGTACTACCATATCAAAGACCGCAAGTGATTCGATAACCGTAAACAGGCCAAAGAACATTACGGCGTAGCCTGCTTCCGAAAACTACTGCACTTAAAAGAGATTATATTTACGAACAATCACAATTCCATTGCTAACGATGAATTATACCGTAATCCCCAAATCAATCGTGAACTTTCAGACGGGAAACAGTAAACCCGTCGATATTTACGTGTGAGCAACCATTAAATATTGCTCCAACCACAAGACGAATATTTCCCATGTAACAGAAGAAAAGCTATCCTTACTGACGGGATTGGATGAAAGAACTATACGACGGAGCATTAAACGCTTAAAGGATGCAGGTTATCTGACCGTGCAGACTACCATTAAAGAAGATGCAGACAGAGGATTTATAAAGCGGAACACGTACTATATAGCCCCAATAAAGACCAACTATTTCTTCCTCGATAATAGTTTCTTTCAAAAGAACTATCCCGCCAAGATTGCAGGGTTTCTGCTCTTATTAAAGGCAATATGCCTTAATAATACGGATACCATTCAATGAAGTATATCCCAAATTGCAAAGGGTATCGGATTATCGAGAAACACGATAACAGCTCTCATTAAAGAATGTCAGCAATTAGGGCTTATAAAGCCTATTTCTAATGGCTACGAACTGACAGCAGGCTGTTTTATCAATTCCTCTGTTAAAAAGACCAATGCAGGGATTTATAAGGAGCTATGCGAGTTCTGCCAATCAAAAGGAGTAACCCCACCGAACTGGGATAAACGAGCCATGTCCGTACTGCTTACCAAGTATAATGCAATAGGCTTATTGAGAACAGAGCCAATAAGCATAACCTACCAACTTAATAAACGGTGTAAGACCCTGCCCGAAAAAGCATCGTTGCCTTACTTTATAAAGGTGCTCGATATGCAGGAACAGTATAAGGCAGTTATAGAACAGGTAGAGCAAAACAAACTCGATAAGGAAGATTTCAAAGGTTTTGCATTTGAATAACAACCAGCAAATAATAGTCTATATACAGCCCTCATGCTTACGCATGCAGGGCTTTTCCCATTTAATGAGAGTATGACATATTTTGCGGATATTCGATTTATATAGACCTTATTAATTGTGTTATTCATCTTTATATGGCGTGCCGTAGGCACTCACTCAATAAGCCCAAGATTATAAAAATTGCATATATACCGCCCACGAACAAAGTGCCAACATCTGAATCTACTTGCCGAAAATGGACACTCACAGACTATGTAAAATAGATGGTGAAAATATTATAAATAATATTATATTAGTCATTTTCAAAATATTACAGCATAAAATTGTGTATTAAATTTAATATTGCTAATTTTAGGAAACCTTTAACTACTATGAATACAACTGCCAAAGGAAATAAATTTGAAGACAAAATTTATCAAATCTTCAAAGGGCTATTGGAAGATGAAAAATTACCTGTCAATAGGAAACAGAGTGTTATTAAGAAAAAAGAGAAATATTATTCAGAAGCTCGAAAAAAGCACATAATTACAGATATATCTATTGAAACGACAATGGAGATATCATCTTCATATAATATTCTGACAATTATTGAATGTAAAGATTGTAATCGTCCTACTTCTGTTGATGATGTAGAAGAATTCTACACGAAAATATCCCAACTAAAAGCACAAAAAGGCATTGTAATATCAAGACATGGATTTCAACAGGGAGCAATACAAGTAGCGGAGCATTATCACATTGGTCTAATCCGAATAAATGATGATGATTCTATGTTGACCATAGCAAATAGAAAATTCAAATCATATAGTGTAATTAGGGCTAAAACACTATTAGCAACGCCTAATATTCCTGAGGGGCAAGTTGTCATTCTTGATTCTGGGATATGCTACAACAGTTTTTTAGAATTGTTTGAGCGGATAGGGCTTATTTTTCAAAAAACACAGAATAGCGTTGTCCCATACCGCTCTCCAGAAGAGATAATGAAATTTATTAACGAGTTGGATATCAACCATTGTTATGATAATGGCTGTCTAAATATTGAGAAAATATGTCAACATATAGCATCAAAATATAAGATTCTATTTGAGGATCAACTATTAGACTTAAGAACATTCGGCAGAACTGATTTTCAGAACAACCTCATAGTATTCAATTCTCGCTTAAAACAGGACGAACATAGATACAGATTTACAATCGCCCACGAAATAGGACACTTGTTGTTGCATCGAAAATTACATTCTAATTTCGAGGAGACAGAAAGTTCTCAGAATATTATTTACAAAGAAAAATTGTCGAATAATGACATAATGGAATATCAGGCAAATATTTTTGCAGAACATTTGTTGTTGCCCCTAAGGAATCTGCGAATGGCTTTTGCCCAATTTATGGTACAAGAGAATATTACGAAAGTACCTCTTTATCTCGATAATCAGCGTTGTAATATTGCATTGGGATACAAGGCATGTTCATATATTGGCGATAAATTCAATGTTTCAAAACAAATGGCAAAAATTGCGCTTAAACACAATAATTTACTTAAAGATGCATCTGATGTTATTGACTATTTGCGAAATATAAAATTCACCTCTACAGGAGAATACTAACGACAGGTATTATAGAAATGGGTTATGCATAGCTTTTCCCTACTTACAAATTATCCACTCCCCCGAGCGGGTAGAGCCAATATGCTTGAGAATACCAGACTTGGAGAGTTTCAGCAAATGATATTTCACGCCGTCAGGGGAAATACCTGCTATTTTTGCCAGTTCCACACGAGTAATTTTCGGATTCTTCTGAATCTCCTCTAAGATGATTTCTTGGGTAGACTTTGGGGTAGCGTCTTGGTCAGTCAAAGTTTCAGCAATTACCCCTAAAATAAATTCAATAAACGGAGAACAACCCTCCTTGCCACCACTTATGGCAATCGCGTTATAATACTCTTTTTGATACTTATAGACGATATTTTCGATAGGCAAATTCTTAAATACGGAACGCCAACGAGAGAGAATTAACGTCTGCCACAATCTTCCTGTTCGTCCGTTGCCATCGCTGAATGGATGTATAAACTCAAATTCGTAATGGAATACACAACTTGCAATCAGCGGATGTTCCTCGGTTGTATTCAACCATTGGAATAAATCATTTATCAGATACGGCACACGCTCGGCATCAGGGGCATAATGAATAACTGTCTTACCCGAAACCACACCTGCACCGCCTTTGCGGAATTGCCCTGCATCGTCAATTAGCCCCGCTTCCATAGCCGCATGAGCCTTTAACAGATCCTCGACCTTATGGGGGTTGAGCGTTGCAAGCAATTCATACGCCTTGATTGCATTACGTACTTCCTGCACCTCGTTCATTGGAGCAATGACGGGTTTCCCCTCCAGTACCGCTGTCACCTGCTCGGTCGAAAGCGTATTTCCCTCGATCGCCAAGGTGCCATGAATGGTCTTGATGCGGTTTGCACGATGCAGGCGTAAATTCACCTGTGCATAGTATCCTCCGACAGCCTCGCTAATTTGTGCAACCAGATGGGTAATCTTCGGAGTGACGGTGTAAGGTGGTTGGTAGGACATGGCGTGATCTTGTTTTGCACAAAGATAAAGATAATTTCCTTTTTGGGTAGTTTATTGGGTAAATTATTGGGTAGATATATACTGCCCACGAACAGATACATGAATCAAAGCCCCTCCCCCTTATTGAATGTGAAATCAATAAAAAAGCCATGAAAACATTGGACAAAAAGGCGGCTGAAATCCTGCGTGGATTATTGGCTCTACAAACTGCAAAGATTGACAACTCGGACGGGGTATATATGCCCGTTCACATTGAGTTGATAGACCTCACGGAAAAGTACAACCACATTTCGCTGGCTCATTACGGACAGCAGAACGGTGATGCCATGCGTGATCCCGAAATGATTTTTGCACTCCACAAAGAAAGCCAGCAGTTCATTCCTTACTATTACCGTAACGATTATATGGGTATAGAGCAGAACAGCGTGAAATGGTCGGAAGATGGCGTCTTCCTGATCCGTCGCTTGCAGGCAGAACACACCGCATTCGCTAATCAATGGTTACGCAACATAGCCACACAACAGCACCTATTATGACAGCACAGCGATTGGTGGAGAACTGCGTACTGACGAATCAAACCGCAGTCGTGGATGAAATGCTGAACAAGCACCTGCTACCCGAAGAATATATCTATCCATTCTTGGGTGATGTCATGGAATGGTGGTTGATTGACAGCTGGCTGGCAGAACGTCTGAAAAGAGAGGGAGAGGTAATCATTGAGGAATACGGTTGCTGTTGGTGGGGCAGGTTAGCCAGCGGACAGTCTGTCTGCATGGACAACGTGATTAGAAAGATTGCAGGTGAATAAAACTCGGCTTGCATATCGACATAGCAAATTTGTAAATTACAGAGATTAGGGGCATTGCAATTCCGAGAAGATTTTGCAGTCCCTAATTTCTGTTTTACGATGGCGTAAGGTCGATAATAATTAGTTCTAATCACTTAAAATCCATAGTTTGTAAAATTTCGCTTACATAAAGTTGCGAAATCGGATAAATATTTTTAATTTTAACTAATCTAATTAAAAATTACAACGATGGAGAAAGCAAATGTTGGAGATGTGGTCATATTGAAATCAGGTGGCCCGAAAATGACGGTTACTCATATTATTGGAGGGCATACTGAGCCTCAATACCGAATGCTGGACCATGCCTGCTTAGTCAAAGGCTGCCAAAATGGGGATGTTGTTTGCGAATGGTTTAATGGCTCTGAACGGAAACAGGACTGTTTTAAAATAGCAACGCTTGAAGAAGTTCCCAAAGAATAGGTCGTCTGTTTGCAATACGATTAAAAAGTCTATGAAAAATTCATAGACTTTTTTTATATTAAGTAACAGTTCCGAGAAATCGGAAAGATGTTTTGCTTTTTAGTTTGTCTTGTCTATCTTTGTGGGACATACGACAAACACGGAAAGTGTTGCTTATTCTCGTCAAACGAACGTAGGAAATTCGGACAAGGTAGAGAACGGCAGACATCTTCTCGCGTCATATCCATTTGTGGATATAGGCGTGGGGCTGTTGCTTATTTTAATAAATCAGTTGATAAATATATCAATCTGACAAACAGACTTTTAAGAAGATTTTACAGGGGTTTTAGTAACGATTTGGAGAATGTGCGAAATTCGCTACTTTGCGTAATCATCTTGTCAAATAACCCTTGTCAAAAACAAAGGTAGGAATTTTCTTTGAACTTGCAAAAATATTCGATTTAAGTGCTAAATACAAAACGAAGGCACGAGGTTATGAGCCTCGTACCTTCTTCCCTTTTATTTCTTGTTACCGTGTTAGATGGCTTTGATGACGAATGGGCAATAAGATTAAAATGGTTTTCTGCAAATTACGAAAAATAATTGATATATAGCCTATTTTCCGGTAATAAAAATGTAGCGACGGTGTTTCACAACTCTGTCGCTACCGCTACAACTAAAACAAGTTTTTAACCTTAATTTTTATCTTCATTACAAATGAATACAAAATAGTTGATATTTGCAAATCATCTGTCCGTTTCCGGTACGAGCCATTCGGGGGCATGAAAAAATGGTATGCCGCATGATAGTGGTCGGAAATGCGCCGGAGCCCGATTCGGATGTGTCGGATGGAAAAAAGGACTCCGTCGTTATACGACGGAGTCCCGGTTTATGAGTGAAACGGATCGGCGGGGTTAGAAATTGCCTTTGTCCTTGCGGTCCCACCACAGACGGGTGCCACCGGTGTCGCCGTCGCCTTTCACTTCGGAAGATTCAGCCTTCAGCAGCTGGATGGCATTGTTCACCTCGACGGTGTTGGAGCTCAGTTCCGTTTCGTTGTACAGCAGGCGGCGCGGGCCGAGCTGCGTGTCGATGATCGAGGGGGCCAGATTTTGCTTCGGACGGAAGAGTTTGGGGTAGCCCGTGCGGCGGTAATCGGCCCACGCTTCGGTCGAGAGCGGGAAGTTGGCGATCCATTTCTGGGTGATGATGCGTTCGAGCTTTTCTTCATTCGAAGCGCCTTCGTCCCACTTCACCGTGATACTGGTGGTCGGATCGGAGTTGTATTCCGGCTTCCACGGGTCCGTATAACCCTCAGGTGAGGAGGTATCGTCGTTGATGTAGCTGCTGATAGCCGCATCGTCGATAGCCGCCCAGTCGGGGGCCGTCAGTTTCTTCTCGGTCCATGCTGCCGCGGCGTCGGACTGTCGGTAGCTCTTCTGGTTGCGGATGGAAACCTCGATACCCTTTTCATAGAGTTCCTTTACGCTCTGCTGCCCGGCGTCGGTCCAGCGAAGTTTGGCTTCGGCGCGCAGGAACCAGCCTTCGGCGGCGAACATGATGGGCTGCGGCGTCGCATATCCGCCGGCCAGAAACGAGTAGTAGACGCGCTGGTTGTCGTTGCCGCCGTTCTTATTGCCCAATTCGCAGCCTACGGGAACTCCGATGTATTGCGCTCCCTTGCGGATCAGGATGTCGCTTTCGTTGTATATGTCCTCGTTGTTCTGGTCTTTCTCGCCTGTCGGTTCGGCGGTCTTCTTGACCAGATGGCGGACGTTGGTGGTGAAATAGAGCGGGCGGCGCGGGTCGTTGTAGCCGTTCATGAACGCTACGATCGACGAACCGATGCCCGAATCCAGCCAGTCCATCATGCGGCGCAGTTCGTTCGAGTAGGACTTGTTGATAAGGATGTCCTTGTCTTCGAGGACTCCGGCCTGAATGGCTTCCTTGGCGTATTTTTCAGCATCGACGGGGTTTACCTTGACGATGCGCAGCGCCATGCGCAGCTTGAGCTGGTTGGCGATCTTCTTCCAGAGCGTGCGGTCGCCGTTGCACCAGCTGTCGAACGATGCGAGACCTGCGGTCTCCGTATCCAGTCCTTCGAGCGCTTTGTCCAGCTGTGCGAATATCGCCTTGTAGATATCTTCCTGTTTGTCGTAGGCGTAGCTGCTGGGGCGTTCGGCCAGTTCGTCCGCTGCGAGGACCGACGAATAGGGAACCGGGCCATAGGTGTCGGTATACTGGAGCAGGTTATACGCTTCGACGATGCGGGCTACGGCTGCGAAGTCATGCTGTCCGGCGGCGTCGCACTGTTTGATCAGCCGGCGGGTGTTGTTGAATATTTTCTGCATGAAGTTCTCGTGCATGCCGCCGCAGAACCCGCGGGCGAGGTCGTAACGCGCCATCGTCCAGTTGCTGTGCGGCACCTCGAAATAACCGCCGTAGTTGTCGATCGACAACGAGGTCCAGTACTGGAACAGGTTCTGGTGGGTGGGGTAACTGAACGAGAGGGGAGTGGAGAACTGCGCTTCGAACGGCAGTTCTTCGGGGTCGATCTCGTAGGGATTGGTGTTCAGCTCTTCGAAATCTCCCGTACAACTTCCCAACAGTGCGAGGGGAAGCGCCATTGCGGTAACGTTTCTAAGAATATTCTTGAGTTTCATAATGTGTAAACGCTTTTGATTAGAAATTCAGTTTCACGTTCAGACCGAAGCTGCGCGTGGTCGGCAGGTTGAAGACATCGAAGCCTTGCAGGCCGTTGCCCGTACCCATCGACACGTCGGGATCCATCGGGGCGTCTTTGTAGAAGAAGAAAAGGTTGCGGGCGATGAACGCAAGGGTCAGGTTCTTCGACTGGCCGAACAGGTTACGGAAAGTGTAGCCCAGCGAAATCTCGCGCATACGGACGTTGGTCGCGTCGTATACGTAATCCTCGACGTTGTAGACCGAGTTGAAGCTTGTCGCGCCCACCACGTCGTAGTAAGCCTTGACGTTCGAGAATTTGATGCCCTCGCGCATCACGTAGCCGCGGTCGCGCGCCCGGCCCGTGCGTTCCGATACGCCGTATCCGTCGAGTGTGGCCTCGGTCATCGAAACGACCTTGCCGCCGATGCGGAAGTCGATGAGCATGCTCAGTGTCAGGTCCTTGTAGCGGAACGTGTTGTTCCAGCCCATGTTCCACTTCGAGTTCATGTTGCCCATGTATTTCAGGTCGGAATTCTGCTCGCCGCCGTTTACGGGGATCTGGTAGTCGGCGCCTTCGGGGGTTTCCGTCACCAGTTTGCCGCTCTCGTCGCGTTTGAGCGTGCGGACGTAGAGGTCGCCATACTGGCCGCCTTCATAGAGGATCACTTTGGCGCCGCCCAAGTTGGAGACCGTTACGCCGTCTTGGATACCGTCGAAAAGCTCGATGATCTTGTTGTCGTTGTACGAGAGATTCAGATCGGTGGACCATGTGAATTCGTTGCCGAAGTCTTGGAACCAGCCGGCCGTCAGTTCGAAGCCTTGGTTCTGGACGTTGCCCGCATTGACGAACTGCGATTTGTAACCGCTCTCCCACGGCAGCGTCACCTCGAAGTACTGGTTCTTGGTGTTGGTCTTGTAATAGGTGGCGTTTACGTGCAGACGGTGCTGGAAGAACTCTCCGTCGAAACCGACCTCGAACGAGTGGGTCTTTTCGGGTTTCAGCGTGCGGAACGGCACCGATTCGGGCGGGTTGATGGCGCCTTGGTCGCCGTAGGTATAGCGCGGATTGGTCTTGTAGACGGGGACGTCGTTGCCGACGATGGAGTACGAACCGCGGAATTTGAACAGGTCGATATTCCGGCCCATGTCCACGAAACGGTTGAGCAGAAGGCTGGCGCCCACCGAAGGATAGAAGAACGAGTAGCCGTCGGTGTAAGCGAGGGCCGACGACCAGTCGTTACGGGCCGTCACGTCGAGGAAGAGCGCCTCTTTGAAGCCGAACGTGACAGCTCCGAAGACCGAGTTGAGCCGTTTGCGCTCCAGTCCCATGGTCGTGCCGTTCATGTAGAAATTCGACGGGTTGAAGATGTTGGGATAGTAGGCGCCGCCGTTGCCCGGAGCGACGAACTTGCTCTGCTCGTAGAGCAGGCTCACGTTGTTCGAACGTGTCTGCATCATGCTGGTGCCGAGGGTGGCGTTGAGCGAGAAATCGTCCCACGTATGGTTGTACTGGGCGAGCAGGTCCGCATAGAGCTGTTCGCTGAAGTAGCGGTTGTCGTCCATTTTGCCGTAGGTGTATTTATTGCCGTAGGACGACGCGTAGTGGTTGCGTACGTAGTGTTCGTCGGCGCGCTCGTAGCGCATGCGGCCCGTGAGCGAAAGTCCGTCGATGATCTGGTATTTGATCGATCCGCCGAATTCGTAGCGGTTGCGTTCGACGACGGGGCGTTCGCGGTTGAGCAGCCAGTAGGGGTTGCTGTTGGTCTCGTCGGTGGTAGTCACCCAGTTCTGGACGTTGGCGTTGAGCTCGCCGTTGTAGGTCTCGAAGTTGCTTTTGTAGCCGTTCCAGTCGCCGCCGCGCGGGAAGGTGTAGGTGCCGACGAGCGGGTTGAAGACGAAACCGCCGGCCGGCTGGTTCGAGATGTGCTGGTTCACGTATTTGGCGTTGAAATCGACCTTGATGTGGTCGTTGAAAAGGTCGAAACCGACTTTGGCGTTGAGCGTGTGTTGCGAGTAGTCGTTTTCAGGGGTGATGCCGCCGGATGTTACGTTGCCGTAGGAGAAGTAGGCTCGCAGGTCTTCGGCGCCGCCGTTGATCGAGATCGAGTTGTTGGTCGTCCAGCCCGTACGGAAGAACTTCTCGGCGTAATCGGGAGCCTTCGACGCGAGTTTGTCGCCCCAACTGTATTGGCCGTTCGCCCCGTATGTGTTCTGGAATTCGGGCAGCGAGAGCGGGGTGTCAATGGTCGTGTTGCTCGATACGTTCACCGCCAGACGCCCTGCCATGGCCGATTTGGTCGTGATCATGATGGCGCCGTTGGCGGCTACCGCACCGTAGAGGGCGGCGGCCGACGCGCCTTTCAGCAGGGAGATCGAGGCGATGTCGTCGGGGTTGATCGTAGACATGGCGTCGCCGCCGTCGCGCTGGGCGCCCCAGTTGCTGTCGACCTGATCGGACGTGATGTTCATCATCAGGGGGACGCCGTCGACGACGACCAGCGGCTGGTTCGAGCCGTTGATCGACTTGTTACCGCGGAAGAGTATTTTCGACGATCCGCCCGCGCCCGTCGAGTTCGGGGTAATCTGCAGACCGGCGGCCTTGCCCTGCAGCGCGTTGATCATATTGACCGACTTGATGTCGGCCACGTCATCGCCGCCGACCGTTTCGGCAGCATAGGAGAGTGTTTTCGACTGACGTTCGATACCCATGGCAGTCACTACGACTGCGTTCAGCTGGTTGGCGGTCGTCGTCATCAGGATGTCCAGTGTCGTCTGACCTGTGTAGGTCACCTCGTAGGGGTCGTATCCTACGTAGGTTACTTGCAGTACGTCGCCGGGCTGCAACCCTTCCAGACGGAATTTGCCGTCCATGTCGGTTGTCGTTCCGCGCGTCGTGTTCTTCACAATCACCGTTGCTCCGAGAAGCGGCCCGGAGTCGTCTTTGATCAGGCCTTCAAGGGTGCTGCCCCCCCCCTCCTGCGCGTAGGAACGCAGAGCGGTAGCCGGCGCAATGAGGCAAAAGGACGTCATCAGAGCAAAGCAGATGAAAAGTGCTCGGTTGGTTAATTTCCTCATAAATAAGTGGGTTTTAGTTGAACAAGAGTAAAGATTCCGGAGTGACGCCGTATCTTTGGTTTGATAGAAAAAGCAGTGTTATAGCGGCATATTTTAATGTTAAAAAGTAGTGTTATGAAATCAAAGATAAATATATTTTAATTAAATATCAAATTATATATTAAAAAATAATACGTGAAGTTCAGTATGTCCATAATGATATTTCGATTGTTTATTTCATTATAAATATATTGAATTTCAGCAAAATACACAAATGTCTTTGTATAAATTTTACGCATGATTTATTCGTGTTATGTTAAAAATATTAACGGACGTTATACGGATAATCATATTTGCAAATTATTCTCGTTGTTATATTGAAAACCATCTCCGCTAATTGGTGAGGAGTACTCTGCGTTTTCCGATGGTTTACGCCTAACTTTTTACGCTTCGTGTCGGCACGAATTTCTTTCGACTGATCCTCGTCCTCGGTTTTTTGGCTATGGGCTGGATTTCGGCAGACACTTCGGCTTTAGGCTTCCGCCCCCGCCTTTTTGGAGGCACTACCTGCAGGCAGTCTATGGCTTTCAGCCGCTCGTATTCCTCGCGCAACTCGTCGATGATCCGTCGGTTGTTGCTTGCAATACAATCGCGCAGGAGTTTTACATCTTCGCGGCTGAATCCGTAATGTTTAATCGTTTCGCGCGTCAGTTCGAAGGGCGCGTTTTCCAGAACCGCCCGACGGCACAGGTAAGCCAACAAATGCGGATATTCCGTTACGAAAATTTCTACCGTCAGCTCCTTGCGGCTCGTAGCGCAGAAACGCTCCTCCCCGTTGAAAGGGTTCTCCATCAATTCCCATTCGGGAAACTTCGTGGCCCATTGCTCGCGAAAAAAATAGGCATTGAAATTAACCCGGAAAGAATCGATGCGGCTGTCGAAGTTTTCGTAATTGTCGTTAAACTCCGCAACTGAAAATGTCTTTTCGTCGGGATGGCTTTCTTCATCGTCCAGCGTAATCCAAAATACCGATTTCGGAGCACCGCACAAGATTGCATAGACAAAATGCGCCTTCTTTTTCAGATCATCGAAAAATTGCCGGATGTCGCTTTTGCGGATGTCGCAATCCAAACAGTCTTGAAGCAGATTCCCCAGCGTATAGGATTTTTGTGGCATGGTTCAGTAGTTATGGGTTTATAGAACAATTCTTAAACGTACGCAAAGGTTATAGGCACTTCGAGAATACAAAATAAAGGGACGACCGAATTGTAATTGCAATAAAATAACGATTGTCTGTTAACTAATCGTGGTTGGTCATCCCTTTTTCTATTAAAAAGACAATGCCAAATACGTTAGGCGATGGTTGTGTGACAGTGATGATGTAAGTCCGTATCGAGTTTCGGCATTGCATTTAACAAAAATCTTAAATTATTGTGAGAATACAAAATATATCGTAAAAAAACAGGTGCGGAAACAGTAAAGTCAGTAGTGGGAAAATATGAAGCTAAGATTCGAGTATCCCGCACCCGTTATCGTAAAATTGAAGTATCGAAAAAGAGGGGCGGTAACGGACTGGTACGCCTCACACCACGATAAACGAAAAAGAGCATCCTTCGGCTTATCGTTTCCGTCCGCCCCCTCGGCTTCCGAAACGCGAGCCTATGGAGGCAGGAGATTTCGGAAGCATTGTTACAGAAAAAGCAGGAACCGCAACGGACTTACTTGACATGATAGCTACATCACTTCCCTTGTCACTCTCTTTTTTAGCGGTTCCTGCATGATGAAAAACGGGTGCGGGACTGTCGATGAAAAAAATAGTGACGCAACTTCGACATGAAGAATTCCAATGTCCCGCACCCAGTTCGGAGAACGGCCCGCCGTTACCAGATTTAGGTGCCTTTAAAGCGGGATTATTATCGACGGCGAGCGTTCTCGTTACAGCGAATGACGGCGCCCCACCCCGCACCGACCGAGGGTCGGCGGAACGTGATTCTTTCCGATTGGGAGTATATGGCCGTAACATCGTATTATTAAGGGTTCGTTATTAAAATCCTCGTTCCGGCCTAAACACATAAAAAAGCACGGAACGCAGGTACAGCCCCAACGGTCGGCCTTGCGAGCCTTGGATTGGTAACTGCCCTTACGCCCGTGCCCGCCCACGGCACAAAGCCGCAGGCATGACAAGGGTTTCAGACAAATTTTACACCAATCCTAAAACCTATTATATCGCTATAATAGTCGCAAGTTTACCGCTGGTATAAAGGTTGTCCTAACCTTATGAATATGTTACGGCTATGGCGCCGTTTTCATCCGCAAAGGTAACATATCTTTTTCAATTTTAGTTATGCGACCCGACTGATGCCATAAAAGAATGACGAAACGTGAACCCGGCTCTGAAGAACCCCGCTGTCCTTTACAAGAAAGGTATGCGGCTTGCGTTACTTACGCTGCGTAGGTCGTAGGAAACCCGTCTGACTTCGTAACACAAGAGGCCCACGCCCGTCAGGTGTAGTTGCCTTAAATGTACTGCCCCGTCAAGGCGTGGTACGACCCGACAAGGACTCTCTTGTTGCCGCAGACTGTAAATTTCCTACATTTACGCAAACAGCAACGCGATTCACGCCTTTACAGCGGATCGCTTGTCCCAAAGGTAGCACAAAAAATTCGAATCCGCAATATGTTGCGGGCACTTTTTGTGCCGTAGGGTTTATGCCGCCCGAATAGCCCATGTTCTGGCTTTAACGGAATACGCCGTCCTAAAACAACAACGGGACGGCCTTTTGGTTCCGTCCCGCTCGTGGTTACATCTTCATCCCGCGCCTTTGCTCCGTTTGTTCGATGTCAATTCCTATCCGCTCGTAAAACTCCTTTCGTTGCTGTCTGAACCACTCGTCGCAGTCCTTTCCGTTTATGGTGAACTGGAACCCGCTCGGCCCGTCCTTGTCGGGTTTGAATTGGAGAATGACATCGTTCGCCCGAAACGTATGATTATACCTTATCGAATGCAGCTCGCCCGTATATCTGTAAGGTTGCATCGTAAACAACGCTTTGGTCCGCTCCTTGTCCAACCCGACATCCTTGCAGTAATTTTCCCATTTCAACAGCCCCTTTACATAGGGACACAACTCATCGACACGCATCAAGGCTTTTATGACTTGTTGTGCTTCCTGTTTAAGGTTGGCCACCTCTTTATCGTGTCCGGCCTGCATGGTCTTGATCTCTTGTTGCAGTTGCCCGATGCACTTATCCTTGTCGGCAATTACCCCTTGCAAATCTGCAATCTGTTTTTCATACCTCGCGGGCTTGGGGTCGTGGAATAACGCTCCGATCCTTTCTACGGCTTTCGTCGTGGCATCCACGGCCACGCCTTTGAGTTTGTCGGTCTTGATCTCCCGCCGCGTCTGTGCCAACTCCGTTTCGGCTTTCTCCAATTCTTCTTTCTTCTTCCTCCGCTGTTCGTCGATAATGTTGCAGTCTGTCTGCGCGGCTCGTTGCTGTGCTTGGAGTGCGGCAATATCTACCGTGAGCGTCTTTTGCTGTTCTTTCAGATTCTCGATCTGTTCGGCCATTTCATTTTTCCGGACGAACACCTCGCGGTAATACTGCTGCGTGGAAATATGTTTTGCTTCCGATCCCTCGACGCCGCGTTGCAGTCCGTATTTGGCCATCGCTTCGGCATAGGTGGTCTGGTAGGCTTTGAGTTTGTCCCGTGCCATCACATCGTCGGCACATAGACGCGGGCGGTCTTTCTTAGTGCGATAGGTTCTCTTTCCGCTTTGGGCGTTCTTCTCCCGCTCCAGCTTGGCTTTTCTGCGTTCGCCCCGTGTGATCGGCACGACGGTCGCGTGTATATGTGGTGTTTTCTCGTCCAGATGCAGGACTGCCGACACAACGTTTTCCTTTCCGAAGGTCTTTTGCAGCCAGCCGCAGGAATCCTTGGCCCAAGCATCCAACTGTCCGGCCTGCCGGATACGCTTCATATCTTCGGGGCTTCCGGAGAGCATGACACGCAACGCCCTTACTTGGTTCTTTCCGATCTTGCGTTCCAGTCCTGCATTGTCCAGCCGGTGCTGGATCGCTTCGGTACGGTTGGTAACTCCTTTGGGGAACTCTACTAATTCTTCGTTCAGGTAGGTAAGTGTCGTTATGACGTTGGCGGGTGTTATTCTCCGCTCGACGTGTCCCGACATGGCGGCGTCCGTTCCGGCTGCCTTCTCGATATGCAATACGACATAGCCCATAGCGGTATAGTTTCAGGTGGTTTGGATAATCTGTTCTCGGCGGCATCGGAGCGAAGCGGATAAGGATTCGGAGTTGTCCCGGCCGTCCGGCTTGCGGAGTTGCCGCCGCAAGGGGTGTCCAGAGGGGCGCCGCCCCTTTGGCCTAATGGGGCATTTTCAGCGTTGCGGAGCAATGCGGAAAGAAAATGCCCTAATAGGCTATGCCTTTTGTAAAAAGGCGCGGGCGCGAAGCGGCCGATGGGTGGGCGACGGTGCCGCCGTCATGTCCGTCAGCAGGGGAAGCCGATGAAAGCGAACCGACGGCCCGGAAGCCCGTGCCCCTGTGCGCCCGGAGGGATCCTCCGTAAATCCCGAAGGGCGCACAAGGGCGGAAGGGCTGTTACTCCGCCAGACGGTATTTGTCGCCGAGGCGTTCGGTGAGCGCCGACATGTCGCGGCTTATCTTTTCATTGGTGATCTTCGCGTAGATTTGGGTGGTCTTGATGTTCGTATGCCCCAACAGGCAGCTGACGGTTTCGATAGGCATACCCTGCGAGAGCGTGATGGTTGTGGCGAAGGTATGCCGCCCGACGTGGAAGGTCAGTTTGTTTTTAATGCCGCATTGCTTGCCGATCTCGCGCAGGATGTCGTTGCAATGGCAGTTGCACGGCATATAAAAGACATGGTTGTCGAGCCGCTGATCCGCGTATTTCTCGATGATGCGTTTGGGAATATCCAGCAGGCGGATACGGCTTTCGGTATTGGTTTTCTTACGTCGCGTGATGATCCACAGGTTACCGTCGAACATAGTTTGAAGGTTGTCCGTGGTCAGCCCTTTCACGTCGGCATAAGCCAGCCCCGTGAAGATGGAGAAGACGAACAGATCGCGGATGCGGGCATGCGCCTTGTTGGCCGTTTTATAGTTCATCACGGCCTTGATCTCCTCTTGCGAGAGATAACCCCTGTCCACGCTTTCGGGAGAGTTGATATAGCCCGAAAACGGGTTGAACGGCAGGCGCCCGTCGTTGCGGGCAATGGCGACGATATGTTTCAAGACGATCATGTAGCCCCACACGGTATTTGTGCGGCATTTCTTCTCCGTGCGCAGGAAATACTCGAAATCGTTGATAAAGGTAAGGTTCAGTTCTTTCAGCGGGATGTCCTCCCGGTGGTAGGTATGGGCGAGGAACTCCCGCACGCGCTTACACACGCAGCAGTACTTTTTCCACGTGGCGATCTCACGACTGAAACCTACCTTTTTCCGGTATTCGACATTGTGCTGTTCGAAGAGTTTCAACAGCGTTTCCTGCTTTACTCCGATACCGAGGTAGGCATCCCGCAGTTTGGCGGCCGTGACATAGCCGTCCGACTGCATCAACTCCTGATAGCGGCGGTTCACCTCGACGCGGATTTTATCGACGGCAAGATTGATTTGCATGGCCTCGACGCTCTTGCCCGTCGCCCGGCCGTTCTTGACATCCCATAAACGCGGAGGAACGTCCATTTTGCAACTGAATTGTTTGACCTCGCCATCTACTGTAAGACGGCACATCAAAGGCAGATCGCCGTTGGGGCGGGCGCTGCCTTTCTTCACGTAAAATAAGACCCGAAACGTGCTTCGCATAATAAACCCGATTTTTGGTTACAAAGTTAATACCTGTCGGGCCGTTTGTCAAGATGTAAAATTGTGCAAAACACAGAAAAAGAATGTGTTACGCTTCAATAGCGAAGTAAATTCCGCGTAATGATCTGGTAACGATTCTTTGTCGGCGATAGGCTGTAAAACCGTATCGAACCAATTTCCGCATAACGCAAATTAACGCGCTATTAATTACAAGCCAACACTTTACACCTCTCGTTGCGCTATCCTGCTAATCCGCTGAAAGTTTATTTATACCTTGGGTTTCCTACGACCTGTTTGACTAAATAAGTTTTCGGCACCACGCTTTCTGTTTCATTAAATCCAAAAATTAATCGTCGCATAGGTGCAAGAGCGACAACCTAAACTTATTGCAACTATGAAAAAGTTGTTTCTTATTGTGGCCGCTATGTTTGTGGCTGTTTCTTTCTCGGCTTGTTCCGATGATAAGGATGAAGCGTCCATTGTCGGAGAATGGCAATTAACCCATTCTGTCGGTTACGTAATTGAGGCAGGAGAACAGTATGATTTCGACAAGACATTTCCCGACGATGGTTACTACACAGGGTACATTTTCAATGAAGATGGCAAGGGAACGTATTATGCAACATATACCAATTCCACCACTCCCGAAGAATCAACCCCTATTACCTACTCTATTTCGGGAAAGACGTTAACAATAACTGCATCGGGCGATACACAGACCTTTGAAATTAAAGAACTATCCTCTGCAAAACTCGTTTTATATGAGAATAATTTAGATGCAGAATATGTTGAAACAAACACCTATAAAAGGGTAAAGTAAAGTATTCGCATAATTAGGGACAGACTTGTGCAGACGGTCTATATTATACCGTTCTGCCCAAGTTTGTCCTTTTTATATTACTTGCATATTTCATAAATTTTTTGTATATTTACATCATAATCAAACATTTAATAACAATATAAATTTTAGCTAAAATGAAAAGAAAAACACCAAGCATTAATTGAAAAACGGGCACAGAGACTATCGACGATGTTCAAATATCGTATATCTCCAAAGGGGTATCTTATGATAATATTTACGGCGTCTGTCTGTTCGTAGGACGTAGAACTGATGACCCCACACCACGAGAATTTCACTATATCTTTGAACTCGACATCGACCCTGCGAAAGATATGACCATCTGTTTTCAGAAACGAGGTCGTTATATGGCAGGATTCTCCTATCTGCTAAATCCAAAAGCCGTAGAGGAGGGTTGTTTCGCCATTGTATTGCCCAACATGGTAGATATTCCCAAGTCCAATTGTATGCTCAATCTCTTTGAAGCCCATATAAAGAGTGATACGGTCATATTCGACTATACGACAAAGGAGGGCAAACAGAATGTATTCAAATTCCCGCTGACTGGATTCAACGAGAAATATTTAGAGCAGTTTATATAAAAGATAAGAGGACAGACTTTGACAAGGGGTCTATAATTAGACCGTTTGACAATGTTTGTCCTTACTTTTTCAACTAATAACAAAGCAACATACACTCTCTTAAAAGGAGAGAGCAGGGGAAAATTTTCCCGCGCGTTTTTCTCCACGAGTTACGAGGACAGACTTTGCAGTTTTGCAAGGTTTGTCCTTTTTCTTTTTCAAACAGATGTCGGGGTCTATGAACATCTAAAAATCATCACAAATAACTAAAAACGAATCAATTATGACAAACCACAAGGGTAAAACACATTGAACAATGTAGAGCCATGCTCTTAATTAAATGACAATTAACAAATTACAATTCTATGTTATTCACTCGCAGTTGGCAAAAGGCTCTCCATAGGGTACACATTAAAGGGAAAATCAATCGCACTATCATTCGTAACTACCTGATATAACGATTGATGCCTCTTTAGCTCAGTTGGTAGAGCACGACACTCTTAATGTTGGGGTCCAGGGTTCGAGCCCCTGAGGGGGTACAAAGCAAAAGACTGATAATCAATGATTATCGGTCTTTTTGTTTTTGTGTTCCGGCCCTGTCGTCGGGCATTTTCGGGCGGGAAAGAGGGCCTTTTCGGGGAAATGTTTAACACTTTGTTTAACACTAAATCGGTCGGTTAAACTTGTTTGCGCAAAACAATGCAAACAAATGAATATCAGCATCAGCGCCGTCTTTCGCAAAGACAGACTGAACAGCCAAAACGCCGCGCCCGTTCACCTGCGTTTAACACAAAACCGAAAACTTAAACACATCAGCACAGGTGTAACACTCAACATTAACGAGTGGGATTTTGAAAATCAGCGTGTTAAGGGCCAAACTCCCGAATTGCAGGCGTTACAACTCCGCATCGACACCAAAATCGACGCACTCCGCCGCAAAATCAAACGCTTGGAAGCATTAGAGGTAAAGGTTACTCTCGACAATCTTTTAGAAACCAACGGACGGAAAATAAACTGCACGGTCGGTGAATATCTGAAACAGACCATCGAACGGCTGGAAACACTCGGCAAATACGGCTCGGCCTCCAAACACCGCTCGTTGTTATCCCGTTTGTCGCAATTTCGGTCGCTGAATATCCGATTTGACGAAATAGACCTTGCATATCTTCACGACTTTGAACTGTTCCTGCGTAAAGAGGGCAACACAAACAACAGCATAACAACATAAATTTTAGCTAAAATGAACAGAATACCAAAAACAGAATGACGGCAGAGCAGCGATGAACAGCGCATGATGATTTGAAAAGTCGTTGCCTATGATAACTTTTACGGGATGTGCTTGGCTATATCACGCAAACCCGATGAATTTACGCCCGCGATTTATGTATACATGCCTGACGATACAGATAGAGATATACAACTTTTCAGCGCAAAGGGCAGATAACAGTACAGATGCAATGTACATTGACTGAATCCAACGCAGAAATATTGCTCCTTATGCCGAATATCCTTGAATGGGGACACGATAAGATAAACCTATTCGAATTGCATATAAAAAGCGATACGGTTATTATCAACTATACGACAACAGAGGGGAAGCAAAGAGATTTTAAATTCCCGCTGGCTGGGTTTAAGGAGAAATATTTGGAACAATTTATATAAATTATCTATCTTTGCTCATACGATATGCCGAAACTATATATCATAGCGGGTTGTAACGGTGCAGGGAAAACGACTGCATCCTACACCGTATTGCCCGAAATGCTCGGTTGCAAAGAGTTCGTCAATGCCGATGAAATTGCAAAAGGGCTGTCGCCGTTCAATCCCGAAAGCGTGGCAATCGAAGCAGGGCGGCTGATGTTGCAACGTATGGATGACTTACTTGCCGAGGGCGCGGATTTTGCATTTGAAACGACGCTGGCAACTCGTTCCTATGTGAAATTTATCGAACGGGCAGATGCGAAAGGCTACTTTGTAACTCTACTTTATTTTTGGCTACCGACTCCTGAACAAGCTATCGAGCGTGTTGCAACACGCGTGAGCGAGGGCGGCCATAATATCCCGTCGGATGTCATTCGCCGTCGTTATGCGAACGGGATTAGGAATCTTGTAACACTTTACACGCCGATTTGTAATTTCTGGACGATATACGACAATAGTTCGGCGGACGCAGAAATTAAAATCATCGCGTCGGGAGAGAAAAACACAACAATCCAAATAGAAGATACGTTATCCTACAAAACAATTGCAGACTATGAGCGAGATTGAAATAAAACAAATGCAGGAGAAAATCAATGCAGGGATTTTACTTGCCCGAAAGCGTCTGATTGAGAAAACAAAAAAAGAGGACGGCGAATTGGTGGTTGTGCGAGATGGAAAGGTCGTACGCATCAAAGCCAAAGACCTTAAATAATTCTGTCTAATTGAGAAATATATCCTCGGCCATACGGTCGGGGATTTTTTATATAGAAATCAAAGCTACTGAAAATTGCCGAAAACAGACGAACGGCGAGAGGGTGATTCATCTTTAAATCAGTTGGTTACGGACAAAAACTTCGTTTTTGTCCGCGAAGTAGACACAACACTCTCAATGTTGGGGTTCAGGGTTTGAGCCCCTGAGGGGGGGGGGCAGAAAAGCAGTTGAAAGATACTGCAACAAACAGAAAAAACCTTGGCTAAATCTTTCTTAATCTTTGATTGAGCACATGCACTTCTATGCCCGGTATCGATTCGATAAACCGGCTTCCCAACAACATGGAGGGCGTGTAATATCCGCCCGGGCCGGTATAATCCAGACAATATTGCGCGATCCGGATGCCGACCGTGGCGGTCAGAGCGTAGACATTGGGGGTGGACATCGTCATCTCCAGCTTTTCGCCGTCCGGAGCCTCGGCCTCGCCCCAGAATTGTCCCCGCTCGGCCTCCAGCGCTTTGGCGTCAGGCCCTTTTTTCATCAACCAGCCAGCCAGACGCTTCGTGATCTTCTGCCCGAGCTGGGTATTCAGAATCCCTTTGACCGGGTTGGTCAATCGTATCATATAGATGCTCATTCTCGGCATAGCCATATAGACTGCGCCATCGGGAACTCCGGTAGATATTCCGGAGGTGAAAACATCCCCCCAGGGGATCGTCATTGCCCACTGGGGCTTATTCTGAAACGGGATTTTCCGCATCTGAAAGGCATTCGAAACGACTTTCAGCATACCGCCCTCGCGGATCAACCCGCCTTTGCCGAAACTCTCGATCATGGTGTTGACCGTGCCGATACTCGGATTGGTGCCGAACGAGAGAGCCAGATCGATGCGCGTGGCGACGGGCAGTTTCTCCTTAAGCATCGCCGCCAGACAGTCGGTTGGCACGATGTCGGTTCCGGCACCTGGCAAAATGAGGACGTTTTGCTGCCGCGCCTCTTCATCCAGCGCATGGCATTTCCGGAAGATGTCGATCTCGCCCGTAATGTCGAGGTAGTGGATCTGTTGCGCAAGACATGCTCGCGCCAGCGGCTCCGCCGTGGCGGAAAACGGCCCCGCACAGTTGAGTAGTACGCTTATATCCTGTAAATTGCTTCCGGTATTCCGTACACCGAAAGCCCGGCATTCGAGGCTCAGTTCCGTAGCGATAGGTTTCAGCTTTTCGGCATCTCGCCCGGCGATAATAGGGCGGAGCCTCTGTGCCACAGCCTCGCGCACCATCAGCTCTCCGGCATAGCCGTAGGCCCCGTAGATCATCAACTGGTTATTTTTCATCGGATCTCCCTTTTAGTCAGGTGATTCAATACGACTTTCGCCATTTCCTTGGAGCTGAGCGGATTCTGGCCAGTGATCAGGGTTCCGTCGACAACGACTTTCGAAGTCATCGGAATCCATGCTTTCCGGTAATCGGCACCCCGTTCTTTCAGCACCGCTTCGAGGTCGAAAGGAACAACCTTTTTGCGCCGGGCAAGGGTTTCCTCGAACCAGCTGAATCCGGTGATCTTTTTACCGGCTACCAGCAACTGCCCGTCGGACAGCCCGACGTTCAGCAATCCACATACGCCGTGACAAATCGCCGACACGATTTTGCCGCTTTCAAAATGCATTTTGAGAATTGCCTGCAGGACGGCATTGTCCGGGAAATCGTACATGCTACCATGTCCTCCAGCCAGATAAACACAGTCGAACCGTCGCCCCGCAACTTCATCGAGACTTTGGGCATGATGCAACAGCTCCCGAAATTCGGGGTCGTTCCAATATGCTTTGGACATCTTATCGAGGGTGAACGGCTTCAAACTCTCGGGATCGACCGGTATCTCACCGCCTTTCGGACTCGCGATCGTTATCTTGCAGCCCAGCCCTTTCGCTCGGTGATAGATGTGTGTCAGTTCGCTGAGCCATAATCCGGTGGGTAGAATTGCATTGGCATAGGCTCCGATTCCGGTCGCTACGATCAAAATTTTCGGCATAATCATGGTGGTGGTTTTTGATAGGTAATGCTGCAAAAACTACTCCGTATTGCGATTCGATCTTCTTCCAAATCACCGACCGTTTCGCCCACACCGAAGAGCCTTTTATGGACATATCCGTTGATTTAAAGAATGGCCTTCGGCCCAACATATTCCGCTGCCGTTTCACTTGGCGTATCTCGCGGAGCATTTCGTGAACCATTCGCCGGATTTCGATTATCACTGCACTGTTCTCGCTTTCGTTCATAACCGTCAGGATTACTGACTGCAAAGGTCGGATCGGTCTTTTGCTTCGCAGGATAGATACCGGCACGCATTTTAGGGTATGCGTGGCCCCAAAAGGCAATTCCGGTTATTCCCTGCCCTGGCGGTCAGGGCTGTCGGAACCTTTGCGGCCTGCCTTTTTCAGGGGAAGCCGCGGGAAAAGTTTTCTGAACCGCACTATGTAAGCCGCAACCCGGTTCCCCGCGACGATCAGGCTCACGGCGATGATAATCAACAGGATGCCGCAGCATATCCGCAGCGTGAGGGTCTCCCCAAAGATCATCACCCCGAAGAAGACGGCCGTGACGGGCTCCAGGGCGCCGAGGATTGCCGTCGGCGTCGAACCGATGTACTGGATGGCGCTGGTAGTACACAAAAACGAGATCGCCGTCGGGAAAACGGCCAGTGCGAGCAGGTTCCCCCAAAGGTACCATTTATCGGGCACATGGACTGCCATGCCGAAGTCCAGCCGGACAACGTAAAGCAGCAACCCGAAAAGCAGGACGTAGAACGTCACCTTGAGCGTCGCAACGGATTTCAGCACCGGGCGGTTCACGCCGACGATATAAATTGCGTAGGACAAAGCCGAAACCATCACCAGAACCGTTCCCGTGATATTGAGCGTCGAACCATCGCTGCCTTTGAACAACAGCCCGATACCGGCCAATGCCAGCAAGATGCACAGCGCTGTCTGCGGAGAGAGTTTTTCCCGGAAGCCGAAAGCCATGATCAACGCCACGAAAATAGGATATACGAACAGTAGCGTCGAGGCGATACCGGCGTCCATGTAATTGTAGCTCAAGAACAAGGACAGCGACGAGAGGGCAACCAGCAAACCCAGGAGCACCAGCGGCACGATCTCACGGCGGTGCAGCTTGAAATCCCGGCCGCGCGCCTTGAGCATGGTACCCAACAACGGGATGGCGAAAAGGTACCGGAAGAACAATACCGAATCGGGATCCATCCCCGCCTTGTAGAGCGGAAGGGCAAAGAGCGGATTCATGCCGTACGTGGCGGCGGCGACAGCTCCCAGGAGGTAACCTTTGGCTTTTGTATTCATACGGTCGGATTTTGCGGCAAAAATAGCATTTATTTCGGCTGCAAATGCAGACCGGACAAAATTATCACGCAATCGTTAACCGGTAGCGCACACGTCCCGCACCGGCACATCCCCTCCTACGGGTGAAGCTCCTGAATATTGCCGACCGTTCGATGCGAAACGATCCCTACCGGGGCAAGGCAGCCGGTACGACTTCCCTGCGGATCAAAGCCGCACGGACGAAATATTCGGGGATGCAGGCCTCGTCCAGCAGCCACTTGGGCGTGGCCGATTCGTCTTTCTTCCCCGACCAGTCGTTGTAAAACAACCCGGCGGCATCCCGTGCGTTCCGGCGCGCCCAATCCATCCAGCGGATGAATATATCCACGTATTTCGGATCGCCGTCGAGGTCGTAAAGCGCCTGGTAGCCCCGCAACAACACCAGATAGAACCACGGCAAATCACGGTTCGCGGCCGCGCCGTCCGGCGTCTCCGGCAAATAGAATTTCCGGGCTCCTTCGGCCAGCCGGCGGGCATTGTCCAGATAAACACGATCGCCGGTATACCCATACAACGCGACGGCACCCTGCAGCAGCAACCCCGTATTATAGGAATAGACCGCCTTGTCCAGACGCGCTTCGGGCTGCGTGAGCCAGGAGTTCCAAACGATATCCAGTTCCGGATCGTGCAGGTAGGCATCCATCCAGTCGTAGAAACGGCGCCCGGCAGTCAGGTAATAGGGGTCTCCCGTCGCCCCGTACAGGTTGAGCGCCAGCAGCATCGCCTTACCGTTGGCGCACCCCGGCTTCTGGTTCTCTACCCCTTCGAGCCACGACACGGCGCCGTCGTGGTCGGGGCGCCAGCCGCTCAGGATGAAGGTCATCACCTGCTTGGCTTTTTCCAGGTGCGCGGGATTGCGGGTCACGCCGTAGGCCGCGACGTAGGCCAGGCCGAGCAGCCCGTTGTCGTCGTAATAACGGTCGACCTTGCCCATCCTGACAGGATAGGCCTGATACCCGGCGGGCATGCGCCCGTCGTCGTAATACTGCTCAACAGCCATCACCATCGAATCAACATAGCTGCCGTATTTCACCGGATCAACTTCGGCCAGCGCGACCGCCGAGGTGAACACCCCGTCCATGGGCCACAGGAAGGAAACCTCCTGCGTGCTTTTCGCCCCGTCGTCGAAATAATTTACATCGGGACGGTAGCTATTGGGGTAATATTCCGAAAACAGGCCGTATTCCGGCACCCGGTACATGTCCCACACCTTGCGGAACATCTCTTCGGCAAACGCATAATGCTCCCCCGTTGCGGGGGTCGCTGCCTCCTGACGGCATCCCGACAGGCAACACGCAGCACCGAAGAATGCGGCAAAAAATACATTTTTCATCTTATCGTTACATTTGAATCAGTCCCTGCCGGAACAACCTCCTCAGAATTCGAGCCGCACGACGACCGGGAAATGATCCGACGGCGTCCGCGCCTCATAGCTGTGCAACGACACCTCCTTGGGGAATGCTCCGGACTTGATCTCCTCGTCGCTGCGGGTGGTCTGCGAACGGTAGGTGTCCGTCAGCACCCCGTAATCGTGCACACGCACCGAAGGCGACACGAAAATATGGTCGATACGGCTGTCGGTTTTCAGCGTGGGGTTGAAATTGTTGAACGTCCCGTTCGGGGCATAGCGTCTGGCCGCGGTTTGATACGAATCGGCCAGTATCCCCGAGGTGGTGAAGGTCGTATAGATGGGGTTGTTCTGGTCGACGTTGAAATCGCCCGAGAGGATCACGAACTCCCTGGGGCCGCACATTTCGCGGATCTTCGCGACGACCAGTTTGGCGCTCTCCTCGCGCGCCCGGACACCGACGTGATCCATATGCAGGTTGAAGAACCAGAACCGGCGCCTGGTCTGCCTGTCCAGGAAATGCCCCCATGTGCAAATGCGGGGCAGCGCGGCGTCCCACCCCTTGTTGGGACGGCCGGTAACTTCCGAGAGCCAGAAATGGCCTTCGTCCAGCAACCGGAAACGCTTCTTTTTATAGAATATGGGGGAATATTCGCCTTTGGCCTTGCCGTCGTCGCGCCCCACGCCGATATAGGCATAGTCGGGAAGCTGCGCCAGCATATCGTGCAACTGCCCGTCGAGCACCTCCTGGCTGCCGAAAATATCGAACCCCTGGAATTCGATCAGCCCGCATACCCAGGGGCAGCGGCGTTCCCAGCCGTTGCCTCGTTCGGCGTCGCCTTTATTGGCGTTACGGATATTGTAGGTGGCTACGGTCAGTTCCTGCGCAACGGCAGGGAGCAGCAGCACGGCGAACAGGGCGAGGGTCAGCAATCTTTTCATAGTAATGTTTTCGGGTTAACGGAATAATTATTTCGTTGTGCAAAGATATAAAAACGGGACTGGAATTCCTCAGTCAGGATCGGTGGTATAGCAATCCGGCAGGGAGAGGATGCCGTCGATCCGGTAGCCGTCCTCCCCGTGCCTGAGCAGCAATTCGGCTTTCCGGTATTTCCGGTTGAAATTATCCCACAGCAAGATCCGGTAAACATCCGTCCGAACGGAATCCTTTTCGATACGGAGATTTTCCAGCACACTTTCATCGCAGTCCTGCGCCTCCAGGAACGGATCGTAATCCAGCTCCATTTCCGCATACATCCGCTGCAACCGGCCGAACAACCGCGGGGTCAGGTATCGCCGCAGGATCGCCAGGCCTTCTTCATTATCACCATTCCGCAACCACGCGGCTATGTATTCCGCGTAAAACCGCCGCAGCATCCCCAGGGCGGAATCCGGCATGTTTTCCCCCGCATGCACGCCGTGCACCTTGTCCGCGGAATATCCCGTCCGGACAGCATTGCCGGCCCGTATCATCCCCGCAGGGCAAGGCGGACGGACGGATTCCCGGCTGCTGCTCCGGGCGCTTATTTCCGCGCCGACAGCCAACAGAGCCACCGTGGCTAAGAACATCATTATCTTGATTTTCATAATATTACGATTTAATTCCGGAATACGGCGCCCGGTGCCGCGCGGCTACCCCACATCGAATTCCCTGTGGCCGGGCACTACCGTGCGTAAAGGTAATAAAAACACCCGGAAAACAGCAAGGTTGACAGCCGGAAAAACAGCCGGCAGGCACAAAGGCCCGGATATTCGCGCCCGCAACACAAAAAATCGCACCAGACATGCATACTTTCAGGCCGCAGGCCGCATCGTTCGGTTATTTTTACTATCTTTGCTGGGCTAAATACCGGTACCGAATGCAACCAGTGAACCGAACCTCCGACTCCCAAGGGCAGCCAGTCAGCACGAACCTGTCCGCAACCGGATTCCGGGAGCCGGGGTTCCGCAACCGGGTGCAACCGCAGGATCGGGGAAGGGCTCGCACCGCATGAACCGCACGCACCGCATGGCCGATTCCTGCGCAGAAAAATGCTGAAACCAACAAATAAATAGCAACCATGTACAGATACGACAACCGGGTGGTCATCACTCTCGATGCCGGAGGTACGAACCTCGTGTTCGGAGCCATGCAGGCCAACAAATTCATCGTCGAACCCATCACCATGCCGTCGAATGCGGACGACCTCGACAAATGCCTGGCAACGATGGTCGAAGGCTTCCAGGCCGTGATCGACAAACTGGAGGCCAAACCCGTCGCCATCAGCTTCGCATTCCCGGGCCCGGCCGATTATCCCAACGGCATCATCGGCGGTTACCTGCCCAATTTCCCCTCGTTCCGCGAAGGCGTGGCGCTGGGGCCCTTCCTCGAATACAAATTCGGCATTCCGGTATTCATCAACAACGACGGCGACCTGTTCGCCTATGGCGAAGCACTGGGCGGCGCCCTGCCCGAGGTAAACGCCAAGCTCGAAGCCCTGGGCTGCCCGAAACGCTACAAAAACCTGGTGGGCTACACCTTCGGCACGGGCTTCGGCATCGGTGTGGTGGTCAACAATCAACTCAACCGCGGCGACAACTCGTGTGTCGAGACCTTCTGCCTCAAACACAAGAAGATGCCCGACATCATCGTCGAGGACGGCGTGGCAGTACGCGCCATCAAGCGGGTCTACGGCGAGGTCTCGGGCGACGTAAAACACGCGTTCGAGCCGAAGGACATCTGCGAGATCGCCGACGGCAAACGTCCCGGCGATGTCGAAGCGGCCAAACAGGCCTTCGCCGAGTTGGGCGAGATCGCCGGCGACGCCATGGCAACGGCCGTGACGCTGGTGGACGGGCTCATCGTCATCGGCGGCGGCATCACCGCAGCCCGCAAGTACATCATGCCCAGTCTGCTGAAAGAACTGCGCGGCAAGATGCACACCATCACGGGCGAGGAGTTGAACCGCGTGCAGATGAAGGTCTACGACCTGGACAACGAGGAAGAATTCAAGGAGTTCGCCAAGGGCGACCAGCGTGCGCTGAAGGTTTACGGCACGGATCGTTACGTGGCATACGACCCCCAGAAACGCATCGGAGTCATGATCTCGAAACTCGGGGCGAGCAATGCCATCTCGGTGGGTGCCTACGCATTCGCCCTGAGCCAGCTCGACGCACAGAAACAACAATAATTCTTTACAGCATCAGGGAATAAAAAATTATGTATAAGTTCCAACCCATTCTCAAATCGACAATCTGGGGCGGCGAAAAGATCGTCCCCTACAAGCACATCGCCTCCGACCAGAAGCAGGTCGGCGAAAGCTGGGAACTTTCGGGCGTCAAGGGTAACGAATCGGTCGTAGCGGGAGGCCCCGAGGCGGGCACCACCCTGCCCGGGCTGATCGCACGCCACGGCGCGGCATTGCTCGGCAAGGCCAATGCAGCACGCTTCGGGCAGGAGTTCCCGCTGCTGATCAAGTTCATCGACGCACGGCAGGATCTCTCGATCCAGGTGCACCCGAACGACGCACTGGCATGGGAGCGCCACAAATCGAAAGGCAAGACCGAGATGTGGTACGTCGTGGACGCCGACAAAGGCGCACGCCTGCGCTCGGGATTCGCCAAGCAGGTGACGCCTGCCCAGTACGAAGCCAGCGTCGCGGACAACACCATCACCGACCTGCTCGCCGAATATGAAATACACCCCGGCGACCTCTTTTTCCTGCCGGCCGGACGCGTTCACAGCATCGGAGCCGGGGCGTTTATCGCCGAGATACAGCAGACCTCAGACATCACCTACCGCATCTACGATTTCAACCGCAAGGATGCCGACGGCAACACCCGCGAGCTGCACACCGAACTGGCGAAGGGCGCCATCGACTACACCGTACTGCCCGATTACCGGACGCATTACCAGAAGGCGCAGGATCGCGAAGTGGAACTGGTGTCGTGCCCCTATTTCACCACCTCGCTCTACGACCTGACCGAAGCGCAGACCATCGACTATTCGGCATTGGATTCGTTCGTCGTCGTGATCTGCGTCGAAGGCAAGGGAACACTCTGCGACGACTCGGGCAACGAAATGCCGATCCACCAGGGAGAGACCGTGCTGCTCCCCGCCACGGTAAAATCGCTCCGCGTGATTCCAGGGGGAAACCTGAAAATGCTGACCAGCTACATCAAATAAACAGGCAACACCCGTCGTCGAAAAATCCCCGGCAGCCGATAATTGCCGGGGATTTTATTTTCGGTCAAGCGGCATAGTTGTAAATTCAATGAGTAACAAAACATCCGATCGTAAAAATACTTACTAAAAACCTCATCAAAAGAAAAAAGTTTTATTTTTACGCGATTCCGTTGCAGGACTGCGTTCTTTTTAGTACCTTTGGGGTGTGCAACCGTAATAGCGCGGAAACAGCAGAAAATCGTACGCCATGAAGGAGAATTTAAGAGAGATCGCATCGCATTTCGCCTTGGAAGGCCCCGTCACGGCCATCGACTCACTGGGCGAAGGATTCATCAACGACACATTCATCGTCCGCACCGAAGCAGATGCCCCCGACTACATCCTCCAACGCAAGAACAAGGCCGTTTTCCCCGACGTGCCGGCCATGATGGACAACATCCGCCGGGTCACGGAACACATCCGCCGCGGCGTCATTGCGGCCGGAGGCGACCCGCGGCGCGAGGTGATGACCGTCGTCCCGGCAAAGGACGGGCACCTGTACCACGTCGACGCGGAAGGCGAATACTGGGCCGCGACGGTCTTCATCGACGACACGATAGCTTACAACAAGGCCGACTCCCCGGAGCTGGCCCGCAAGGGCGGCGAAGGCATCGGGAAATTCCAGTCCCAGCTGGACGATTTCACCGAACCGCTGGCGGAGACGATCAAAGGGTTCCATAACATCCGCCACCGTTTCGGACAATGGGACGCCGCCCTGGCCCGCGATGCCGCAGGGCGCAGAATACACCTCGCGGAGGAGATCGGCTGGATCGAGTCGCGGCGCGCCGAGATGCTCTCTTTCTGGTCGAAGGTCAAGGACGGTACGATCCCTACGCGCGTGACGCACAACGACACGAAGATCAACAACATCCTGTTCGACAAACAGGGCGAGGTGCTCTGCGCCATCGACCTCGACACGGTGATGGCCTCCACGTCGCTCAACGATTTCGGCGACGCGATCCGCTCTTACGCCAACACGGGCGACGAGGACGACCGCGACCTGTCGCGCGTCGGCATTTCGCCCGAAATGTTCAGCGCCTACACCGACGGATACCTCTCGCAACGTGCGGCGCAGCTCACCGAGACGGAAATCGGCCACCTGGCTTTCTCGGCACGGTATATCACGTTCGAACAGGTATTGCGCTTCCTGATGGACTACATCGACGGCGACACCTATTACAAGATAAAATACCCCGACCACAACCTCGTACGCACCCACGCCCAGTACCGCCTGCTGCAAAGCATGGAGGAACACTACGGCGAAATGTGCCGCATCGTGGACGGGATCGCGGCGAAATACCGCAACGCATAAAAACGCATAAACCGGAAAAGACGATGCAGCAAAAGAGGGAGGGGAAAACAATCATGGAGATACGGAAAATAACAGGCGTCGTCCCGGCCGACAAACGGGCCGTCGAGACCGCTTTCGGCAGCATCGAACCGCAGCCGGTAGCTTGCTGCAACTGGCCGGAGCAATATCCCTATGCACCGGAGGTTTCGTTCCGCATGTTCCACACGGGCGCCTATCTGATGCTGCGCTTCGACGTCAGGGAACAATGGACGATGGCCCGCGTCACGGAGGATAACGGGGAAGTTTGGACTGATTCGTGCGTGGAGTTCTTCATCGCCCCCGACGACAGCGGCTACTACTACAATTTCGAATGCACCTGCATCGGGCGTCTGCTCGCGGGGTTCCGCAGAGAGCGCGAACACGCCACACATGCCACGCCCCGGGTCATGGAAAGCATCCTGCGCAACCCGAGCCTCGGGCCGCGCCCCTTCCCCGAACACGAGGGCGACAACCGCTGGTCGGTAGTGCTGGCCATCCCGCCGCAGGCGTTGTTCATGCACTCGCTGACGGACTGGAGCGGACTGAAGGCGAAGGTGAACCTCTACAAATGCGGGGACAAACTCTCGCAGCCCCATTTCCTGTCGTGGAAGCCGATCGCGGCTCCGAAGCCCGACTTCCACCTGCCGGAATTTTTCGAACAAATTAAATTTTCAAAGATATGAACAACAAATATTCACTTCCCAAAGACGGGGGCCTGATCGAAGTATCGGCTCCGCGCGACATCATCCACCGTTACGAAAAGATCCACACGACGGTTTATGAAAACGAGTACCTGGGCGTGCAATACGTCGCCGACACCATCGTGAAGGCAATCCGCACGTATAACGAAATCCACTGCTCGAACGAGGTTTACGAGGAGTCGCAGCCGTTTGTGCTGGGGCTCACGACCGGGCGCACCCCGCTCGGGCTGTACCGCGAACTGGTCAAACGCCACGAGGAGGGGATCGTCAGCTTCCGCAACGTGGCGGTATTCAGCCTCGACGAGTTCTACCCGATCCGCTCGACCGAACAGCAGAGCCGCAATTTCCGCATCCACGAGGATTTCCTCAACCATATCGACATCCTGCCCGAAAATATCCACATCCCCGACGGCACGGTACCCGAAGCCAGGATTTCCGAATACTGCGCATCGTACGACCACTCGGTGCGCAAGATCGACCTGATGATCATCGGCGTCGGCGAGGACGGGCAGATCGGCTTCAACGAACCGGGATCGTATGCCAAATCGCGCACGCGGCTGGTTCAGCTGACCCACAACACGCGCAAAATCCAGTCCGGGGCGTTCTTCGGCCTGGAAAACACGCCGAAGATGGCCATCACGATGGGTATCGACACGATCATGCGCGCCGAGAAGATCATCCTGATGGCGTGGGGCGAGGAGAAAGCCAAGATCGTCCAGAAGGTCGTCGAAGGCGAAGTCACCAGCCAGGTGCCTGCCTCGAACCTGCAGATGCACCCCAATATCGAGGTGGTGATCGACGAAAATGCCGCACAGATGCTTACGCGCGAGCAGACACCGTGGCTGGTAGGCCCCTGCAAATGGACGCCCAAGTTCACGCGCAAGGCCGTAGTATGGCTGTGCGGCGTGGTACAGAAGCCGATCCTGAAACTCACCTACAAGGATTATATCGAAAACTCGCTGGGCGAGCTGCTCGAACAGGGACGCGCCTACGACCAGATCAACATCGACGTGTTCAACGACCTGCAGCACACCATCACGGGCTGGCCGGGCGGCAAGCCCAACGCCGACGATTCGACACGCCCCGTACCGTCGGAACCGTTCCCCAAGCGCGTGGTGGTATTCTCGCCCCACCCCGACGACGACGTCATCTCGATGGGCGGTACCTTTATCCGCCTCGTGCAGCAGGGACACGACGTACACGTAGCCTACGAAACTTCGGGCAACGTGGCCGTACACGACGACGTCGTGCTGCAGAACATCGACACGGCCCGCGAACTGGGCTTCGGAGACCACTACGCCGAGGTCGAGAAGATCATCGCCGGCAAGAAGAAGGGCGAACCCGAACCGCGTCCGCTGCTCGACCTCAAGGGTGCCATCCGCCGCGCCGAAGCACGCGCCGCCGTCCGCTCGTTCGGCCTGAACCCCGACACGAACGCCCACTTCCTCAACCTGCCGTTCTACGAAACGGGCGGCATCAAGAAGGGACAGCTTACGGAGAAGGACATCGACATCATCGTCAAGCTGCTGCGCGAGGTGAAACCCCACCAGATTTATGCCGCAGGCGACCTGGCCGACCCGCACGGGACACACCGCACGGCCATGGAGGCCGTACTCGGCGCCCTGGACGTAGTCAGGGACGACGAATGGCTCAAGGAATGCCACCTGTGGCTCTACCGCGGTGCATGGATGGAATGGGATCTGGGCATGGTCGACATGGCGGTGCCGCTGTCGCCCGACGAGCTGATCATGAAGCGCCACGCCATCTACCGCCACCTCTCGCAGAAGGACATCATGCCCTTCCCGGGCAGCGACCCGCGCGAGTTCTGGCAGCGCGCCGAAGAGCGTACGCAGAACACGGCGCAGCTTTACGACAAGCTCGGCATGGCCGAATACCAGGCGATCGAGGTGTTCGTCAAGATGTTCTGACGCCCCGTCCGAATGAAGAATGAACAGACAAACCGATAAACCGAAAAATTTATGCGACTCATTATCGAAGACACACAGGAAAATGCCAGCCGTTGGGCGGCGCATTACATCGTCGGGCAGATCAACAAGAAGCAGGCTGCCGGAGGCACGTTCGTGCTGGGCCTGCCGACGGGTTCAACCCCTCTGACGACGTACAAGGAGCTGATCGCCCTGAACAAAGCCGGGAAAGTATCGTTCAAGGATGTCGTCACGTTCAACATGGACGAATACGTCGGGCTCCCGGAAGAGCATCCCGAAAGCTACCATTCGTTCATGTGGAACACCTTTTTCAACCACGTTGACATCACCCCGACCAATGTCAACATCCTCAACGGCAACGCCCCCGACCTGCAGAAGGAATGCGACGAATACGAGGAGAAAATCCGCCGCGCAGGGGGCATCGACCTCTTCCTGGGCGGTATCGGCGAAGACGGGCACCTGGCCTTCAACGAACCGTTCTCGTCGCTCAACTCGCGCACCCGCGTCAAGACGCTGACCTACGACACGCTGGTCGTGAACTCGCGTTTCTTCGACAACGACGTGAACAAGGTACCCAAGCAGGCCATGTCGGTAGGCGTAGCCACCGTGCTCGATGCGAAACAGGTATTGATCCTCGCCCTCGGGCATAAGAAAGCCCGTGCCCTGCAGCAGTGTGTGGAAGGCCCTTACTCGCACGTCTGCACGATCTCGGCCATGCAGGTACACCCCCACGGGATCGTCGTATGCGACGAACCCGCGACCGCGGAACTGAAGGTCGGCACCTACCGTTATTTCAAGGACATCGAAAAAGACAACCTGATCTGAATCCGGACTGACTCTGAATAACGAATCCCCGCGGGCATCGGCCTGCGGGGATTTTTTTCGGTTCCCGACGGCGGCCCCGGCCTGCTGCTGCTATTGCGCCGGACGTCCCCCGGCAAGCCCGGCCGACAAGCACCCGGACAGCAAGCACCGATCCGGTAACAGCCCACCGAACAACAGTTCCGGCCGGCAACCGCCCGGTCAGCAAACACCCGTCCGGCAACCGCCCCGGCCGAAATCAGACACCGGCGAAGCGGCAAAAAATTCCCCGCACGGCAGGCAGGCCGTACGGGGAATTGCCAGAGCCATACTAATCTCCAAATAGCCGGGCCCAAATTACATGGCATCGGGTTTCAGCAACCCGATCTCGTCGACACAGAAATAGGTCGGATCTGCCAGATAGTCGCAGACCGCCTTGAATACCAGCTTGTCCACCGCACCCAGCGACGACAGGTCGACTTTGCGCCATCCGCTCAGCTTCGATTTCCCGGCGACGAGCGTTTCCGTGATGCTCCCCTTTTCCACACCGCCGAGCGACCCCGTGATCTTCACCTGGAAACTGTCGGTATCCGCCCCCGTGAAATAATTGTATACCCAGGTCGAATTGGCGATGTATAGGTGGGCGACGATGCGCGGCTCCACCAGGTCGATGGTCGGATAACCCGACTCACTCAGGTATTCGGGATACATTTCCGTCGGCGAGTTGGAATCGTAAAATACGGCATAGGTTTCCGTACCGTTGGCACCGCCGTCCGCCCACACGGAGAACTGCTGCTTGCTGGAGGGAGCGGCCGCATTCCGGTCGGGCATCCGCGAAAGCCCGATGCCGCCCCACCCGTCGTATAGCGATGAATAATAGGCGTTGAAAACCAGATTCTGGTCTGCCGTCGAAAAGAGCATGCCGTCGAAATCCGCACCCACAGCGTATTGCTTCGCACAAAAAGCGTTCGCATAGGTATAATCCCCCATTCCCATCAGGGACATCGTAACGGGGCCGAGCTTCACGTCGTCGCCGGTCATGGCGTCGAGCAGATGTTCGGAGGCCTCGAATGATACTACTTCGCCGTCAAAGGGTTTCTCGCACGGGCCGTCGTCGTCCGAGCAGGCTACAAAGGCAAATGCAGCCGCAATAATCCAAAAAATATTTTTCATCTCAAAATAGTTATTCGGTATAAGCGAAATCATCAATACAGAAATAAGTCGGCGCCATCACATCATCGCACTCAACAGAGAAAACAATTTTGGTCACGGCTCCCAATTTATCCAGCCCTACGTTCTTCCAATCAGCTACGACCTTGTTGTCCGATGCCAACGGCACCTCAATCATCCCCGTTTCGGTTTCACCGTTGAAACCGATAATCGCAACACTGAAGTCGCTGTATTTAGTATCGGTGAGGTAAAGATATGTCCACGTATTATTGGCAATACGAAGCGACACGGGAGTAATAACCGTCGAAAACTCGATGGCCGGGCTGAACGAATAACCCGGGCCCATACCTTTCATATCGTATGCAACGGCGAACTTGTTCTGGCCGTCATCAGCCGTCGTATAAACGCTGAACTGGTTATCCGTCCCGAAAGTCGTTTTGTCATGACAGGCAGACATCGCGAATTTGCACCACGTGTCCCAGACACCGCCGAAATCCGAGAAATAAGAGAGGAACGAAGCAGTTCCTTCTTTGTAAATCACGCCTTCGAACTCCAACGAGCCGTCTACATCCGTTGCCAGAGTTTTACCCCACAGGTATCCGTCGGCACCAAGTTCCACCTCACTGAAAGATATTGTTTCGAGCTGGGGGGGGGTCGGCATCTTGTCGTCGTCCGAGCAGGCGGCTAAAGCCGAAGCCGCAAAGGCTAAAAGGAGAAGTTTTTTCATCTTTCGTTTGTTTTATGTGCATAAAATAAAAAAATCCGGTTCCGAACCCCGGGAATCGAATCCACCATTTTACGCAACCGGACTGCACATATATATAATATGCCTGTCCTCACAACAAACGTCCGGCACTGCCGTGCCTCCGTCCGAAGCGCTCCGTTCTCCGCAGAGCCAGCCCGAAAATAAGGATCCTCCCACCGGGAGATGCAAGGCAGGTCTTCTGGCTCGTTCCAGCCGCAACGCCTTCCCAGTCCAAAGACCAGTGGCTAAAAGAGTGTTGCGGCAATCGACGGAACTTACAGCAGCGGGAACTGCTGCCGAATTTCACGGCATTCCCATTTAATCACACGGGGCCTTGCCCGGCCCTTTGTGAACCATTGCGGTGCAAAGTTAAAAAATAAATTCGTATCTTTGCCGGCGCTAACAAAAATTCAGCAAAAAATTATGAAGCACGCATACGTATTTCCCGGACAGGGTGCACAGGCGGTCGGTATGGGCAAAGACCTCTACGACAACGTCCCCGAAGCAAAGGAACTTTTCGAAAAAGCCAACGAAATCCTCGGTTTCCGTATCACGGACATCATGTTCGCCG
>ERZ772885.268-NODE-268-length-39153-cov-9.939076_pt1 | contig 39153 bp, 38 predicted proteins | sample MGYA00580580_ERZ772885 | MGnify/ENA primary metagenome ERZ772885 (study PRJEB29015, sample SAMEA2737673) | human gut metagenome | biome: human gut; feature: human-associated habitat; material: faeces | place: China | collected 2012 ...
TAGCTACGCGTCGCCACCCCAGCTGGCCGGAGATTGCGGAGTTTGGCACGGCAAAAAAGTTTTAGCCTAGCGACTTTCTACGATTATTCGGAATTTAATGAATTACAAGTCTTGCAAGGGAATTATGGCTCAGCCTCCATAATTTTATAAAGTTTGCTTATCCAGAATGGTTAGCTTGTCATCCAAGGTGTAAACAATCGGTTGCGCATTTCCAATTTCGACCTTGTTGATGCCAGCATCGCTGATGTCTTCCATAAACTTCACCAAGGCGCGCAAAGTAGAGCCGTGAGCGACAATGAGCTGATTTTTCCCGGACAAAAGGCGCGGTGCCAGTTCAGCTGTCCAATACGGTAACAACCGTTGACTTGCATCGGCAAGGCTCTCGCCGCGCGGGATGATCGTGGCTGGATAACGGTGGTACCGCCGGGTTCGACTAGGATTAGCAAGTAATGGCGGATGTGCGGAAAAACTCCGCCGCCAACTTGCAACCTGATCCGGGCCAAACAGCTTGCGCGTCAAGTCCTTGTTAATACCACGTAAGGCACCGTAATGCCGCTCATTAAGCCGCCAACTTTTCGTGATCGGCAGGTAGTTCTGGCCGATCTTATCTTGCACGATGTATGCCGTCATGATTGCCCGCGATAGCACGCTCGTATGAACATGATCAAACAAGATCCCCGTGGACGCGATTTTTTCCCCAGCTGTCTCAGCCTGTGCCTTACCCTCTGCGGTTAAACCCACATCCGACCAGCCGGTATAAGTATTCTTCTGATTGGCGATGCTCTCGCCATGCCTTAACAGGACTAATTTAACCACAAAACGGCCTCCTTAACCCAACTAGTATACCAGACTGCGCGGGCGAGTGGTAAATGCATCAAATAGTGCTGCTTTGCTTAGTTTCATGTTTGTCATTCTACTTCATTGATGAAACCAGCGGAATAGCAATGGACTCAATGGTCAAAGCGAAGCAGTTTTCTTCGCTTTGACTAATACCTAGCGGCGAGACGGCGTTGGCCTTTCACATTAGCTCGAAATTGTGCCCCACCACTCTAACCAGCTCGGGCTTCCGGAACAAGCTCATTAGAAGAGAACTAAAACCCGAACCATCCCCATTTTCTCACTGAAACACGAGAACAGGCCCAGATGCCTCCACATAAGGGCCTCCCAAAGCCCAGCCATTTAGGCTTGAGGTCGCTTACGTTCCAGCTTCTAACTGGGCCTTTTCGCGCTCTGCATTTTTGCCGGAAAAGCTGGAAAATGATAGGCTACTATATATACGAGATCGGCGAAGGCTTGTCTCTTTGCCTTTAGAAAGAAGGATGCTCATGACCCAGTCGCATAAATCGGTTACGATGGTCGAGCTGTTCTATGATTTAATTTTTGCCTATGCCGTTGGCCGTATGGCGCAAGCGCTTGCACTGCCGACGCATGGTTTTATTGCTCCGCGTATGCTTGGTGAGTTTTTGATGATGCTACTTGTTTTCTGGGTGATTTGGACTTACCAAACTGTCTTAGCCAACCGGTACTTTAACAACCAACTAGCCCAAAGTCTCTTTACTCTTTTTAATATGTTCTGGGTCATCGTCTTGAGTACCGCCATCAACGTTGATTTCGTTAAAACAAAATGGTCCTTTCAATTGAGCACTGCCATTTTGTTTTTGAGTGTTGCGATTCAATATGGCCTGATCTGGCGGCAAAAACATGCTGCTTTACCCAAAATTTTTGGTCTGACCTTAACAATTGCTGGCGCGCTGGCACTTGTATCGCCTTTCCTAACCCCATACTCGCTGTCATTCACGTTCTTCTTTTTGGGCGTTGTGGGGGCCAGTTTTGTCCCGCTGCTTTTCTGGCGAACGATCAATGCTGCCCCGGTGGATTTTAGTCATTTGAGTGAGCGTTACTCGCTACTGGTCCTGCTGATTTTCGGAGAAGCGGTTATTGGCGTGGCCGATACGGTTTATAGCGGCTTATCACTGCAGGCCGGTTTGTTTTTCTTTGTTGTTATATTGCTTTTTGTGGCTTATCAGCTAGTTTATGATAACGGCCTTAACCGCCAGATAAAAACAGGCGGTTTGGCAGCTATTCATCTTCATTACCCGTTATTAGCGGCCATCCTTAGCATCAGCACGTTTATCCACCTGTGGTTGACTCAGGAATTAGATCCGCGTTGGTTTGCCGCGGCGATTACCTTGGCTTTAGCTGTTTACTATTTTAGCCTGATTGGCTATTTGCGCGCCTATCCAACCAACAAGATCGACATCGGCTTCAAGCGTTGGTTTTATTTAGGGTTTTCACTCATGGTTTTTGGGGTATACAGCTTCATGACGGCGGCTATGCCATTGCCATTTATGCTAGGCTTAACTGCGTATTTGCTGGCCAATACCTTATATCTTTGGCAATTCATTCTCCATCCCAACGACCCGTTGTATAATGAAAGTGATCAATGAAGGGAGAATTCATATGACAACATATGATGTCACATTCAACACCGTCGATGGCAAGTCGCTGATTAAGCGCAACGTGGAAAGCGACCACGAAAACGCCCGGGTCTGGGAGGACGCGGTTGAGCGATTTGACGCCGATCACCTCTACATCAAAATGAACGACAAGACAATGGTCAGCCTTTTGCGGCGCGCCGTTGTTCGTATCGACATGACTGAATTACCTAGTGATGTCGAAAAAAAGGCTAATCGCCGAGATGAATTTCGTAATGCTATGTACACATTAAGTCAAATCGGGCTGTGACCTGATTGTCGCTAAGCCTTGTTGCCATTTCAAATGGCAGCGGGGCTTTTTTGATGGGATCGTTAGCAGATAAAGCTGACTGTGATTGCCTTTAAAAGCAATTGAAATGGCACAAAGACAAAAAATCCTCCGCAACAGCAAAGTCGCGGAGGTCATGATTTTATATTTTTAAAGCACGCTTCTGGCTGAATTAGTCAGCATAGTTGAAGTGTGTTAATGGTGCGTGCTTCACATCAGCAATCGTCTTAGTGCCAGCAAGTTGCATGATGATTTCAAGTTCGTGATTGATCTGCTCGAACACGCTTTGAACACCTTCTGCACCACCCAAAGCCAAGCCATAGATCACTGGCCGACCAAAGGCAACTAGATCAGCACCGGCTGCTAACGCTTTGAAGGCGTGACTGCCGCGCCGAACACCGGAATCAAAGATGATTGGAACGCGCTTGTTAACTGCCTTTGCGATCGCTGGCAAAACGTCGAAGGATGCCGGACCACCGTTCAACTGACGGCCGCCATGGTTGGAAACATAAATCGCGGCTGCACCGGCACCAATTGCGCGCAAAGCATCTTCAGGAGACTGAACCCCTTTGACGATGACTGGCAGATCAGTGTATTCGGCAATTCGACGAACATCGTCTTCACTGATCTTTTGAGCAGCAGAGGCATAAATCTCGCCAATTCCTTTGCCTTTACCGTCACCGGCTGAATACTTTTCCAAGTTCGGCATTGGAATTGGGAACTGGAAGTTGTTAATGATATCTTCTTCACGATAACCATCAACAGTGGCATCAACCGTCAAAATGATGCCCTTCACACCGGCCTTCTTAGCCTCATCGAGCAAGCTCTTGTTGAAGTCCCAATCCTTACTCATGTACAGTTGGAACAACTGCGGTGCGCCATTGCCGGCCGCGGCTGTATCAGCGATGGATGTTGAGCTGTAGGTACTCTGAGCCATCAACCCGCCAACGGCTGCAACGCCCCGCGCAGTATCTTTTTCGCCTTGGCTATGAGCCAAACCTTGCGCAGCAGTCGGTGCCATCATAATTGGCGTCTTGAGATCAATGCCCAAGAAGTTGGTGGACAGATCTGGAGAATCAATGTTGGACAATGCCTTAGGAACAATCTGAGCGTGATTAAACGCCTTTGTATTTTCGGCCAAGGTCCACTCATCTTCAGAACCCCCGACGATATAACCATAACCGCCAGTAGGAATAATCTTCTTTGCTTCATCTGCCAATGACGGCAAGTTCAAAATGTTCAATTTCTTTTCTGCATCGCTTTGTTCGTAACCATTAACAACTGTCATGTATAAAAAGCCTCCCAAAATTGCTTACTTATCAGAACACAGATAAGTGTATCACTTATAATTAGTAAGTAAAGGGATTTTGCTAATTTTTTGTAAGTGGTTATAGTGCGGCTTTGTTCCTACAAAAAAAGAACGCCATCTGTCGGCGTTCTCTCTGGTTTGACCAATCGGAGCTACATCCCCCGATTTAGTCCTCTTTTTTCTTAGTCTTATCTACAACGTCATTGAACTTCTCGGCAACTTTATCTTTTGCTTCGCCAAGTTTTTCTTTCACGTCGCCAGCAATCTGTTGGGCCTTACCCTTAGCTTCGGTTGATTCATCACCAGTTAATTTACCAGCGGTTTCTTTAACCTTGCCGCTAACCTTGTCTTTTGCTGCATCATAATCTGTCATATGATTTCCTCCTTCTTTGCTTAATTTAAGGATACCAAGTTGACAATTTGCGGGGCTACTATAATGCTCACAAAAACTAACTTTGTACCATAATTATTTCTCTTTTTCCGTTGTAGCACATCTGCCACTGACTAGCAACAAAACTTATATCACTTGAGTTCTCCCAAAAAGCTTTGCCCACCAGTCTCGGCCTTTATATCAAAGTTCTCAAGAATTGTAGCTCCTAAATCGCTAAAAGTTGGGCGAATTCCTAAATTGCCGCCACTCAAGCAAGCCGCATAAACTATCAGAGGAACGTATTCACGAGTATGATCGTGGCCTCTAAATGTTGGATCATTTCCATGATCGGCTGTGATTATAAGCAGGTCAGATGATTGCAGACACGCCAGCACTTCCCCTAACCGCTGATCAACACGCGCCAATTCATTACCATAACCTTCAGGATCTCGTCGATGACCATAATTCGAATCAAAATCAACCAGATTAGCAAACACGAACCCTGTCGAAGTATGTTCCATCACATGAAGTATTTGATTTACTGCATCATCGTTGTTCATTGTATGGATTTGTTCACTAATCCCGCGGCATGAAAAAATATCATTTATTTTGCCAATACCATATACATTAACATTATGCTCGACTAGTTGATCCAAGACTGTCTTCCTAAGAGGACTCATGGAATAATCACGCCGATTACTCGTCCGTTGAAAATTGGTGGAAGTTTGTCCAACAAATGGACGAGCTATAATTCGACCAATGTGCCACTGACTACTGTCAACTGTGATTCGAACAAATCTACAAATGCGATACAGCTCATCAACCGGAACAACTGCTTCATTGGCCGCAATCTGGAGAACAGAATCCCCTGAAGTGTAGACAATTAAACTGCCTTCAGCTAATTGTTGCTCACCATAATCATAAATTGCTTGAGTACCTGAGTATGCACGATTCAAGATAACTTTCCGATTTGAAAACTTTTCGATTTTTGATATTAACAACTGCGGAAAGCCATCAGGAAACATGTTTAAGGGCGTTCTAACAGCAACTCCCATCATTTCCCAGTGACCATCCATACTGTCTTTTCCGGCAGAAATTTCTTGCATTTTACCTACAAAGCTAGGTAGCTGTGAACTACTAGTTATGCCCACCAATGGCTCCGGTCGATTAATTCGTCCAAGTCCCAATTGACTTAAATTGGGAACGGCCAAGTTATTTTCCCAATATGCACATAAATGCCCAAGTGTATCTGCCCCCTCATCGCCAAACATTTCAGCGTCTGGTGCCTCACCAATGCCCACCGAATCTAACACAATGGTGATGATGCGTTTAAACTTTTCCATCTACTACACTCCTAATGATTTAACTCTGTTTTGTTACTGGATTAGGAATCAAATTAACAATAACTAACGAAATAAGGTAAAGTGCCCCAAGGCACAGCAGCGCTGCGGAAAAACCGCTCCGATCAATGATATAACCAACCAATATTGGGGAAAGCCCACCAACTGCTCTACCAGTATTAAAGATTGCATTGTTTGCAAAGCTCCGAATTTCGGTTGGATAGAAACTGCTAATTAGTGCCCCATAGCCAGCGTTCATACCATTAGCAAAGAAACCGACAATAGCGCCAATTAACAACATCAAGAAAGCACTGTGAACAAATGTATACAGTGTCACGGATAATCCAGACATAATTAAGAAGACAGAGTATGTTGTCCTAGAACCGAACTTGTCAAATAGTTTACCGAACGAGAGCATTCCGAGAGACATCCCAATGATGGTTGAAATCATCCACAGAGACGAACCAGAGACTGAAAGGCCTTGCTTCTGCTCTAACAAAGACGGCAACCAATTCATCAATCCATAGTATCCCGCCACCTGTACAGCTGACATTATGGTCAAGCCCAACGTAATCAATGCAGTCTTAGGTGTATTCATGAGCAACGTCATTCGTGGTCGAACATGTTTTTCATCATCAATTGCATGCGCATTTTGCCAACTTTTAGTCTCAGGAAGATGCCGACGTACGAAATATGCCAGTATGACTGGAATTACACCAAATATGAAAGCAGCACGCCATCCTGCTAATGGAATAACAATTGCTGCCAATAATGCGGCGACCAATGTTCCCATTTGCCCACCGACAGTGATCCAAGCTGACATCTGTCCACGACGTTCTTTAGGAAAAGCTTCTGCCACTAGCGCCATTCCGATACCATACTCACCTCCTGCACCAAGTCCCACAATAAATCGTAAGACATAGATTTCTGCGATACTTCGTGCAAAAGCCATCAGTAAAGTTGCAATTGCAAAAATGAAAATCGTGTAAGTAAAAATCTTAATACGACCTTTTCTATCTGCCCAGTAACCAAATATGACACCACCGACCATCATGCCGATGTTTGTAATCGAAGGTAAAACGCCACCAGCTGCTGATGAAATATGAAATTCACGAATGATAGAACTCAAGGCAAACGACAGCAACAAAATGTCCATTCCTTCAAGGCCAAGTCCCAGCATCGATGAAATGAGTACCTTTTTTTGGTAAGACTTATCTTCCTGCATTTCAAGTGTCTCCCTTTTCAAGCATGACATAAATGTGAACGCTTCCGAGTTAATGAATCACACGGAATGATATATCAATTTAAGACTGCATCTAGGACTGAAATAGCTGACTCGCGATGAATACGGTTGTAGTCTTCTGGTTGTTCCCAGCGATAAGTTGATCGGCTTAGATGGACCACCAGACAATTAGCAACTGGAATCTGATAAATGGAACCAAGAATGAATAGAACAGCTGATTCCATTTCTGCGTTGATGATGCCGCGATCCTGCCAATATTTCATCTTGACATCATCCGCTCTGATCGTACTATGTTCAATTTGCGGTTGACGATACTGACCAAGAAAATATGTTTCCGTGGTTAACCCTATACCTGTGTATACCTTAAACCCCCGTTGTTGTGCTTCTTGATATAATTTATCAACCAAAATTGGATCAGCAACTGCAGGATAATTATCAGGCACATAATCGCCCATGAGTCCAGCCGTTCGTGCCATTGCACGATTGATGATGAGATCTCCAGGCTCAATATCTTCGCGCCAAGAACCACAACCACCACAACGGATAATTTGTTTAGCACCATTTTCAATCAATTCAATAATACAGATTTCGGTAGATCCAACACCCATCCCCGTTGAACAAATAGAGACATTGTGTCCTTTATATTTACCAATGACAAGAACAAACTCCCGACTGTCTTCAACTTTGTGCCTTTCTGACCAGTCTTTAGAAATTAAATCAACACGACTAGGATCTCCAACAATCAACGTTACCTCACCTAATTGACCATTTTGCAAGTGGGTTAAATGTTCACTACTCATTTGATATCAGCCTTCTTTCCTCTTAATGTTAAAACTGTTAAGAACGAGATAATATATAGTACCGATAAAAAGCCCATAGTTATCGTTAAGGTCGAATGATCAAGCAGAAAGCCAATAACAACCGAGGAGAAACCACCTACTGCTCTTCCAATATTAAAAATCAAGTTATTGGCAGATGCTCTAATTTTGGTTTCATACAGGTTACCAACAATAGCACCGTAGCCTGCGTTCATACCATTGGCAAAAAAGCCAACTACCGCTCCTCCAAGTAATAAAGAAATTTGGGTGTCTGCAAAACTATATAAAAAAACGGCGATTGCAGATGCTAACAAAAAGATTGAATAAGCAACTTTACTGCCAATTCTATCCATTATCTGGCCGAAAACGAACATGCCTAATGACATACCTATGATTGTAGCAATCATCCAAATGGATGAACTTGAAACGGACAAACCAGACTTTTGTTGCAAGATAGAAGGTAACCAATTCATCAATCCAAAGTATCCCGCAATTTGGACGGTTGCCATTATTGTTAACTTAACGGTATTGGATGCATTCCCATCTCGGAAAAGATCAAGCAAGGTGATCTTACTGGTAATTTCTCTGGACGATGTTTCTTTTGCTTTCAACCATTCCCGTGATTCCGGCACTCTGGTATAAACATAAATACCTAAAAAGATTGGAAGTGCCCCTAGTAAAAATACGCCGCGCCATCCAGATAGAGGGATAATAATTGCTGCCGCTAGTGCGGCAACGATGCTACCTACCTGGCCCAAAATCGTGACATAAGAGGTAACCCGTCCACGTTGTTCATTAGTAAAGGTATCCGCAACCATTGACATAATAACTCCATAAACGCCACCACCGCCCACGCCAACTAAAAATCTTAACAGATAAACCATTTCGATATTAGCCGCAAAAGCCATAAGACCAGTAGCTGCCGCATAGATAAATGTAGTCAACGCATATACCTTCACTCGACCATTTCGGTCCGCTAAAGGTCCAAAAATCAATCCACCAACTAACATACCAATATTAGTAATAGTTGAAATAAACCCACCAGCTGTACCGCTTATGTGGAAACTGGTGATCATACTCGCAAGCACAAACGACAATAACATTGTACTTGCGGATTGAGAAAATAGTCCGCCACCACTTACCAACAACGTTCGATACCGCTCTTTACTACTGATGACAGCTTGCTCCTCCATCAATAAAAACCTCCTAATGATTCTATATTTGTCGGCATATACTTGTTGAACAAATACGCACCTTTCGACCAAACCGATCTTGTTTTGACCAGTAACACCTTCAAGACAAAAGAAGCTTATCATATATGTAAGCGGTTTATTTTGTGTTAAACTACAAAAACAAACTTAGTCTTTTGTTTATTTCAATAAGGTGGTGATCTTTATAATTGACTTAAAATTTGTACTTGGTCACCAGCATAATCGATTAATAGCGATAAATGCTGTTGCACTAGAAGGAAAACCAGTAAGTTCAATTACGATTATGGACAATCTTAGTGTTCATCAGTGGCTCCGCGGAGGTGAGATGGTTTTAGTCGGTTCACATACTTTGCCAAGGGAAAATAACCAACTTCGCGAGTTATTGACCGAGCTTCAACAAAATCACGCCTGCTGTCTTATCATCAAATATATCAACAACTCATTTGAATTGTTTCCTAATTTGATCAAGTTTTCCGAAAAAATTGGACTGCCAATTTTTCGTTTGCCTAAACAAACAACCTATCTCGAGATTATGAACGATGTGAACACTCTGTTATTTAGAGAACGACAAAGCAGACATTTAGCGATGCTTGATCTAATACATTTATTAAAGACTGACAACCCGCTTGATCAAGACTTCGATTATCTTTCTAGTCTCAAAAATATTGACCTATACAAACAAGATGTTCAAGTAGTTCAAATTATTTTTCACGCTACACTCACGCCTAGTCAACGTGTCCGAGATCTTTATTCATTAACTGGTCAATTGCACACAATATTTACTACTGCTGTTCATCAGGCAACTTTGTCAACTTATTTCGTCATTGAAACGGCATCGGGTGCTACGGCAATCCTTTTCATGGCTCCACGACAAAGAAAAGACAAGCTAAGTACTATTCCTCCTTATTTCCGCTCATTAACACAAATTCAAGCCGCTTACACAGACTTATACTTTGGAGTCTCAGACATTCAACCTGCTCGTCAATTACAAACTGCCAATCAAGAGGCAAGCTTCAGCATTAAAGTAGCAAAATTGTTCAATCCGCAAAAAAAGCTTATATTGTTTCACGATGTAGCCTTGTGGTCAATGATCAATAATGCCCAACAATCAACCTCGACAAAATTAATTCCGATGAGATTAAAAGACATCCTTCAAAACCCGGAACTTTTTAAAACATTGAGAGTCTTTTTTCAAAACAACGAATCTGTTAAAAATACCAGCCGCATCCTATACACGCATCCCAACACGATTCGTTATCGGTTAAAAGAAATCATGCTTAAAACAGGACTAGACTATCGCAAAACTGATGATAAGTTTTACTTGTATGTTGCCGTCATTACAAAAATGCTCAATCAGTGACCTTCGCTATCAATTTTTACAAACAAATATATTTGAGTATAGAAAAAGAGTTTCCGTTAAAAACGGAAACTCTTTTTTCACGCTAGTGACGTGCACCCGGTCGTTTTTCTTCAGGCGCTGGCGGGATAACCGCTTTGCCGCCTTTTTTAATATGCTTGTAGTTCACGACCGTCTTATTCTTCATATCTTCAACCAGTGAGGCATCATCAGGCGAAAAACTGTCGATTGTCAGCATTGCCGCGTTGGCATAGAGCTTTTCAACCGTGCCTTTGAAACTCAATGGCACATCTTTTGCTTTACGAACTGATACTTTATCACCAATAACGATTTCTTGTGACACAGAAAAACCTCCTTAAAGGCATTCGCCAGCAAATTCGCCGTGCGGGCTTAACTTGCTGGCGGGTAAGTGCTTACTTGGTGGCCTGCACTTTCACTTTGATCGGTGCATCCAAGTCAACCGAATCACTGAAATGTTGCAACAAATAGCGCTGCATAGCGTCGCGCGCTTCTCGCTTAGTCATCTGATGACAGACCCGGGAAGAATCGTGCCGATGCCCCCATTTATCCGTATACTGACCAACGACTTCATAATCACGAAGATGTGCTGCAAATAACATGATTCCTCTTGACCACCTTTATTAATTGTACCATGAGTCGGCACACGTTTTTGTATCACAAGAAGCATTTATACACCCTAGAGGCATCAGTTTCAACTATTCTAAGAAAAAAGTTTATAAACTGCTATTGACAACGCTGGTGGCCTTGATCTTGCGGCTTTTTACGGCAGCACTCGATGCTGTAATCCTCATTTTAGAGGCCATGCAACTAACTTCGTCGTTAGCTACCCGACACTTTCTTTAACTTGATTTTGTGTTGTTGCTAACTGCGTCGTTTGACTGCGTTTCATGCGATTGAATGCAATGACTGTGCGACCAATTAAATCCTGTACGTTTACTTGATCCTGCGGCTCATAATCAAGAATTTCGACCAATGCAGAATTTTCATAGCATTTCTGAATGCGACCAACAAAATCATGTTCCATATTGCCATTCGCACGACATAAAACGACCATGCCTTCTTTTGCCTGCTTCATGATTAAGTTCCCCCTTGTTATGTGTTGAGCTAAGGTTAACAGGCCGAAAGTTTTATCGTCAACATAAATGATCAATTATATATAAATTTTCATAATTTCGTCACAATCCCGCCAAAAGGCAGTTGAATGCGCTTTTATTTTTTGACTTTAATTAAAAAAGCTCTCAAAATATTGACAAGCCAACCGCCTCTTTTTACTGAAAAGTGTTGCTTTCATCGATTGAAAAGACGACACCACTTGCAAAAAACGCCCTGCTCCAGTATTGACATCTTCACTGAAAAAGCCAACGATAAGAAACAATAGACTCCAAACAAGGCGATGATTTTCGTGGATAGGCACATTTTTGGTGCAACTTTCTCTTCACTGCGGTCAACCAATTTCCGCCGCTTCTGGATTGGCCAATGTATCTCTGTCATGGGCACTTGGATCCAACGAACAACGCAAACATGGTTGGTCTATCAAATGACCAAATCTGCATTTCTGGTTGGCTTGCTCGCAGCGGCTCAATTTGTTCCTATCATGGCACTCACCTTAATCGCCGGTACACTCATTGATCGCTACCCCAAACGACGGATTCTTTTGATGACCCAATTTGGTTTTCTAATCTTGGGTGCTGCCATGACGATCATCACTTTTCTAAAAATTGTTCAATACTGGCAAATTCTGGTAATTGCCTTAGGCTATGGCATTCTTCAAAGTTTTGATACGCCAACTCGACAATCCTATGTTATTGAACTTGTTGGCAAAAAAGACCTCATGAACGGGATTTCATTGAACTCTTCCATTTTCAATTTGGCAAAAATTGCGGGTCCTTCCCTAGCCGGGGTGCTCATGGTCACCATAGGAGTGGCGCCGTGTTTTCTAGTTGACACCTTGAGTTACATTGCCATTATTATTGGTTTATTGATGATTCATCAGCAGCATCCTGTTGCCAGTCACACACCGCGCCACATCATTGCTGATGTCAAAGAAGGGCTTGCTTACATCATCCACCATGACAACGTTAAATTAAGTGCCGAATTAATGATGATTATTTGCACACTGAACTTTAACAATAATGTCATCATCCCCATCTATGCGCAGGAAGTTTTAGGCCGTGGTGCACAAGGCTATGCCAATCTGCTATCAGCAACAGGGATTGGCTCACTGATTGCAGCGTTCCTCATGAGTTATCTGGCTCGGTTTGGCCTACGCCGCGATTTATACCTTCTAGTGGCATTAGGGACGGCCTTGGTTCAATCGCTGATGATTTTTGTTCACGTTTATTGGTTGGCGATGATTTTTATGGTTGTCATTGGATTTTGCAACATGGTTTTCTTGAATCAATCCAATGCTGCTTTTCAGTTCTCTATCCCCAATGAGTTGCGTGGCCGGATCATGAGCGTCTACGTTCTGCTCAACCAAGGCTCTACGCCCATTGGCAGTTTATACGTCGGTGGTTTAATGGACATGGCTGGCGGCCTGTGGGGGTTTCCTTCCTGTGGTTTGTTGGCGTTGCTGTTAACCATACCGATCCTGCTTAGCCATCAAACAACAGTTAAGCATTGGCTCCATGCTTAGACCGTAAAAAATGGCGTTGACACAAACTATCTGTGGTCGATAGATTGTGCCAACGCCATTGCTATTCAAAATAAATTATCAATTTTTCCGGATCTGCCCATTGCCCAAAACCTGATACTTAATCGTGGTCAGTGCGGCTAATCCCATTGGCCCACGAGCATGCAATTTTTGTGTGCTGATGCCGATTTCGGCGCCAAAACCAAATTCATAGCCATCCGTGAAGCGGGTCGAGGCATTCACGTAAACCACGGCGGCATCCACCTGCTGTAAGAACTGCTGACTATTTTGGTAATTGTCTGTGATAATCGCCTCACTGTGCTTTGTATTATGCGCATTGATGTGTTGAATGGCTTCTTCTTCTGAGTCAACGACCTTAACGGCCATAATCAGGTCATTGTATTCCGTATCCCAGTCTTCAGCGGTAGCAGCGTGCATACTCGGCACGATGGCGCGGGCACGTTCATCGCCGCGTAATTCAACGCCATGATCTTGCAAGGCTTTAGCAATGACTGGCAACTGTTCATTTGCCACATCAGCGTGAATCAAAAGCTTCTCGGCTGCATTGCAGACAGATGGCCGTTGCACCTTGGCATTGACAACAATCGCCACCGCCATTTGCAATTGGGCATGGGCATCAACATAAATGTGACAATTGCCAGCTCCGGTTTCGATCACCGGAACCGTTGCCTGTTCAACCACCGCTTTAATCAACCCTTTGCCGCCTCGCGGAATCAGCACATCAATGTAGCCGTTTAAGTGCATCATCTGGGTGGCAACGGCACGGCTAGGATCGGTGATCAATTGCACGGCATCACGCGGTAACCCTTTTGCTGCCAGCGCATCTTGTAAAACTGTCGCCAACGCAAGATTGCTGTGTAATGCTTCCTTGCCACCGCGTAAAATGACCGCATTGCCGCTTTTAAAGGTCAAGGCAGCTGCATCCACCGTCACATTTGGCCGCGCTTCGTAAATCATGCCAACAACACCCAATGGCACGCGTTTTTGAGCAATCGTCAAGCCGGCTTCGTTCACCCACGCCCTGTCCGTTTGCGCAGTCGGATCATCCAGTGTGGCAACCTGTCGTACCCCAGCTGCCATGTCGGCAATGCGTGCCTTCGTTAACGCGAGCCGATCAACAAACTTTTCCGGCAAGGCGCTCGCAGCTGCAAGATCAGCCTTATTTGCCGCCAAGATGGTATCGGCATGCGTCTCCAGCGCAGCCGCCATCGCTAACAAGCCGGTATTTTTCTGTAGTGTCGTCAATTGGCCAAGCGTCATCGCCGCCGTTTTGGCTGCCCGCCCCATCTGTTCAAGATCAATTGTCGTTGCGTCCATATCATCGGTCTCCTTTTTTAGTGCACGCGAGCAAGCTTCTGCGTCTGCCAACGTGATATGAGCCGTTTAAAAGTGCTACTAAAACCTACTATTGAAAACTTTGACTGACACTTGCTGCTTGTTTGGGCTGACCGAACCAAGTACCGACTGGGTCGCCGGCCAAGATTTGTAAAACAATCCGCGGATCACGACCACTAGCAAGCACCATTTGTTTGCCAGCACGCATCATCGTCTTGGCGGCCTTCAGTTTTGTCACCATGCCGCCGGTCCCGAAGCGCGTCGAACTGCCGCCTGCAGCTGCCAGCACTTTGGCAGATAGCTGCGTAATCGTCGGCATGAGCGCAGCATCCGGATGGCGATTCGGGTCACGGTCATACAACCCGTCAATATCTGAAAGGACGACCAACAAATCAGCGCCAATTTGCTTAGCCACTAACGCCGACAATTGGTCATTATCACCAAATGTCGTGCGATGATCCAACTCGTCCACCGCTACACTGTCATTTTCGTTGATCACCGGAATCACTTGCTGAGCCAATAACGCATCAATCGTGTCCAGCACATGCTGACGATTCATCGGATAATCAAATACATCATGTGTTAGCAGCAATTGGCCAATTTTCGCACCATAATCACTAAACCGCTGCGTGTACAAGGTCATCAATTCCGACTGGCCAATCGCGGCAAGCGCTTGTTGCTCGGCAATGACAGCTGGTCGTTTCGACATGCCTAGTTCCGCCATTCCCACGCCAATTGCGCCAGAGGTGACTAACACCAGCTCATAGCCTTGATTATTCAGCGCCGTCAAAGCGTAGGCCAGTCGATCAATGGTTTGCAAATTGACTTTACCATTTGGATGAATCAGGCTACTCGTGCCAATCTTCACTACTAATCGTTTACATTGCATCGCCCGTTTTGCCATTGCTACCTCCGCTGAATGCATACTTGTCGAGAAATCTAATCTATCAAAAAAAGCACCGCCTTGATCGAGACACCCGTTAAGGCGGTACCATTCTCGTTCAAAGCAATGCTTTGCGCTTTTATCGTTATTTAAGTTTTGTGAGACTCATCATACAAGCTTGGATTCGCGCACATTTCAGGACTTTCAGCGATTGTCCTGATCTCTGTGAGGCGCTACTATGACTTGATGAAGTGAATTGTATGCGGGCAATGACGAAAAGTCAAGCGCAGGTATTCCGAAGCGTTGATTACCACTTATACGCACGCCTCATCGTTACTCAACTCCGAGCAAATAATTGCCTAAGGTGTGCCCCTAGAAGAACCAAGAACCCACTGAGACTGCCACAAACTAAGATAAACTGAAAAGGTTGGCTAACCCCTTTAAAGAAAAGCAGGTAGCAAGCCACCACGATAAAACTCACGGTTAAAAGCAACGCATTTGCCATTTTGTTTTGTTTCTTTTTCGCGCGCATCAATCATACCTCCAAGAACTGCAAAAGATTTTAAAACGACACAATGCTTTCAAAAACATTGTATCGTACAAGAAAGCATCTAAGCGGGTTCAAAAATAAACGTTGTATTTTCGCCGATAATCGTGTGTCACTGCTATCTCAAAAACCGAAATTCAGCGGGGATTAAAAACTCTTTTCCGCATCAAGCCAGCCAACCATTTACTGAAATAAGGACGAAAAATATAAACTAGGCATAAGCAGTGTCAAAAATCGCTCACTGCCGCGTCACCGCCACCCGAAAAGCGTAAATTCTAGGCAGTTCCTCTCCTGTATGAATGGCCTGACCATTGGCCGTGATGCCAGTGCGCTTCACGTGAATCTTGACAGGCAGCGGCATTTTGGTCGCATATGGTCGCGGCAAAAGTAGGCGCTCACTGTAAAAAGTCCCAACTGGTAGGTTCTTGGCGATGGCAACAATACCGTGCCGATCTGCTTTTACCTTATAGGCTTCTTTAGAAGTTAATGGATTCCCAACTGACCGCCAATGACCATCCGTTGTTCGATAGCGGCGGCGGCCTGAACTGTCGAATCGATAAAAAGCAAAGATGCCGCCAGCAAGTGGTTGCTGCGTGCCATCCGGAAAGACGGCTAGTTGTTGAAAGAGTGGTCTAACCTTCTTGGCCTCATAAACTGCGGCAACATGATTGGCTTTTAATGGCGTCGGCTCACTTTCCGCTGAGCCGCTTGGCATGCCCAACATCACTAGCAGCATGCCAAGCGCCGCCAGTCCTTTTATCCCATATTGACGCATCCCCACACCCCCAAAATAAGTCAATTAATATTGTAATAATAACTTTATCATTTTGGCCAAACGATGTGCGAACAAAACAGGCGTTATTAAAATTGCTAGTTTCTGAGGCAAACAAAAAGCAGTTTCCGCAATCACCTTCTGATTGCAAAACCTGCTTTTGGCTTCTCTCTTACTGTCAAGCCACGCAATTACTGGACTTGGCCTTTTTTAACCAACACTGGCAAAATAATGACCCGATCCATGTAACTCGGACGATGCATGAAGGAACCTGCTTCACGATAAGCTTTGGCACCACTTTCAAAGATCATCGAAATGTGCTTCTCAGAAGGATCAAGGCTGATTTCTTCAACCGAGTTTGGCACGTTAATAATTTTAGATCCTGACTTTGGTGCAGTGAAGTCTAGTTTAGTCCAGCTTTTATTGCCCGGAACCCGAATCCAGATTTTGCCTGGTGCGCTGCCATTTGACTGACTGAGCAACGTCAGCCCACTTTTGGCAATGGCAATGCCTTGAAGCCGATCCCAGCCATTGTTATACGAATTAATGACTTTCTTTTGAATCAGCGATTTAAAGACCATGTTAACTTCTTGATCGAGTGTTTTGCCGGCAAACTTTGGTGCAAGTTCCAAAGCCCATGCTTTCATTTGCTTCATCGTGATGGGTGCTGGCAGCCCATTTGCATTGAGCGGTAAGGCAAGGATCGAACGGTTCTTTTTGTTCTGACCATATTTAACAAAAACCAATTGATTGTTATACAGGGCAATTGCTGAGGTCCGTCTTGCCAAATGAAGTTCAATCCGGGTTGACTTTATCGGTTGTTGCGTTGCTTTAGCCGAATAGGCATCGATTTCGCGCTGTGACACATAACTGATACCAGCACCTGTTGTCTGCGCGGCATCATCAGACCAAAGCAGCCGCTGATGGTCGATGTCGTAAGTGATACCACCAACGTGCGATTTACTCCTTAAAATTAAAGTTTTATTGTACTTAGCATTATGCTTGTTCACCTGAACAATGATTGAATTCAGTTTGTGATTACCATCATACAAGCTCATATAGATCGCATCTTTGGACTGTGTGACCCCCTGAGGCACCCAGTTATTGCCAAAACCCGCTTTTTTGGTTTTAGCATTGATCGACCAAGCACCGCGAAGTCCAGGAATCACCACTAATTTGGCATCGGTGGCCGCGCGTTTTTCAAGCGGATCTGATTGCCCGATAGCTTTAATTTGCTTAATTGCCGCGCTTTTGGACTGCAACGGCCGCGGATCAGCTTCCCATTTTTTAACATCACTTGGCTGATCAACTAACTGGCTGTACTGATAATGATCAATCAACGCCCAGCCGCCAAAGCCAAGTGCAACGATACCGATGGCTGACAATACCGTCACCCAAACCCATTTTTTCAACATGCATACACTCCTTCATATCAGAATTATAATATATTTGAATTAACCACGCGATTATATTACCCGGTAATTGCCAGAAAAAAGCAAAAGGCGGCCTTGATCGTTCTTGAAAAACCGTATCACTTTTTTGTCGAATGCTACTTCAGGAATAACTTTTGGCCATGTCACGGAAAACAGGTCAGGACATCTTTCTCAGTCGGCAAAATAAAAGCGAACAAATTTCTACTTAAAGGAAATTTGTTCGCTTTTGCCTGCTCATAGGTTATTTATTATGATTTTAAAGACCGGAGTGCCAAGGCGGAGCAATCGTAGGCCAGATGGGGCTCAGCCGTGCAAACAACACAGCGACGGTCTGTGGAGCTGATGTTGTTAGGCGACTTCGAGACCGCGGGCTTTGCGGGCTCGAAGCGCCGTCACAGCGTTCCAGCCCCAGCTGGCCGGAGATTGCGGAGTTTGGCACGGCAAGGAAATTTTAGCCAAGTATCTCCCTGCGATTATTCGGAGTTTAATGAATCACGAGTCCTACGTTGGAATTATGGTGCACCCTCTTTTTCACAAAATTGGTCAATCGAACTTGTCTTCCTGACCTTTTATGACCTACGCTGTCGGCGCAAGTAACGGCGGGCTAACCAGACGATCAGCACAGCTAGCAACAGCACACCGCCGATAATTGCAGCGCTTTTCCAAAAGCGCCATTGGTCAGCAGCTTTTGCTGCTTGTCCCAACGATTCCGTATAGGGCACGCGTTTACCAGTGACCAACAAGCGATGCGAGTTGATCATGTATGGCGTGCACGTCATGAGCGTTGCTAAATCCTGAGCTGATTCAATCTGCAAGCTTTCAGTCTGATCTGGTTTCACAGTTTGAATGCGAAAGACCTTGTATGCTAGTTTCTTGCCGTTAACTTCAATCAGAAACTGCTGACCTTTCTTGAGCTTCTTCAATCCCGTAAAGTAGCGCTTGGTTGGCAAGCCGCCATGGGCCGAGATCACTGTGTGCGTATTTTTACCGCCGCGCGGATAACTAGTGCCGGGTAAAACTACGGCGCCTTGATCGAGTAAGGTGTTGTTGGTGGTATCAAATAGTGGCAAGTCGACTTCTATTTTCGGAATCGCAATTCGCCCAATTAAATGCTTTTTAACATAAGCCTGCTTGACTTTTTGCTCACTGTTAAAGGGGTCTTGGCCGGGTCGCAGGCCGGTTTCGGCGAGCGCGCGATTCTCAGAAGCGCGTTGTGCATCTTGGGCTGCGGCATTTTTGGCTGCTTCGCGATCGGCTTCAGCACGACGACTGGTCATGATGACTTCATTGATCGCCGTCGCCGCAAAAGGGTAGCAGAAGTAGGCAGCCCCCGCGGTGAAGAGGATGATCACGAGCCAGCGCAACAGCCGGTTCGACCCTTTCGCCTGCTTAGCCATAGGCGATCAGGCTTTCTTGCCAGTTTGCTTCTTCACATAGTAACCACCGCTCATCAAGACGATGCCGATCAGCAGAAATGCGAGCAGTCCCATCCCGCCGGTCATCGGCAGCAATGTGCGTACGGGGGTGTTTGTGATGCGAACGATTTTCTCGCCCCACGTACCTGCAACAATCTCAAAGTCCGTGGTTGGATCCGTGATTTCATAGCCATCAGGGGCATCTGTTTCAATCAAGGTATAAGTCCCTGGCAGCATCCCTTGAATCGACAGGTTAAATGGCTTTCCTGCGCTAGTGGTCAGTTCGGTTGCATCAGCTTTCGTTGTCGTCCAAGTGATCTTGCTTGGGGCATATGCGCCTGTCATACCGGTGACACCTTCAAGCACAGCATATTCTGTTGTATTGCCATTTTGTCGCTGAATGATGAACTTTGCACCAGCCAACGACTTGTCATCGGAACCAGTTTCATATTTGAAAAACTTCATCCCGCCAGTCTGAATTTCCGGGCCGTTAACGGTGATTTTGGTATCAGGATCAAAAGAAACAACTGCTGTGTTCCCGATTTTTTGATCAGGTACCATCTTCTCGTTCACGATCCCCGTATAGCCAACGGTCACCCGTTTACCGGCATACTTCGTCAACAAATTACGAACGGCATTGGCGTCTGATCCGCCTAAGAAATCTAATTTGAAGCCGAATGGATAGTTGCCATGCGCGGTTTGCCATGCCGCGTCATTTGAGGTCATCAGCGCGATTTTGCCTGTTAAGTCGTTCAAAATATTCTGACCGTCCACAGTCACTGCGGTTAGTTCTTTAAACGTCAAGCCGGCTTTGGTCATGTAATCCAGCACTTCAAATTGATTGTACTTGAACACGCCGGATTGATTATCCGCCATTGCGCCAATGTCATGGGGAATCTGAAATTGGATATTGTAAGTCAACACATCACCGACAGCAACGTCATGTAAGTCTTTAGCGGCAACTGCTCCGCCATTGATAGCATCTAAATGTTTGGTAACCACACTATCCTTAGGGTAAAGATGGATATTGGTTAAGTCATTGCCATTCTTGTCACGCACCGGCAGACTCACGATCATATCAGCTGCTTTTTGATAGGGCTGAGGCGTCCATGTTTCACTAAAAGCATAAACGCTGTGCCGACCACCGGTTTTAGCTGGCAGTTGATTAAAAACTGCCAACCCATCTTGACCCGTCGTGATTTCTGGCGCATTTGGATCTTGAAGATTTGCATAGTTGCCCAGATTCTGCGACATCATCGCCGCCGCAGTCTCTTTATCGTGTGTCTCTAATAGCTGATAAAAAGCATCTGTAACATTAAACACTTTGAATTTTGCACCGACAACCGGGGTTCTGCCAGTGAGACCTAAATCATGGCCAGTGTTTTGAATCTGTTCATCTGCAGTTTGTTCAATTTTGTGAAGGGTAAATGCAACCTGGCTTTCGGCAGCTTGAACGGTTCTGCCAGCGCCCAATAGCGGTAGTAACACGCTCATGAGCATCAAGGCGGCTAATAGGCCGTGTCCGATCTTTTTTATCGTGGCATTCATGGGTGGTTCCTCGCTTTCTTATGCTTGATCAGGAAGTAAGTTGCCAATGTCAGGAGTCCTACACCGATGAGAACGAGACTTAGGTTTTGCCAGTCAGACATTGCCGGCAAATATCCAGTTGCGCCTGCGCCAGTCGGTTTGTCTGACTGATCAGATTGGCCTGTCGGCGGTGTCGGGTCGGATTCGCTTGAAGTGCTGCTGCGATCTGTATAGTTATAAACTCGGGGATTACCGATACTGATCATTTCCGGTGTCACGATCCCGCCGATGTTTTCTTTCATCGGCTGGCCGTCAATCAGTACATAACGGTAATTGTCATCATCATCTAACCAAGAGTCGGGAATTTCGATTTTAATCGCCCGACTTTTTTCGTCCAATTCATAACCTGGTACTGACTGTAATTCTTCAAAATAATACGTGCCCGCCGACAAGAATCGTTCACCTGTGTTCACTAAACCGTCTTTGTCCGAAACAAATTTATTCACACGATCATCATGAAGAGCATCGGTTGATGCAACCCATTTGTTCTTCAAGTCAGTAGCTGGTGACAAGTCGAGATATAGTTTCTGACCGTCCACGATTCGGTAGATCGCGAAAATGGCCCCGGCTAATCGCCGACTCGTCCCGTCAGGATGAACGCCGAATTTAAAGAAGTATGGGTCCCGGACATAACCGACGTTCTTGGGATAAAGATGCACGGTCGACATTGGGTCACCTGAAGTCGGATCTTTTACCGGAAAAACAATCAGCATCGGTGAGCTTTTTCTTTCCATGTCAACGTTCAGATCGGTGGAGAAATCCAACGCGGTTTCAATCAGCAGATACGCTTTCTCGAAGCTGCCTTGACCAGTGTCAACTGTGACGCGTCCAATCCCGTCTTCACCAAGATTTTTATCGGTGGTGGTGTTAATCAAGCCAAGTCCTTTATTCCCTTGACCTGCAAGTTGCAGGTTTGCCCGCGCAAACTTAAGTGCCTGCTTGCGAGTCATATTTTGATACTTTTCGATCAGTGCCTGAACGTCATCCGGTGTCATATCTGACTTCAACAAGGAACTAGCATCGTAAACTTCAAAATTAGCGCCATTCAGACCACTAGTTTTGCTCAACAGTTTATATCCAGCCTTGTCGGGGTTTTCCGGATCAATTATCTGACCGTCATTGTCGTACCAAACGTCTTCAGGTTGCCGCACATCTCGGTAAATGCGTTTATGCAAGACAATTTCGGCAGTGTTTTCAGCCGCGCTGACTGGCTGAAGACCAAGCAGCGTGCCAACTAATAGGAGGAGTGGGATAACCCACCATAGCAATCGTAGTCGCATCTTAACGCGCCTCCTTTCGCTTGAGCACAATGGCTAGCAGTAATCCGCTAGCGCCGGCCACTAATGCCATTAGCAGAAATAGCACAATGCCATTGCCGCCTGTTTTCGGTAACAAACTCTCAAGGCTGTGATTGACGACTGTAAAGCTAATGCGATTAACCTTGTCGGTGGCGTCCGGCTTGAATTTAAACTCATAATCATCAGTCGTAAGATCACTGCCGCTGTATTTTAAATCAACTATGGTGCCGGTTTGATTGATCTTAAATGTGAATACCCCCGCCAATTTATCGAAACCCTCAGGTGCTTTGGTTTCAACCAACCGGTAGTTGCCAGGAGTTAGCTGATGATCAAAAAGCAACCGCCCTTCATCATTTGTGTTGTCCGAAGCAACCGGCTCAGTCTGACCATCGCGATACAGTGCAAACGTAGCCTTGGCTAATGGTTTGTTACTTTTATTGACCTTGAGTAACTCAAGTTCAGTTGGTTTCAACTGATTAACCACCGTGTTGTTGTCCCAAATCTCCCCTTGCCGTCCAATCGTCACGTCACCATTTTCAGCGACAATTAAGTCAAACTCTGGTTGGAGCAAGTGTCCTGGTGACATCACTTCGGCAACGGTGTACTTTCCGGGGCGTAAACCGGTGAAGGTCGCCTGTCCTTGGGCATTGGTGACCGCTTCCTGCAATGGCTGGCCAGCTTGTTTCAACGTACACTTAGTTCCTTCAAGTAAAGCGCCATGCTGATTCTTTTTAGTGATGCTGGCGGGAAAACGATTCAGCGGGTCTAAATGCACATCCACCTCGTTAGTTTCCTTGCTATAGCGCTCTTTCGTATCGAAGAATTTCACCACCGCGCTGTTGGTCATTGTCACGCGTTGATCGATGGTGTCAGGATCGAGGGTTGGCCGAACCTTGAGTCGCAGTGAGAAATAGCCGCTGTGGAAGTAGATTTTCTGCACATCTGCTCGGCCAATCGTCAGCGTGATACGTTGGCGGCCCTTTTCCTCAGTCACCTCAAACGATGAAACGCCAGGCGTCAGTGTCATGGCCCGATCTTTGTTGGGTGCATCAGGATCAGTCGCGTTAAAAAGTTGAAAGGCTTGTTCATAAGTCGGTGGCCCATTGTTCTGATCCGGAATCAATTCAATATTTTCCGGCAATAAATCCGTCACCGTGATGGTCGTCGGCTTTACCACATAATCGCCCATGCTGTACACTTCTTGGTTGATGTAGTAGTAAAAAGGGTCGCCTTGGTAATGCTCATTGACCACCTGATTGTGGAGATCGTTTGACGTCCAAATTGGCTTGTTTTTATCCGCCTTGGCGCCACCGCCAGCAATCGCTTGTGCGCTGACACTCTTGTTGTTGGTGACATTCGGGTCAATTAACTCAATCTGTCCGCTGCCATTGGCGACCCATGTACTTCCACCGCTCGAAAAGGTTCCTCGCTTAAACGTGTGACTCGTACCATTCAGCGTATAAGCCACAGCCCCGCGGCCAAATGTTGGCGCACCGAGGCGGTCCTCCCACTCACTTAGATTGTCATGATCAATCGGATCAACCCAGTTCCCCCATGTTTTCGAGGTATAGCCTTTCTGACCAGTGCCCCGTTCGCCAAGATTCTCTTGATCAAAAACGTCCTTGTTCGCGGTAATCCAGTTACCTTCTTGAAACTGCCAGTCAGTGACATAATCAGCATTGTAAGTCGCGTTGATATCTGACTGCTCAGTCCAAACGAACTCGCCTGGGTTCAATGATGTAAAGGTTAAAGTCGAATTCTGATTCAGATCACTTTGCGGAATAAAATTCAGCCGCTTGCCGGTTTCTTTTTCATAAAAGACCACCCGCCAGTCATAGTGGAGGACGTTAGCGAAGGACATCCCAGAAAAGAAATTGTTCGAGAAGTCGATGCCGACATCTGTTGGCGTTGGTGCCCATTCAACGCGGCGCACATGGATATTGGTCATTTCCACATAGGCCCCGATCTCAAAGTGTCGACCATTCAAATCGCTGGCCGAACCTACATGATTGATATCGACTTTAAGCTTGGCATCCAAAACATTAGACAAGCCATCTTCTTTGGTAATCACGTCTTTAAAAATGACCGCTGTTGCTGAAGAACTCGGCACATAATCTGTCGAGACATTTTCTTTCATGGCAGTTTGGCTACCGTATTTACTGCGGCTGCTACCGTTTGGCTTTCGGTAAATCTGAGCCGACCCAATCGGAAAGTCAGAACCATCTGCCTTCGTGACCTGAATTTTGGTTTCACCCAACGCTGCACGCGGCAGGATGAGACTGTGTGCATCCAAGCTGTCTGTGCCGGGTTCGCTCACATGATCGTTCACGATCGGACCTGGCAACTTCAGATCTAGATTCAGCGATACCACGTGATCAGTGCCATTGAACCCGTCTAGACTGAGCTTGAAGCTTTTTTGCTTTTGTTCCTCACTCGAGAGCTTCTTCGTCATCTCATATTCATATTCAGCCCAGTTATTGTTTTCAAACACATGATTTATTTCACCATTCGTATGAGCGGGTTGTGACACTATATCTTTAAATGGCGTCACAACAACTTTTTGTGTTCTATTCTCACTCCACGGCTTGACGAGTTTTAGCTTCACCTTGATTTCAGCCTGCTGCATGTCGTATGTGTAAGTCACGACATGCTGGCCGACCGCCGCTGTCCATTGCCCGCCATCGTCCAAAACAACATCTTGTCGATCAAGGCGGTTGGTCAACTCCGGCATCTCCGTTTTGACGGTTTGGTTCTCAGAACTGCTCATTGCTGCACTTGTCTGTTTCTTGTCAGACTCAATTGTGTCTTGGCTAATTGCCGCTTGTCCGCTCGCATCGTTCTGGTGTGAGGATGGATCGGATTTTGGCGCCGCACGGTCATGTTCGGTGATGTTTGTCTCACCGTTGTCGGCTACAGGGACAACGGCGCTGCCGACCTGGGTCAGCATCAACATCGCCAACATGACGATATGGATCAACTTCTTAGGCATCTGTGCGCCTCCTTCCATTGTTTCCGGCGTCTCTCTTCTTCCAACACCAGCTTAACAAGTTGACCCCGCGCAAAGGAATGATAATGTTCGTTATTTAACAAGATATTTTTAACAGTGCATACTTATTGACATTATAGGTATTAATCTGTACATATAATGTAAAAAGCTCTATTTATAGGTAAATAAGGTCTTCAAACCCAAAAGTAGCCTTGAAACAGCCGGCGTATTGCCAGTAAGTTTCAAGACTACTTATAGGTTATTTATTCAACTAATTAGTTTAAGCTTTGATGATTTTCCCAACTGCAATTGGTAAAGTAACGTGGGCATCGTAGTTCATGACAGTTCCTTGAACAGTAGCCGGTAGCTTCAAGGTATCCGGCACACCATGAATATAAATGACCCTTTTATCGAGCTGCAAATCGTCACTGCCAAAAGCGGCTTTAAACGCTGTCTGCAATTTCTTCAGATCAACGAGTTTGTCATAAGCATAGTGACCTTCTGCATCAGCCACTGGGTAACTGTCATTTGGCACATGCATCTTGGCCGGTTCAGCGTCAAATGGCACCATCGTTGTACCGGAAACCGGTTCTGTTTCTGGCAGATCAACGAAACCGTCACCATTAGCATCTTGTGCCGCTGTGGCGATTTCTGCTGGCTTACCATCCGGGAATCCGTGGAAATGTTCCCAATGCTGCACATTAGCAGGTGTATCAAACATATCGATATGAATCTTCATTTGCGCACCATCAATCGTGAACGTCGCGGCACCGTGCGCTGCGCTGCCAATCTTCTCAGCGTTCAATGGCACAATTTCTGCTGTATACTTTTCAGCCATGCAAACCACTCCTTTTAGATTTAGACTCAGTTTCAGCATAGTGCTAACTGGAACGACTCACAATCTATTGCATTTCAAAAGTGAGGTTGCAAGATTATTTGGCCAATTGCAATAACCGTTGGCGCAAAGCAGGATCAGCTGCGTAAAGATAAAGCCCATGCTTCGCCCTCTTCAGCAGAATATTAATGGCATTCATGATAATCGCGGCTTTAGCGTCGGTGGTGTCGGCCAAATCCGGGCGCTTTTTGAAGGCTTCCTTGTCTTGGTACTGCGCCAGATCAACCGTAAGCCGGTCTTTTGAGGGATCATAGCCTAGACTCGGCCCTAGAATCACACCTGCGTAATTCAAGTCAAAGCCTTGAATCGTATAAATGGAACCAACTTCATGCAATGTCTCAGGACGTTGTGCCCACGGACGATCGGTGAAGTTGATCTTGTCCCAAGGTAACCGCAAAGAGCCAGCTTGGACATACCAGGTTTTACCATCGAGCACTGTGAATGGATAGTCAGCTGTCGCGATCATGCGCGAAAGGCCGGTTTCGGCATTGCGCCGCTGAATGAGGTCATACATCGGCTGACCATCAGAAAAGACTTGAAAATCAAAATGTTGCGGATGTGGCAAAGGCAACACTTTTCCACGAACAAAATGATCAATCCAGTCATTCACCGCCGCATCGCCTACCCGCATCTGTTCGGTCAGATGATAATGTGTCACTGCGTAATCGCGCGTCACTCTTTTCAATAAAGCAGGTGTCCAAAAACTCTTTAGCTTGACTAGCTGGTGGAAATCGAACACGAGCACCACCACTCGAGCCAACTGAAGAATATCAGCAAGCTGATTATGCCCACGGAATTTATTATACGGATCAGGCGTCGTCAGTAGTAAATGGCCTTCATCGATCAGCACGACATCTGCCCGCTTACCGGCTTTGCGGTACGCGTTAATAAATGGTGTTGGTTTCATAAAGTCTTTCTTTCGAAAATAAGACTTTGTACCAGCAATTTCTTTGTAAATCTTCAGCATTTCATTGTGATTTACCAACAACTTGTTGTCTGTGCCAGCCAACTCGCCGCTTGTCGCACGGGCAGCTTTTTGCAACTGCGCAAAAGCAGCATCCAACACCACACTTTTACCAGCACCGGCATCACCCGAAATGATCAATAGATGTGTTGACGTTGTGTTGTGATTGTCGTTGATAAAGGTCCAAATTCGCTGTTCCAATGCTGACTGTTCTGAGGTCAGTGTCGCATCTTGCGGCAAAATAAACGTTGACTGTGCTAAATCTGGCATACGAACACCTCCGTTAACAACAATACAGCATTCTGGCGTGCAAACGCTGCTGTGACTTGATTTTGTCGGTACTTTTAAAACATTTTAAAAAAGAACATTAAATATACACAACAATTAACAGCATATTACATACTTTAACCCAGTAAACCGGTTACACTAGAGATAGTCAGTTTCTCGAAAAAGTTATTCAAGAACTAGGAGTATTGAAATGCCTTCAATTGCTGATTACCCTCAACGCCATAGCTTGGCGTCATTTCAACAAACACCGCTCACTGAACTTGATGCGGGTTTATTTGCGCAACTCGATTATTTGAACTTCAATTACCTGATCGGCCAGCCATATGCGCGTTTTGCCGATTTAAATGACAGTACCCGCCTAAACAGGGCTACCTTGACAACTTGGGCGATTCCAACTCATCAGATCATGTTAGACGCCATGCGTCACAGTGAACGTTTTGCCCGGGTTACTTGGGAAAACTGGCTGGAAACTTGCAGCCATCGCAACGAAGAAGACTTCGCGGCCATCACATTCACATTAGCCCCCGGGGTTTATTGTGTCAGTTTTCGGGGGACAACCAATAAACTGGTTGGTTGGAAAGAAGATCTCAATATGAGCTTCATGCCAACGATTCCAGCGCAGCGTCGGGCATTAAGTTACTTGATTAAACAAATCAGTCAGCATCCCGGCACTTATTACCTGACTGGTCATTCCAAAGGCGGCAGTATCGCCACCTATGCGTTTGACCACTTGCCACAACCATTAGCCAGTCAAGTTGCTCATGTCTATAGCTTCGATGGGCCGAGCGGTGTCCCGCTTGATCCAAGCCATCGTGACCGTGTCACCAAGCTCGTTCCACAAAGCTCCTTAATTGGCGTGAGTCTCGATCCAGCGATGAATTTTGAGGTTGTCAAAAGTCGCGTGAAGTTGTTCGGCCAACACGATGTTCTTACTTGGAACATTGCCGACACGACCTTCGCTCATTTGCCAACCACAACATGGGCATCGCGCTATTTCCAAAAAACTTTTGCCCTTTGGTTAGCTGGCCTTGATGCCAAAGCCACCGCGGTTACCGTGGACGCACTTTACCGCATTTTGCGCAGCGGCAATGCCATCACCTTAGATGATCTAGCTAAAACAAAAAATCATTGGCGCCACTATCTTGGGGCGTTCCGGCGCCTCGATAAACATCATCGGCAACAACTTGGCCGCTCATTCCGCTGCCTCCTCGGTGCCATGGCTGGCTCGCTGGTTCAAACGCATTAAGAGGGTCACAAGCTCGGCAGATGCCGGGCTTTTCTATTACACCCATGGTCGTGAAAGCTGGCCAAATCATCTGCATTCTGGCCAAAAGCTACCCCACATTTTAGCAAGCATTCAACTTATCCTGCGCACTAGTGTCAACAATCATCCATCAGCAATGTGCATCAAAATCGCGTCATATCAATGACTCTATGATTCTCAGACCTCTATCAATTGAAAAAAGCTTGTGTAATTTTATTCCTGCCTCAACAATAATAGCAGGTGGTGAAGGACATGCAATTCAGCGAAAAACTCAAACTGGCTCGCCAACAGCAACAACTCACACAAACACAAATTGCCGAGCAATTACACGTTTCCCCAAAAACAATTTCCAGCTGGGAAAATGCGCGCAGTTTTCCTGACATCGGCACACTCGTCAGGATTAGCGATTTTTATGATATTTCTTTGGATCAACTATTACGGGAGGATCAGACGATGACAGATCATTACGACGCGATTGACAAACATGCACAACGGGATCAAAGGTATTTTCAAGTTACCTATTATTTGAATGTTACCCTTTTCTTAGTCCTCTGGGGACTGCAAGCTGTTTCAAACAACTTCAGGTCTGTTGTCGGTTGGCTCACACTCGCATTTGTGATTAACTTGATCGTACTTGCGACTCACTACCCAGACTATCATGCATGGATTAACGGTTTGCCTCATCGCATATTGCTTTTACTTCTCATTATAGGAGTGAGCACCATTTTCTTTCTCATTAACGGAAAGATCGCTAATCCCCAGCAAACTAATGCCGCTTATTTAACCGGTTTTTACATTGGCAGCGTTGCGAAGCCACTCATGGAAACAGCCGGGGTCATCTTCATGATTTTTGGCTATGGTGAGCTAAAAGAAACTAAGTAACCCACCAGCTCAGGCTGATACGCCCAATTAGTCAGCATATGTTGCCGACTTTTTTCTTAAATGTGTATCTTGCTTTACAAGGTACCCCCTCACGATTATACTATGCTTAACAAGGTACCAAAAGGAGGTTAAGCCATGCAACCTTCATCGCAAATGTTAAAAGGCATTCTCGAAGGCGCCATTTTACAGATCATCCAACAAGGCGATATTTATGGCTACGGATTACACGAACAGTTAGGTGCGCTGGGCTTTGGCGATATTCCTGAAGGTACCATTTACCCGTTGCTACTGAAACTGCAAAAAAATAAATCAATTGTGGGCGTTCGGCGACCATCTGAAAGCGGACCGGATCGAAAATACTATCACTTAACCGAGGCTGGCCAACAAACACTGGCTGATTTTCAACAACAATGGCACCAACTGAGTCAAGCGATGGCTAAGCTCAACCAAGGAGGCACAACATGAAAAAGTTGAACCAAATGCGTATGGCCAACGATCAACAGCTCAAACAAATTCACGGCACAGATTACGCTTATACCGAAACGGTGGTTATCTATCTGCGTGGTGCGCTTCGCAAGGATCCATATGCGGTTGAGCATGCGATTAGCGATTTGTTGACAACTTTGATTGATGCTCAAACAGCAGGACGCAAAGTCTCAACCTTCTTTGGCGATGATCCTGAAACAGCAGCAGATAATATTTTAAAAGAATTGCCGCCTGCCCCGCTTGATTATTTTGTCAGCCTATTCTGGCCTTTTGTCATGTTTCCGCTGATTGACGGCATCTTGATGATGGTGGTCGATCACGAAACCCGCCTCTTACTAACCGACTTTTTCCCCATGTTGATCGTTTCGTTAGGCCTCTTTGGCATTTCATTTGGTCGAGGTATCTCGTTTAATCGGCTTTCTCGTAAAACAATCCGTCGTGTCTTGATCAGCCTATTCCTCATCGTTGGCTTGCCTCTACTAATTGGCTATGTGTCAAATCATGTTTTCAACCTATCGTTTTCTAGCACCACACTGATTCCCATCTGTGGCGGCTTTGTCTTTCTGAATTTAGGGCTTGCGGCCTGCTTTCGAAAAAACGCTTTATTATTCCTTGGGTGGTCAGCAATCTGGGCTTTCACGGCGGCGACGCTTTTCTTGCCAATTTCGGAATTATCCGTTGGCTTGGCCTTTGTTGGCCTAGGCGCCTGTTTGCTGCTACTTTTCTACCGTCCTGAGTCACAGTCACATCTGGAAGTATCCTGACCTGACGATCCTTATCACGACAACGGTGCCAAATGCTTTATGGAGGCTACTCATGAAAAAGTTAAAACAACTCCGAACTGCAAACGATCAACAACTAAAAGCCATTCACGGCACTGACTATACCTACACCGAAACCGTCATCGGCTATTTGCGGACTGATTTACGCAAAGATCCGTACGCTATTGAACAAGCTATCAATGACCTACTAACGACATTGACCGATGCACAAACAGCCGGCCATCGCGTGGCTGCATTCTTTAGTGACGATCCGCAGACCGCGGCGGACAATATTTTGAAGGAATTGCCGCGTGTGCCTGCCTGGTATCTCTTTGATCAATACTGGCCGATTGTCATGTTTCTATTTGCATCCATCATTTTCACGATGCTAGTTGGCCAAGAGCATCGACTTTCATTAAGCAGTATCGCGGCACCTGTTGCTGTCGTGTTTGCTTTCATTGGCGTTCCCTTTGCCCGCGGCATTTCATTCAACAAAGTCTCTTCTAAAACCATTTTCGGCCTTCTAATCGCCTTTGCTCTTTTTATCATCGTCCCTTTGCTAATCGGCTATTTTTCGGCTAAAACAAATGCCTTTTCGTTTTCCCGCCCACTCCTCATTAGCCTTTGTGTTGGCATCGGGCTGGTCAACTTATGTCTGGCTGGCTACTTTCGCACCATTGCTTTACTCCTAATTAGTTGGACTGGCATCTGGCTGCTCGCCTTGCTCGGTTTCCTCTTACCAGCATCCAGTTTAACGGTCGGCCTAGCAATCGCTGGTGTCCTGTGCGCAACACTACTGCTTTTCTATCATCCTGAGCCAAAATCCGTGATTGCGGCAAATTAAAAAAGCCCTTGCTTGTGCAAAAGCCCTTCTGTAGGTAGTCAAGTTCATCTAAAAATCTGAGTCAATCCCCAGTCTCGATCGTCCATTGGCCCAATCTTCATATAAAGTTTGTTCAGTGCGTCAGGTGCATCCAACTGATGCAAGGCCACGTAGCGTGAAATGCTGTTCTTCAACTTCACAGCAACCATCTGATAGGGATCACCATTTTGCAGATGTTGCGCTGATGTGAACAACAACTTTCGAAGATCATCCTGTTTGGCAATCTCAGGATCTGCATAAGCAACATCGATTGCTTCAAACAATTGTGTTTCTTGTTTTTTCATGGACGTGTCCTCCTTACAAATATTCAAAGCCAAACGCTCAACCCGCCACCTCCGCGCGCTCGCATACTAGCGCCTGCTACCAATTTATAAACTGGCTCAAGTGCAGACGGATACTGAAAGTGATGAACCTGCGAATAAGACGCGATGAAGCTGTCAAGGCGGGCAGCGACGTAACTGAACCGATCACCACTTGCCAATCGCTGGGCTGATTCAAATAAAAAACGTTTAATCTCATCATCCGACTGAACTGCGGCATCATTATAGGCACCATCAATGGCCTGAAATAACCGTGTTTCCTTTCCATCCAATACGATCAGCTCCTAACGATAACGGCAGTTTAACACTTCAAAAAATGCGGCGCAATGTTGATACGGATGACCGATCAGCCACCAACCACCGACATGCCAAACATAACGGCTGGTTTTTAATTTTTCAAATTGTCATGTGAACTGAACCATGATTGACTGCTGTTACCGCCCCCAAAACACTGGATAGCTATTGTTAGTAACCATACCGAATATTCGCCAGGGCCATCAATACATCAAGCTTATCCGACTCTGAAACAGTTAACACAATCTGGTTGTTTTTCAGAGCGCTGGAAATGTCGAGATTCATGCGGCTCAGAATGAACGGAACAGCTGATTCCTCCTTTCTAAACGCCTCTATATAATCACTTAACACTTGTTGTAACGGCATTTTCTGCTGGCTATGATTTAGGTCTGCCACCAGTTCAGTTAAAATACTGATCGCTTGTTCTGCTCGGTCTTGACCGCCAGCATACCATTTTAAAATACTCATTCTTCCTTCACCTCTTAAAAGTCTTTCGGAACACAAAAAGGCCCATTTCGCGCCATGGTACCACGTGAAATGGGCCTTTTGTGTCCAACCAAATGATGCTCTCAATCACTTTTCCGCCATCGCGAATCCATGATCAAGCGGGCCGTAAACAGTCCCAATGGTAAAAACATGATAATCAAAGCGGCGCGGGTCATCCATTCAGCGCCAACGCCGATATTATTTAAGCCGATGTTATAAATCGCTCGATAAATATACAAGCCAGGCACCATGATCACAATGGATGGCACTGTGAGCGAGATCCGTGGGTAGCCGTCAATTCGATTGATCGCCGAAGCAAGTAACCCCGCGACCAATGCGCCAATAAAAGCGGCAGCCGCCGGTGGAATCGTGCTCAAGTCGACCAGTTCAAGTCGCAGCGTATTCGCCACTGCCCCAATCAAACCAGCTTGTACCGCCATGCGCTTTGGACTGTTAAACATAACCGAGAAACCAAAGACGCCACTGAAACTGGCAATCAACCGAAAAAGCAGCAAAAGCATTGGATTCAATCCCAGATCAACAAAGTTTTCAGGGCGCAAGTGCACAATCATCGCGACTAACCAACCGACCAGTGATGCGACAATCGTAATCATCAAGGCATACAGCAGGCGCTCCATCCCTGACCGCATATCTTGCTTCGAAATATCTAACATACTCGTGATGAACGGAAAACCGGGAATCACGAACAGCATGGCACCAATATAACCGGCCTCATGCCGCGCAGCGATGCCTAGACTCATTTCCAATCCACGAAAAACAAGGAAGTACGCTAAGCAAGCAACAGCAACACTGACGCCAATGCAGGCCAACAAGGTCCAGCTGCGGCGAATCATAATACCACGCAACCAATTGCCGATACCCGCGCCAACAAAACAGCAAACCATCTCAACTGGACCACCGCCAAGCAGAAAAACGAAAGCGCAACACGCCAGCGCCGCAGCCAATCCTGCTCGCAGCGGATCATAATTACCCGACATTTTCTGGATCTGATCGAGCCGATGATGAATCTCGCGCACCGTTTCCGTGGTATATTGCTTTTCAAAATTGCGCACAAACCGTTCAAGTGCATCAAGTTTGTCGGTGTTCACGCCGCTTTGCGATAATGAGAGAACTTCGGAGTAGGCGTGGTTGTTACTAAAACAAGTGTAGGATAACGAAATGAGGCCAATATCAGCAGAACACGACATTCGCAAAGCACGCGCAACCGTGTTCATAGCTTCACGCACGCGCCATGCCCCAGTTCCACACGCCAGCAACATAATCCCCACCCGACCAACGAGTGAAGCTCGTTCCTCAAGCGTGGCATGATCTGCCTGCCGTTCTTCGCTGACAATCACGTCATACCATGGAATCTGCATGTGATGTTTTTCTGAAAGTGGCCGCGTTCCTCGCGCTGTCTGATTACTTTTTGCCGTCATAACTTGTGCCGATCCTTCTTCTTATAGGAATGTGTTATCTTGAAAAAATGAAAATAAACATTCACTATTTTAGCACATCTGACGTACACGCGTTGGCGATCAAACCAGGCCTCGTCTCTTACCCCGACAGTTTACGCTGAAATACGGCACTCAAATGACACTTTTTAAAGCAGCTAACACAGCAGCTACGAGATAACAAATGATATGCCCATCATTCAAAACTTAACCTCCTTCGTCTACGCCACTAGCCGCAAAAATGGGTCGGGTGCCTCTAGGCTAGTTTTGATTAAATCACCAACGCGTCGTCAAACCCTAGCTTTCTGTTCTTTAATTAGACGCAGTTCACGCCTCAATTGACGCAAGTTGCCTAGCCACAAAAATGAAAAATCCAGTTCACCATTTTCATCAGCAAATACCATATAAGGATTTTCCGGATCAATTAATTGGCTCATGGCTTTGCTTGATAACTGCAATCCTTGATTCAGGGTCTTAATCTCGTGAATCAGGTGTCTGCGAAGTATTCTTTTCCAAAAGACCGGCACCGCGTAACAAATGACACCGCCCATCACCATCAAGCTCACCATACCTGCATCGACCAAAGCGTCTATCTTCAACACCCCAAACTTGTGATCCTGCTGCCGATCAAACGATCGACACGCTAAGCGACAACCAGTGTGTTTCCAATGTTTTTAGTTACAGCCAAACAAATGGGCAAAAAAGCGTTGTATGCCACGCCTTTCCGGTTCTGGCTTGCCAAGTGGTTCCCCGTTCGCCAACCGTCGAATGTCATCAATCGCATCCCGCCCCAATTGACTCAACTGGATACTTTGGGTTGACAAAATGAAATCAATTTTTTGGGCAAATCTAAACAATTGGCGATCAAACTCCGGTCCATGCGGCAGTTCATTGTCCATATCACCGGCGACTCTATCAACGACGTACGCCATCTCCGGTGACCGATTGAGCGGGTGTAACTGATGAATTTCATGACGGAGAATCATAATCAATTTCCTAGCTTCCATTTCAAGTTGATATTCCATACCCCTTTACCTTTCCCTTAACAAAAGATAACGCCCATCCCAACTTTAACAAGCACTTGCTTATTGTAAGATTACCATCTCCCGCGTTGTGTGACGCAATCTGTCGATTAACGTTGTGTTTTGGCCGATTAACGTCGTATTTTTCATATTTCACCTAAAAATGAGCCTTTATTTTACTGGTGATTAAACATTTTATCGACAAAATATTGCCAGTAAGTTTTCGTTCCCGTGATAACGGCGGCCTGTCCTGCGATACCGTAGTGCAAGGTCTGCCGCTGTCGTTCACTCAGTGGCACTCGGGCCTGTACTTTAAAGTAATTGCCAACTTTAGCATTCACAGTTGGTGCGACATCAATGGCATCAATCCGGCCAGTCAGCGTCATCGGTGATGGGACATTCTCCGCAATTCGCAGTCGAACGCTTTGACCACGTTTCAAACTCATGATTTCCGCTGGCGAAACCGCCAGCTTCAACTCAGCTTCTTTTTGCGTGGCTAAGTCTGGCAAGATTTGCGCCAAAACGGTGCCAGCTGGAATGTACTTGTTGCCACTTAAGGATGCTTCAAGATGCAAAACACCGCTTGCTGATGCTTTGACTTGGTAGTTCTTACTTTCGTCCTTTAGTGCCGCAAGTTTCGCCTCGCCTTCTTGGGTACCTTGTTGGACTTTCACCTGTTCTGCAGTCATGGTTTGCTGCATATGGCTTTGCAACGAGGCCAGTTTTGCCTCGTTCTGCCCTGTTTGCTGCACTGAAAGATCGGCCTGCTTCTGGTTGATGCGTTGGGTGCGCAAGGAAGCGAGGGTTTCCTTTTCGGTTGTCAATAAACTTTGCAACTGTGACTGGTACTGACCTTTCAAACTGTTCAAATTAGCGGCATCGGCATTTTTAGCCTCGGCTTTATATTGCAAATAAAGATAGTTGTATGCGTGATTGTCACTTAATGGGCGATCGGTTCGTATGGCCATTTGGGCCTCACGAATCGCCGTCATTTTAGCCTCGCTTGCCTGCATACTGGTTTGCAACAATTGATCGATTTCTTTGCTCTTACCATCGGCCACACCTTGGGTCGCATGCAAGGCTTCCGATTCCAGTTCGTAAACCCGACGTTGGCTAAGATAATCGCGAACTTGTTGCTGATACCCGAATTTATCCGGACTCGCAAAAAGGTTTTTATTGGCAGCAATACTCTGGTTGAGAACTTCGAGCTGCGCTTTTTGATCTTTCAACGTCGCCAGTTGCTGTTCAAGCACTTTCAATTGGGCCGGATGAGCCACATCGTGATACACCAGCAGCGTGTCGCCGCGTTTGACATGCTTGCCTTCCTTCATATGATTCGTCACAATTCGATTCGCCGCCGTCCCTTGAACCGTGACCGCCGTTTTGACCGGCGCAATTTCCGCCGCTGTTAAAACGGTCACCTCGCGCTTGGCGAAGATCAGAAAAAGCAACAACAAAACAAAAAGGATCGCGGTCGGCACAATAATGACTGTTGAAAAATTACGGTAGCGATGGTTATAAAACTCGGTTGTCTCTAACTTCTTTAGATCAATCATCGCGGCCTCCTCACTCGCTTACCAATCGAGCATAATAGCCTTGTTTGGCCAATAACTCAGCATGATTTCCTTGTTCAACAATCGCACCATGATCCATGACCACAATCTGTTCCGCTTTAGCAGCAATAGTGAGCCGATGAGCCACAAAAATAATGGTTCGATCAGTCATCGCTAACAACCGATCAACAATTTTTCGCTCGGTGATCGTATCTAAACTGCTGGTCGATTCATCAAAAATCAACACTTTTGCCGGTGATAATAACGCACGGGCAATTGCTAGGCGCTGCTTTTGTCCACCCGATAAAATACTGCCGCTTTCAGAAAGTTTGGTCTGCCATATTTGCGGCAAATTCGAAATATCTCCGGCAATTTCCGCCACTGAACAGGCAGCTTCAATATCGGCTTCAGTGATATTCGAACGGCTACCCAACGTTAAGTTTTCAATGACTGAGCCAGAAAAAATAAACGGATCTTGTGGTACATACTCGATATATTGTCGTAACGTTGTCAGATCAACATCACTGATGGGAACCCCATTAAATGTGATTTTCCCTTTGCCAGTGTCCACTGGATAGAAACCTACTAGCAACTTGGCTAAGGTCGATTTCCCTGATCCACTCATGCCGACAATGGTGTATTTGGCATTCTCCGGGATTTCAAGGTTGATTTGTTTCAAAACATCTTGCCCAAAACCATACTTAAAAGACACATCGGTCACGTTGATAGCGCCATCAATTAAATGCCGATCATTCAAACTTCGCTGTTCTTTAAACTCCGATTCAACCAAATACACTTCATTCAGCCGGTTATTCGCGACTTTGGCCATTTGCAATTTTGGTTGCAAATTAATGATGCTTTCTAACGGATTAGTGAAATATGCCAACAACGCATTGAACGTCAGCATCTGTCCTAGACTCATCTTGTTAGCCATCACCAAACTCGCACCAATCCACAGCACGACCACATTCAAAACCAACTTCAGCAGTCCCTTGATCGCCTGCTGCAGTTGATCAGCTTTTGTATAATTGAACGACTTTTTCAAATAAGTGACGAATTCACGGTCAACCCGTTCATAACTGACTTTCTCACCGGTCAGTGATTTAATCGTCTCAATCCCGTTCAAATCCTCGATAATGGATGAACTCAAAATGGCATTGCTTTCCATCGTCTCTTGATTCAGTCGATTAAATGGCCGCTGAAAAGCGAACACAATCACCAAATAACAAGGCACAGCAATTAAAGACACCAAGAATAAGGTGGTGTTTTGAATGCCTAACACGATCCCTAAAATTAAGACAATCCAAATATCAAGAAACAAGGTCATAATTGTGTTTGCCAGCGCATCAATAATCTTATTAGCATCGGAAAAGCGCGACACAATTTCCCCAGTCCGACGCGTGGAAAAGAAGGACATCGGTAATTCATAAAGATGCCTAACGTAACCCAAAATGACATCAATCGACAAACGCTGTCCTAAAACAGCCATCAAAAAATTTTGCCCATAGGTTAAAACCGACTGCAGGACATAAGCAAGGATGAGACCACTGGCAATCATTCCCAAAGTTGTGCGCATCCCGTTTGGAATATAAGTATCAATAATCGACTGAAGAAAATAAGACCCGACAATACTAATCAACGTGATCAACACAGCGGCGACAATAATATTGGCAATGATTCCCTTTTGTCGCGCTAGCATCGGCACAAACGCAAAGAGACTGCCTTTATCCTCTTTGCGTGGTTGATATTGCGGTTCTGGCGCAATAAAAATAGCGACCCCCGACCACTCCTTCGCAAAGCGCTCTTTGGGAAGCCAGGTCATCGCTACTGATGAATCAGGATCGCCAATCAAGATATGATCCTTTGTCGCCTTAAACACGACATAATAATGAAGCAACTCGCCACGCTTCAAAACATGGACAAGAAACGGATAAGGAACATCATCAAGATCAAACAGCGTCATATCCGCCTTGACAGCCTTGGTTTCAAAATGAAGCGCCTGAGCAGCGCGGACAATCCCTAATGCCGTCGTCCCTTCCTGATCCGTCTTCGCCAACTGTCGCAGATGCGCTAGCGAATAATCCGAGCCATTAAATTGCAGCAGCATATTAAGCGCCGCAACCCCGCAATCGCGCTCATCCACCTGAGGCGTGTAGTAACGCTTGTAATACTGTGCTTGGCCGAGCTTTAGGTTGTATTTGATCATCCTAGATTGCAATAATAAAGTTACCACCTAGAAAGAGGCTTGCTCACTGCTTGA